>Ga0100380_10006422_pt1 | contig 11962 bp, 7 predicted proteins | sample CryGeymeta201504_FD_80417 | JGI IMG/M metagenome (GOLD analysis project Ga0100380, IMG submission 80417) | Groundwater microbial communities from Crystal Geyser aquifers in Utah, USA - Crystal Geyser metaG 2015-04 | ecosystem: Environmental > Aquatic > Deep subsurface > Groundwater | place: USA... | reverse complement strand
TCCACTCTGAATATCCGATCCATGCTGGCTAATCACGTGATATATGCCACGGCTCCATTTCGAAACATTAATTTCTGTAATGCCTTCGTTCAAACCAGCACTATAAACCAGCCTACCGGTAGCGTCATAAATGGAAACTTTTGCACCGAATTCGAGTGCGATGTTCAAAATATCTGTACTAGGATTTGGATACAAGGCCAAGCCATTCAATTCAACTTTAGTGTCCTTTTCGTCATACTTGAATGCGGCAAAATAGCTGCTGTTGTAGGCAATCCGTGCCAAGAATCCATCTTGATTGCTTCCTGCGGCATTGATGGTATTGTTTAAAGAAATGGTTCCGTTAAAATAACCTCCGGCAATCACCGCTCCCACAGGTGTTCCCCAACCGATATTGGTAGAAAGAGAAGTTATTAAATTGGCTGACGGTACACCATTTATCAAAACCTGTGCGCTGTTTACATTCAAAGAAACTGGGTCAAGTTCAAACAACACTTCGTCTTCACTTCCAAACCCAGGATCGAGACCTACGCCCACAAACAACCAATTTGAAGGACTATAGTAAACTGCTTGGCACTCATCATCACCCAAATCGCCAATAGTTTGTTGAGACAAGCAATTGCCGTTTGCATCCATACGTAACACGAAGGCATCTTGCGTATAGCTGCTACCAGTCATTATGGAGGCCATTGACCCGCAACCAAAATCGATCACTTCCTTATAATACCCTGTTACGTAATAATCACCACCATTAGGGTCTGCGTGAATGGCTTCCGCACTGTTGTCGTAAGCATTGCCCACCAAGTTTACTTCCAGTGTGGTGTACGGAGCTGCGAATCTTGAAAACAAGGCATGTTCAAACCCTGTACTTGCGTAAGTCAAATTCCCAAAACCGTAAGGCATAACGCCTGTAAGGGTGTTGCCAAATAAATCCTTCGAATTCCCAACCGCGATAAAATCTTGGCCTGCGTTTTCAACGGCATTATAGGCGCCATCATCATTATCAGGTATTACCGCAGAACGCACTTCATTTCCAAATGCATCATATACTCCGATAAATGGGTCATCTAACAGACCACCTGTGTATGTGTCGCCTGCAAACGTTAAATTGTTTGTTGAATACCTTGCGAACCCAACAGCACCCAACTCTCCGCCAGGTGTTAAGGCAATATCATTGATACTACTTACCGCTAGGTCGTTGGCTCCAACAATGCTACCCCACTGCCAAGTGGTATAATAAGTAGTTGGGTCAAGCGCAATGACAAAGCCTTTTTCGGTGCTGGTATATACGTTTGGTACATTGCCGTCAAAGTCATACCCTTCTGTAATTTCACCCGCTAGATAAACGTATCCGTTGTTTAAAGGATTTTCTACCTCAACAGCGTGGCCAAAGTCTTCTCCATCACCCCCATAGGTTTCTAACCACACCAACCCACAGCCGGCATTTGTTCCAGTATTATCTCCGTCAAACATACCTACTACAATATCTGTAGAGTTGGCCACACTTTTAAATATTCTATGACCAATTTGTGTTTTCCCTTTGTAAGAACCTGCAAAAAACAAATCATAATCTTGATTATGCACCAAGTCAGCTATTTGTGCTTCATTATTCGATGCCAATGCTAAAGGATACTGTATATCTCCATATCCTGTGGTAGTGCTTATGGTTGGAGGCATAGCAGTAGTGTTCACTCCTTGGCAATCATGATAAACAATGAACGTATCTGTAATGGTGTTGCTGCATCCAATACTATCGGTGTAAGTGTAAGTAATAGGTTGGTTGCAATAGCTTAAAGAGGTACAAACGGAGGGCTTGAACCAATAATCGCCCAGATAAGAATAAACTCCCGCACCTGAGTAAACTCCACCTTCTGGCTCGGCATGCAGCAATGGAAAGTCTTTAGCTTGTGCCCATACTTCTACAGAAGTAAAATTAATGGATGGAGCTGGTGAAGCATACACTGAAACTGAGTCAAGAGCAGAACACCCATTATCATCAGTTAAGGTAATCACATAAGTAGTTGAGGCTGAAACGGTAACTCCCGTTTGGTTTTGTGCGGTAGCGGTATTAGACCAGATATAGGTGTAAGGAGATGTACCACCACTAGGAGTTGAAGTGAGCGAAACCGTATCATTCGCACAAACGGTGTCAGAGCTTACAGCAGCGATAATAGAAAGTAGCGATGGAGACGAAACAGTAAATGTATCTACCAGCCCACAGCCAAGGCTATCAGTTAATGTTAAGAAGTAAACTCCTGCGACAAGAGAATCGATACTATTTGTAGTATCTCCATTTGACCAGTGGTAGCTATAGGGTGATTCACCTCCAGCTGCAACTATAGTAATGCTGCCGTTGCTGTCATTAGTACAGAGCAAATTAGTAATTGTTGAAGAGGAGATGTACAAAACTGTGTCTGGTTCTTCAATTTCTAACAGTGCAATTGCTTCACATCCTGCGGCATCTGCAACTGTGATGATGTGATTACCACTTGGTAGATTGCTAACAGTATCGCCCGTTATACTTCCAGGCCAGTTATATGTATATGGTGCAGTACCACCATTTGCGCTTGCAAATGCAACAGCATTTGAGTCTCCATAGCAATTGCTAATTGTTGCGGCTGTAATAAGGAGCGGATTGCCACAGTCGGCTTTGATCTTTACCAAGTAATAATCATCATGATTGTCACTTGTATTTCCAGTAAAGACCAAACTACCATCAGAGTTTTCGAGTATCTTATAAACGCATTCTTGCTTTTTCAAATCACCGGGATAAACCGCTCTTGGGTTGTCTGAATCAATTTGATTCTCCCATCTCAACTCCCAATTTCCAGTACTATCTTTCTGATATTTTGAAATATATGAGTCAGAATCCCAACTATCAAAATTATAACTTGAATTTCCACAAGGCCCGCCATTGGCTAAATGACCTGGAATCGGTAATGATGGAAATGCACTGGTAAAGCTACTGTAATTCCAAGCGGTTGGTCTTCTTTTACTTGAAATAAAGGCAAAGCCACCATCCAAGGTTGAGGTTATTCCTAGTCTTAAATCAAACGCCCCAAAATAGCCTACACTTATAGGATTTGCAGATGAAGCGATTCCTGTAAAAACTGACGTATCAGGATTAATTGTGTAAACTCGACCAGTTCCGTTTGAAGAATGTCCAGTAAGTGGGTCGTATCTAGTATTGATAAAAGCTGCTAATAAAAGATTAGAATCAGAATCTATTGTTATTCCCCAACCACCATTATACTCGTGTTGGTTTGTCCCATTTCCTATTTCATTGATTGCTGAGTCAATGGAGTTATCAATATCCTCGTTCCATTTGAGCGAGCCATTTTCAGAATAACATAATAGCTTTATTTTAGAATTAGAAGTACTAGTTAATGTTTCATTTACAGTTAAATATTGATGTCCAGTAACGTAATATTCATTATGCCCTAGTTCATTTCTGATAATATCAAGTGCATTGGTATGTACTCCTTCACTATCTAAAGGCGTATCAAACCATTGTAGAATTCCATCTTCATCTATTTCCATGACTGCCATACTTCGTTTTATTGAAACACCAGTACTATCATAAGCACGCACATTTCCTGCTATTCTGTATGTTGCACTAGAACCGAGACCAGAGCCACTGGCAATCGCCCGCCCTTTACCTCTACATTTGAATGCTGCTTCTGGGTCAACATTATAATCATCGCTGCCGTAGAGATAATTCCATTCTATATCACCCGTTAAGGCATCTAGTGAAACCATGTTGATATTGATTGCACGGCCCGTATAGCCTGCCGTATCCCAACCTTCAAAAGTGTTTGTTACTGAGCCATCGGGGTTGTATGCTAGGAATTCACCTCCACTCCATTGATAAGCCTTTCTATCCTTAATGGCATTGGTATATCCAGTAGCAATGAAATGCAATCCATCATTCGATTGAACTACATTTTCAAAAGCACCTCTGTTTACAACCCGGCACCACATCATATTTCCAGATAGGTTATATCTACCAATGGTTTGCATGGTTGTGCCTTTAGGGTAATTAGGAAAATAATGAAATTGAGAACATTCTGTGACTTCCACAGAATCTAAGATATCTTGAACTACACCTCCTTGTCCTCCTGAAACTTCATCATACAACCAAGGAGTTGTAGGTAGTGTATCGTGATCTTCAAAATTGGAATAGCCACAGGCTACGTAGCCATTGTGCACACCCAGTGTATCGTAGGTCTTTTTGACTGAGAACCACCAATCTTCACCACTGTAGTCGTCAGTCCCACCAGTAATTGGTATTATAGCTCCAGTTGAATCAATGGGCAAGTGTGGAAAATGATGATCGTGTTTCCACTCGACTGGAGGCGGTGATTGCACTTGGGCAACCAATATATTGGCGCCAAATATCAGGTTAAAACAAAAAAATACAATCTTTTTCATAGCATGAGGGTTTAATTTGTGATGCGAAAAAGATATGTCGACTTTGTTTTAACCACCAAGAAATAATATTATACTTAACGTTTATTTAATATACCATGGTTTCGAACCAGAGGTAATCAACTACAATAGATTTATATGCATTCTAATTTATGCAGGACTCTGAGCTTAAAAAGCAACGGAGCAAGGTGTAGCTGAGTGTCATTAATGGCCGCTTGTCCAACGTATCTTCATCGACTCAAATGCTTCGGTTTTCCAAATTTGATCTTCCAAAATAGTAAACCCGCACTTTAGGTAAAAGTCTTTTGGATTAGGATATCCGCTGCCATCGGCTCTTAATAAGCCTTTGGTTTTTACTACCCAACCATTCAAATTTGAATGATGCGTTTGAGCTTGATTTATCAATGTTTTACCCAATCCTCTACCTTGGGCTTTCCGCGAAACAATCATGGCAAAATTGCGCTCGCTTTTTCTCACAAAATCAAAAAACCAAGCTTGAATCACTTGGTTTTCATCTATTACTAAAGCATGGTTTTGATCTTCAAGTGCTGCTAAATAAGCATCAAAAGAAGCTGGTGTTTTATGTGCAATTACTGATGGATACTCCACATTCCAAAGCTGGCGAATGGCTTCTTTTTCATTGTGTGATAACGCTGTCTTCGTGATCAATTGCATTTACTTCTTTTTACCTCGACCAAAGTAATACTTGATGCCGATTGGCACCGACAAAATACCTGATCCATTGGCAAGATTTAGCCCACCGCTGGTGTATCTAATTCCAGCTTCAATGGCCAAATTATCTGTCAAAAAGTAGGAAGCGCCAACCGCACCAAAGGAGTTCAAATACATTGGATTTCGGCTTGAAACAGATTGCCCGAAGAAGTCTTCGTGTTTCGAAAACGAAGTGTTCGCTGCAATACCATATTCACCAAACAGCATCAATCGCTCAGTGATCGGAACATAATAACGCGTACTCAAACTCAAGCCTGTATTCAATCCTTGCACGTTTCTATCCATATCAAATCCACGTTTGATGTATGAATAACCAAGATTCAACTGACTTTGAATCATCCAATTTTTCTTCAAAAAATAGCCAAACTCCGGTTTTAATCTTGCCGACATGTAATCGATTCCCGACTCAGATTGAGATAAACTTAAGCCTCCCGTGCCACCAAAAGTTTTTGTTCCTTTTTCTATTTGTGCGAATGCTCCAAAACTGGAAACCAAGGCTACTAACACTACATACTTTTTCATTATAATGTTTGATTTCGCATAGGAGCAATTTCATTACTAGAAGTTACAGATGCTTTTTCAACCCACTGATTATCATACTATTTAAAAATAATTACGCTTTTAAATCACACTAAACTGACCAATATCATGCTTTCAAATGATGGTGGTTTCGGCACAAATTGCCCAACATTTTGACTTTTGTGCTTCAAAATGGAATTAGTAGATAAATACAACGTACCCGGGCCACGCTATACCAGCTATCCCACTGTGCCTTTTTGGGAAAATTCACCTACCGAAGCTCAATGGAAACAACTTGTAAAAGAGTCGTTTACCGCATACAATCAACAAGACGGCATTTCAGTTTATATCCATTTGCCTTATTGCGAAAGCCTATGTACATTTTGTGGCTGTACTACGCGCATTACCGTAAACCATGCTGTTGAAGAACCATACATTACAGGTGTGCTCAATGAGTGGAGCCTTTATCTTGATCTTTTTGATGAAAAACCGATTATAAAAGAGATTCATTTAGGCGGTGGAACGCCCACATTTTTTAGTCCTGAAAACCTTTCTCGACTCATAAATGGAATCAAAGAAAAAGCAGTTTTTGCCGATAATATAGACCTTGGTTTTGAAGCCAATCCGCGCACTACAAGCCTTGAGCATTTAGAAACAATGCACCAACTTGGTTTTAAGCGATTGAGCCTTGGCATTCAAGATTTTGATCCATTGGTTCAAAAAACGATCAACCGAGTTCAAAGCTTTAGTTTGGTAAAGCAAGTGACCGATTGGGCCCGAAAAATTGGGTACAACAGCATCAATTTCGATTTGGTTTATGGCCTGCCGCATCAATCGCCAGCGAGCATCGAAAACACAATCGACTTAGTGAACTTGATTCGCCCCGACCGAATTGCATATTATAGCTATGCTCATGTGCCGTGGGTAAAACCAGGGCAACGATCATTTACCGAGCAAGATTTGCCTGCGGCCAACGTTAAGCAAAAAATGTATGTGCTTGGCAAGCAAATGCTCACCGATGCGGGCTATGTAGAAATTGGAATGGACCATTTTGCATTGCCACAAGAAGAGCTCACTATTGCCTACCAATCAGGCAAAATGCACCGAAATTTTATGGGCTACACTACCCAACCAAGCAAGCTAATGATTGGCCTTGGCGTAAGCGCTATCAGCGATACCTGGAGCGGGTTTGGACAAAATATAAAAGTGGTTGAATCTTACCTTGAAAAAGTAAATTCAGGTCAATTTCCCATCATGCGCGGGCACATTTTATCAGAAGAAGATTTGCTAATACGCAAGCTCATTTTAGACTTGATGTGTCAGTTTAAAACCGACATTCCATTTTCGCCATACCTAGACCAAGAAGAGATTTACGCTTCGCTTGAAGAAATGAAAAAAGACTTTTTGGTAGACCTGAAAGGCAATACACTGAAAGTAACCAATGCTGGCAAGCCGTATGTAAGAAACATTTGCATGGCATTTGACCAGCGCCTCAAGCGCAAGCAACCTGATACGCAAATATTTAGCATGACTGTTTAATGATAATGGCGTTAAATACTATCCGAATATTGCGCCTATTTCTATCATTTAATTCAGAAATCAAGAATAAAAGGGGCTTTCTGAAAAGCTTCTTAGTATTTTTCCCTAAAATTTGAGCCGCTATGGAAAAACGAGAAAACCTTTTCTACGGACTTGGCATGATAGCTTATGCTGTAGCAAAAGCCGATGGAGAGGTACAAGCTGCTGAAAAAAAAGAACTCCATGATCTCATTTCTGAATGGGCAGAAAATATTGAAAGTGAATTTGATGTCACCGAAATCATTTTCTCTGTTTTAAATAATCAAAAGCCCACATTCGATAATGGCTACCAGCTCGGAATGAAACATTTAGAGCTAGGCAAAGACTTATTTACCGAGCGATTAAAAGAACTTTTCCTCTATCTTATAAAGGATGTTGCACACGCTTTTCCACCGGTAACACACCAAGAGCAAGATATTATTGTAAAATTTACCCGCGATTTAGAACAGCTCTAAGAATTGATCGATGGATAAAAAACAGCGCGAAAGACTCCTTTACGAACTCCTATTTGAAACAGCAACCGAAGGCATCTTAATAGCCAATGAAGCAGGCGAAATTGAGCTGGTAAACGACCGCACTTGCGAACTTTTTGGCTATTCTATCGAAGAAATGCTTCGATTGAATGTGGATACATTACTTCCTAAACACTTACGTGAAAAACACGCAGGATATCGACATTCTTACATCGAAAAACCTCGAAAAAGAGCCATGGGCTTGGGTTATGATTTGATTGGCGTAAGAAAGGACGGAACTTCTTTTCCGATAGAAATAAGTCTGAACTATTACAGAGAGCATGGTGTAACTAAAGTAATGGCTTTGATCATGGATGTAACGGTTCGAAAGGAGCAAGAAGCACAAATAAAAATGCTGAACAGCAACCTCGAACGCAAAGTAGAACAAAGAACCAAAGAGTTAAGAGATTCACAACGTTTGTATAGCCTTATTGCTCGCAATTTTCCGAATGGAACGATCAATGTATTGGATAAAAACCACAACTACATTTTTGTAGAAGGTGAAGAGCTTTACCGCTACGGAATAACCAGCTCAAACTTGGTAGGCAAAAACTATTTAGAACGCCTACCCGAAGTGGTGCGAGGCACCATTAAAGAAAACCTCGAAAAGGTTTTTGAAGGTCAAAACCTTTCATTTGAAGTAAACCACCAAGGCGAATTTTATCAAATAAACGCGGTTGGTTTGCTCGATAGCGAAAACCATATTTCGAGTTTGCTCTTGGTTGAGCAAAACATAACCCAACGCAAAGCGGCAGAAGAAAAAACCAAAGATGCTCTTGTAAAAGAAATACAACTGAACGAACTCAAATCAAGGTTTGTGAGTCTTGCATCTCATGAGTTCAGAACACCGCTCAGCACCGTGCTAAGCTCACTCTCGTTGATCGAAAAGTATGACGAAAAAGGCGAGCCAGACAAAAAACTTAAACACTACAAACGTATTCGATCATCGGTGCGCCATCTCACCAACATTCTAAACGATTTTCTTTCACTCGAAAAAGTAGAAGCGGGCAAAGTATATGTCAGCATCAATGAATTTAATGTGAAAGAACTGTTTAAAGAATTGGTAGAGCAACATCAAGAAATTACGAAAACCGATCAGCGTATTTACTATGATTACGAGGGCGAAGAATTGCTAGAAAGCGATCAAAACATGCTTCGCATTATCATCAGTAATTTGTTCAGCAATGCCATAAAATACAGCAGCGAAGGACGAAACATATGGGTAAAGGTGAGTTTAAGTGCCGAATCGCTTCTATTTTCGGTAAAAGATGAAGGAATTGGCATACCCGAAGATGAGCAATCGGGACTTTTTGAACGATTTTTTAGGGCTAAAAATGCCGTGAACTTTGAAGGCACAGGTCTTGGACTTAACATTGTAAGTAAATATCTTCAACTGCTTGAAGGCACTATAAATTTTGAGAGCAAACCTAACGAAGGGACTACATTTAACATTGAAATCCCAAATCACAGAGTAGCATGAAAAAGATTTTATTGATAGAAGACAACTTAGAAGTGAGAGAAAACACAGCTGAAATATTAGAGCTTGCAGGCTTTGATGTTTCCACTGCTGAAAATGGAAAACGTGGTGTAGAAAAAGCTACTTCAAACGATTTTGACCTCATCATTTGTGATATAATGATGCCGGAGCTTGATGGCTATGGCGTACTCAATATTTTGAATAAAAACCCTAGAACCTCAGCGGTACCATTTATTTTCTTAACCGCAAAAGCCGAAAAAACTGATTTCAGAAAAGGGATGAGTATGGGCGCAGATGATTATTTGACCAAGCCGTTTGAAGAAACCGATTTATTAGACACCATTGAGCTGAGATTGAAGCGCGCAAGCAAACTTGCAGCACCAACAGCCGCACCAAGCCCAGAAGAAATAAAACGCTTTTTGCAAAATGCTCAAAGTGCAGTTTCTATAGAAAGTTTGGTTACCGAACGAAATACAAAATCATACAAAAAGAAAGATTCTATTTACCGCGAAGGCGAGTATCCGCATGCCTTAAACTACATTGTAAAAGGCAAGGTAAAGCTTTCTAAAAGCAGTGATTACGGGAAAGAATTCATTACCCAGCTTTGTGGTCCAGGTGAGTTTTTGGGCTATCTAGCTTTGCTCGAAAATAGTGCTTTTAATGAAGAAGCTTCGGCTATGGAAGACAGCGAAATAGCTTTCATTCCAATTGAAGAATTCAAAAAGCTGATCAATTCAAACAGAGAAGTAGCAAACAATTTCATCAAGATACTTTCGAAAAACGTGCTCGAACAAGAAGAGCGCCTTTTGAAATTGGCTTATGGAAATGTGCGCGAACGTGTTGCCACCGTGCTACTTAGTCTTTATGATAAATATGGAAACAGCACCAATGGTATGATCAACCTAGCCATTTCAAGAGAAGAATTGGCTGGCTATGCCGGCATTGCTACAGAGTCATTGATTCGCACCCTATCAGACTTCAAATCAGAAGAATTGATCACCACAGAAGGTAAAACCATGATGGTAAAAAACCACGATCGATTAAAAAGAATTGCTTCGGGCGGCATTTGACGCATGGCATAGCGCATACTGACTTGCATCATATTTTGATTTGTTTGACAGGTACAATTTTGTGCTTGCCAAACAAATCAAAATATGCTTCATCAAAACTTTCAATCTCCGCTTAATGTTGAGCCTCTTCAAATTACCATTATTGGTTTTGGCAATGTGGGAAGACAACTTTTAGCCCTTTTGTTAGAAGAGCAATTCAGACCCTTTCACATCAATATTATCGACCCGAGCCCAAAGGTGAAAGGCAGCTTCTACGATTTGCTACCTGCTGGTAATCTTAGAAAAATTCACAGAATTTATTTGAACAATGAATCGCATTTTAACGATGCCGATTTCATTTTTTATGCCGCAGGTTCTAAAGTTCAGAAGGAAGAAAATAAGAGCTCAATTCTGCAACGTGACGTAGAAGATGTTCAGCGCTATTTTAAAAATTACTCACCATATAAAATACCGTTGATCATCGTTATTTCTCGGCCTGTAGAAGTGTTATGTCAAGCTATCAAAAGCATTAGCAATTTGCCTTGGGCTAGTATCGTAGGTCTTGGCACATTGGTAGACTCACTCAGATTAGAATACATCATTGCCCAGAAATTACAAAAGCAACAACATATGGTAAAAGCTTGGGTTCTTGGCGAACATGGCGAAAACTTGGTGCCGACATTCAGTCATACACTAGTTGACAACCAACCTGCAACCAACTTTTTATCAGAAACTGAACTAGAAGAATGCGTTAAAGAGACTAAAAATGCAATTAATCACATTGAAGAAACACAAGGCGAAAGCTATTTTACTGAAGCTAAGGCAGCTGTGTTCTTGTTGCATGCTTATTCTAGCTTGACTCAAGAAGTATTGCCGCTAACGGTGTATCATCCGGGTCGTAACATTTTCGTGAGCTTACCTGTGAAGATTTGTAAAAAGCAGATCCATAAAATTGCCGATTTTGAGCTTAGTCAAACGGAACAAAATCAGCTAGATAAAGCGATCAAAGCTATCTCGATTAAGAATGAGAATATTTTTCAAAAAGTAGAAGCTAGCCTAGTTGCTTTTGAGTGATTGTTTGGTAGAATGATAGTCTAAAAAGTAAGTAAACTTCACCGAAATATTGTTTTGAATGGGCGACTCAAAAACGCCTTCAATATTTTGAATATAGGAGTTGCCCACAACTTCATCTACACCGGCAACCACGCTGCGATAAAGAATGACCAATTCGCTACCTGGAGCAAACCACCAAGAGTATTTTAGATCAACATTAAAGGCATTAAAATTCAAATCTGAAACGCGCACTGTTGGATTAGTTCTTAAACCACCATCTTCAAGAAGCGTATAAAATTCTTTGTACTTGATATCGGTATAGGTATGCCTTACTGCCAATGTAAGCGATGATTTTGGGGTGAAAACATATTGGGCGTCAATAGCATTCTCAACGGTAAAATTATCTCTCCTGCCGAAGTAAATTTCTCCTTCTTCTTTGCTACTTACAAAGCCAAAATCATTTCTCACTTGATTAATTCTAAAGGTTAAAATCGAGAAAAAATGATCACCAAGTCTAATTCTTGGTTTTGCTCGAAACTGCCAAACCTGTTTTCCAAGATCGTCCCAAGCACTGGCGTAAGCTGTTGCATCAATAGCCAAGGTTTTTCTATAATCAG
>Ga0100380_10006412_pt1 | contig 11978 bp, 10 predicted proteins | sample CryGeymeta201504_FD_80417 | JGI IMG/M metagenome (GOLD analysis project Ga0100380, IMG submission 80417) | Groundwater microbial communities from Crystal Geyser aquifers in Utah, USA - Crystal Geyser metaG 2015-04 | ecosystem: Environmental > Aquatic > Deep subsurface > Groundwater | place... | reverse complement strand
GGATTAAAATCTGTTTCATATGGAGGATTTACAACATATTTAATTTCAGCTGTTCAGGAATTACTTACTAGAGTACAAACCATAGAAGAGAGATTGGCTAACTCATCTGGAAACATTCTTTCAAATATTGGATCAGTATTCAGTAAATTAACAGTAGGAAGTTCAGAAAAACCTTCAGGTATCACTCTGTATGATGAGGCAACAGGAGAACCTTATTGTTTATTAGTTAGAAACGGAGACATGGTTACTCGAAATGGTGCGTGTGATGATCCAAATTCTGGAGATACTTCTTCTACATATAGTACTGGTGAAAGCTCAAATTCTAGTTCAGAAGAAGTACAGACAAACGAGGAGACAGAGATAGTGGAAGATATCACTGAAGGTGAAGATATAATTGACGAAAGTACACCTGTAGATGAGGAGGTAATAGTCGATGATGTGGCAGAGCAAACAAATGATGAAGAGGTAACAGGTGAAGTTATAGTCGAAGAAGTTGTAGAAGATTCGATTGATGAACCTACTGAAGAGATTGTTGAAAAAATTGAAGAAGGGTCAGAATCAGCAATACAAGAAACTCCTTCTGTTTAAATTCCAAGGTCCAACCTTAGATTTTCTAAGGTTGGACCTTGGAAAGTGTATGGATATTTTCTTATAAATTCTTCTTGTTCCTTTGAAAGATTATATTGCCCATTTATTAAGTCTACGTGTTTATAGTTTTTATCTAATAGTTTTACCGGGTTATTGTATATGTAATCAATTGTATTTCTGAGATCATATTCGTTTTCTATTTTTCTGTATTTGTATTTACTTTCAAATGTGTGGCCGTCTTTAGAGTATCTTTTATTAAAATACATTGAGAAAGCTGTCAATATTTTTTGCATATATTTTCCTATCGAGCCATCCTCAAGGCATTTGATTAGTATATGAAAATGGTTAGGCATTAATGTTGAAATAAGTATTTGACCATAGTCTTCTTTATACGTTTGTAAAATTGTTCTCAATTCTTCAGGCTCCTTTTTAAATATTGAAGAAAAAGGCTGATTTGTTTTTCTGTTGTAATATTTAATAAGTCTCATGAATCTCCTGTAATCCTGCTCATTTAGAAAAATATTTTTTTTATCATTACCTCTCAAATATATATGTACATATTCACCTGCAAATATTTTATTTCTCATTATTCAAATATAATGAAAGACTATGATTTTTATATAAATAAAAAGTAAATTATTGATAAAACAAGGTCCAACCTTAGATTTTTCAAGGTTGGACCTTGGAAACTACTTGCATTTTATCTGTATATATAATAAAGTACTTCTCACTATGCCAACAGTAAATCAGCTAGTAAAAAACAAAAGAAGTAAGGCTCGAAAGAAGTCAAAAGCTATCGCTCTAACAAGAGGGTTTAATGCTATTAAAAACCGACCAACTTTTTATAATTCACCCTTCAAGAGAGGTGTGTGTACAAAGGTGACTACTGTTACTCCTAGAAAACCTAACTCAGCCGTTAGAAAGATCGCCAGAGTAAGACTTACAAATGGTTCAGAGGTTACAGCTTATATTCCTGGAATGGGACACAATCTACAAGAGCACTCAGTTGTTCTTCTAAAGGGAGGTAGAGTAAAGGATATTAACGTTAGATATAAGGTTGTTAGAGGACAACTTGATGCTGAAGGAGTTGGAACTAGAAAGAAAGGAAGATCTCTTTACGGAGCTAAGAAAGCTAAATAGAATAATAATATGAGAAGACCAGTAAAAAACAGAAATATTGTAACAGGAGACGTAAAATACGGATCTGAAAAGGTTGAAAAATTTATCAACCATATTATGCTTGATGGAAAGAAGCAAACAGCTAGAAAGGTTGTTTACAAAGCTTTTGAAAGAATAATGAAGGAAGCTAAGACTGAAAATCCTTTAGAAGTTTTTGATCTTGCATTAAAGAACGCTGCTCCTATGGTTGAAGTTCGATCAAGAAGAGTTGGAGGTGCTAACTACCAAGTTCCTGTAGAGGTTAGACCAGAAAGAAGAGCCTACCTTGGTATGACTGCAATTATTAAGGCTGCAAGAGCTGGAAAAGGAACAGATATGGAAAAAAGACTTGCTGATGAACTAATTTTGGCCTCAAAAGAAGAAGGTATTGCTGTTAAAAAGAAAGAAGATACACACAGAATGGCAGAAGCAAACAAAGCGTTCGCTCACTTTGCTTGGTAGTAATTTAAATAAAAAAGAAAAAGGCGCGCCCAAAGGGCGCGCCTTTTTCTTTTATTAATCATTCGTATGGAACTGAATTTTGAACTTTCTGAAATAAAACGAAGAGATTTTAAAATCATCCACGTCATCCTTGTGCAGGCAGGGACCCAGGCCTTTTTTAAACCATATCAGTAATATTTTATAAGTCCTAGGTTCCTGTCTTCACAGGAATGACGAATGTGATGAAGTTGATCTGCCGGATGTTTATGTCCTGTGGGTGCAGGAATGACGAAAAGTGGGGTATTTTAACGTTTGGCATTCAGAAAATTATTCTATTTTTCTTTACTTATCAACAATTTTCAGTACAATACCAATTACCTTTAAGAAGGGGATTTTATTTTTAATTAACAACATTTTATGAGTAGAGATTATCCATTAGATAAAGTAAGAAACTTCGGTATTATCGCGCATATCGATGCCGGAAAAACAACAACTTCAGAGAGAGTTTTGTTTTATACAGGAGTTTCTCACAAAATTGGTGAAGTTCACGAAGGTGAGGCAGTTATGGACTGGATGGAACAAGAAAGAGAAAGAGGAATTACTATTACTTCTGCCGCTACAACTTGTTTCTGGTCACCAACATATAACAAAGATGACAAATTTAGATTTAATATTATCGATACTCCAGGTCACGTAGACTTCACAGCCGAAGTGGAAAGATCTCTAAAAGTTCTCGATGGAGGAGTTGTTGTATTTGATGGTGTAGCTGGTGTTGAACCACAATCAGAAACAGTTTGGAGACAAGCTGACAAGTACAAGGTTCCAAGAATTTGTTTCATTAACAAACTTGATAGAACAGGTGCTTCTTTTGAAAGATCATACCAATCTATTTTGGACAGACTTACAAAGGATGCTGTTAGAGCTCAACTACCAATAGGGGAAGAAGAAAACCTTGTGGGTGTTGTTGATCTTATGAAAATGAAAGCGTATTACTTTGAAGGTAATATGGGAACAGATGTTATTGAAAAAGAAATCCCCGAAGAACTAAAAGCAGATGCTGAAAAATACAGAGCAGAATTCATAGAAAAAATCGTTGAAAATGATGATGTACTTATGGAGAAGTTTTTTGCTGGAGAAGAAATTGCAGTAGAAGATTTAAAGAAAGCTCTAAGAGTTGGAGTTATCGCAAACAAGGTTGTGCCCGTATTCACTGGTTCAGCTCTGAAAAATACAGGAGTACAACTTGTACTTGATGCTGTTGTTGATTACCTTCCGTCTCCAATTGATATTCCACCAATTACAGGAATTGATCCAAAAACTGGAGAAGAAGCTATTAGAGAAACAACTGATGAGGCACCTTTCGCAGCTCTTGCCTTTAAGCTTCAAACTGATCCCTTTGTAGGACAACTTACTTTCTTTAGAGTTTACTCTGGAAAACTTGAGGCTGGATCATATGTTTTGAACGCAACTACAGGAGATAAAGAAAGAGTGGGTAGAATTCTAAGAATGCATTCAAACGATAGGGAAGAAGTGAAGGTTGTTTATGCTGGAGAAATCGCTGCCGCTGTTGGTCTAAAGAAAACTATTACTTCAGACACATTGTGTGATCCAGCTCACCCAATCGAACTTCATAAAATTGAATTCGCTGAGCCTGTTATCTCACTTAGAATTGAACCGAAGACAAAAGCTGATCAAGAAAAAATGGGTATTGCTCTTAGAAAACTTTCTGAAGAGGACCCAACTTTCAAAGTTAAATCAGACGAAGAAACATTGGAAACAATTATTTCTGGTATGGGAGAACTTCATCTTGAAGTTTTGGTAGATAGAATGAAAAGAGAATTTAATGTAGAAGCTAATGTTGGACAACCGCAAGTTGCATACAGAGAAACTATTACAGGAAATTCAGAAGCAGAATATAAATACTTGAAGCAATCTGGAGGTAAAGGTCAATACGGTCACGTAAAGATCAGACTAAAACCTATGGATCATGACGTTGATCTAGAAAAACTTCCAAAGAATGTTAAGAGAGATGAGACTATGGAATTCATCGATTCAATTAAAGGAGGAGTTATTCCATCTGAATATATTCCAGCTTGTCAAAAGGGAGTAAAAGAATCAATGGATAGAGGTATTGTTGCTGGATATAAGATGGTTGATGTTTCTTGTGAACTTTATGATGGTTCATACCATGATGTCGATTCATCAGAAATCGCCTTCAAATTAGCAACTGCTTATGCTTTCACTGAAGCTGTTCAAAAGCTAAGCCAGTAATACTTGAACCTGTTATGAAAGTTGAAGTTGTTGTACCAGATAAATTCCTTGGAGATATAACAGGAAACCTTTCTTCAAAGAGAGGACAGATTGAAGGAACACATGAAAGAGGAAATAATATTGTTGCAATTGATGCACAGGTTCCACTTTCAGAAATGTTTGGTTACACTACAGCACTTAGATCTATGACAGAGGGAAGAGGAAACATCACAATGGAATTTGATCACTATGCAATCGTTCCACAAAATGTTGCAGAGGATATTAAAAAATCTAGAGGATAATTTTAATATACTTATTCACAAAAAGCCGCGGCTTCGCCGCGGCTTTTTGCTTTTCATTGTTATAATAAATACATATGAAAAAATATTTATTGTTAGCTTTGTTAACGTTTGTTCCGTTTTTTGCAAGCGCTCAAGAAGCACCAGGGTTATATGTTTCAGATTTATTAATTGAAAAAACAAATTATCAAATAGGAGAGAATGTGACAGGAAGTTTTGACATATTCAATAGTTCAGAATCAGACGCATCTGATTTGTATTATTCGTTATCATTAGTAAACGAAAGCTCAGTAACGGGAATAGGTAGTTCAGAAATCGAAGGACCATTTTTTGTGCATGCAAGCACTTCTGCTCCCGTGAATTTTGTCTATAAAATAAATGAAAAAATAGAGGATTCTAATCAATTACAAGTATCTCTGCATAAAAATAATGGTGCTGTTGTTGCGACAGGAAAAATAAATATTACTATTTCTGGAGATAATTTAAATTTTGCGGAATACAAACTAAAGGTTCCTTCATTGGTTGATGCTTACGAAACTGAAATACCTACAATTGAAGAAATAGAGAGTAGAGAGGTTGGTGAGATGTCTTTTGATGAATTGGAAAAAGAAATTTTCATGATTCAACAATTTCAAGATGGTGATACAGATTTCACACTGAATGATGTTCCTTATGTAGAAAAAGATGAAGAATTACTACTTATCGTTGATGAAGAGATTGAAGAGGTTGAAATAACAATATATAGAAAAAACTTCAACGGAGAGAATGTTTATTCATCCGTTCCTACTCCAGAAGATAACGATGGAGAAAAAAATATAACTATTCCAACTAATTTCACAGCCGGATATTATGTCGGAGCAATTAAAGTTGATGGATATGTTACTTCACGATTTTCTTATAATATATTAGGAACACAGGCTGATATATTTAGTCTTACTTCAGATTCTCTTTCTCCAAAAAAAGGAGAATCATTTAATGTGAATTTAGTTTTGGGAGGGTGGCCTGTTGATGTGATAGGTTCTGAAGTTAATTCACAGCCAGAATACGTTGATATAGATTTGTTAGTTACAAATCAAAAAGGTGAGGTTGTTGATCAATATTCTCAGACTGTAATGGTTCCTGAGGTTATCGAAGAAAATGGTCAAACAAGTAATATATTCAACCTACCTATTAATCTAAAAGCAAAAAGTTCAGCAGAGAGCTTAACATTTGATTTGTTTGTTTATGATTCAGATACAGGGCAAATCCTAGATAGTCTACAGACAACTTTTGGATCTGAAATTAATGAAGAAAGTCCTAGTCTGAAAGTACTAATAGTTTCACTAATAATATTAATAGCTCTTTCTGCAATTATATTTGCATTCAAGCTTGGTAAAAAAATACCAACAGTTGTATTAGTTCTTCTATTTGCATTAACAGTTTTCGGTTCATTTTCTACAGAAAAAACAGAGGCCTCATGGTGGACAGCAATAATTGATTCGCATAATGCATATTACAAGGGAGCACCTTCTGTGAGAGCATTGTGGGTACAAAATGGATATCTTAATATCGATACTCCAAAACTGTATAGTGTGAAAAAATATCAACCAAATGAATCATTCACTTATGATGCAACATACTCAATTATTGCAGGAACATCGAATGGTTATCTAGGATATATGATTGGAACACCTAGTGAGGCAGACTGGCACACATATACAAGTCTTGAATCTGCAAAGGCAGGTATACAATATTATTTAGATAACTACTCACTTCCATATTGGGCTATAAACTGGTACGGGCAATGTCTTGATGGAAATGCAGTTTCTTGTAATTTTTTGGATGGATACTCTAACCTATATGGTATCGATATAGATGCACGACTAGCTGCTTCAACATTCACAGAAGAATTTTCAGGGTATTCATTTAGCAAGAGTTATTCTTACTCACACAATATGACAATGCCTTCTACTCCTGGAGACTATTACATTCCTCTTCATATAACTTACTGTACTGCTTCTCATGGTTGCGCAGATAAAACATATATACAAAGAGTTGAAGTCACTGAAGATACTGGTTCATTTTTAGGTGCACCTATTATTGAGGGCCCAAGCACTGGTAAAATTGATGAAGTGTTGAATTTCACAGCTGTAACATATTCTGAAGTCGCTTCAAATGGATCATTCATTAAAAAAGCCTTGGCTCAAGGTGCAGGTGATCAGGTTAGATATGGAATAGATTGGGATAATAATGATTCTATTGATGAATGGGCACCTTCTACTGGATATGAAAATATAGGTATAAAAGTCCCTTTCTCTAATTCTTGGGACACTACAGGAAGTTATACTTTTAAAGTATTAGCTGAAAATCAGGCTGGACTACAATCAGCCTGGACAACAAAAAATATCTTGATAGGAGAATATGACACATGCAGTGATTTTCCTGGAGAAAGGGAATGCATATCTAATACATGGCATGAATGGGTCTGCACATCTGATGGCTGGGAATTGTCTAATACGGGTGAGGTGTGCACAGTGGCTGATGATTATACATTGAGTTGTAGTTACAGTCCTTCAAGTTCAGTTGCTGAGGGGGGTAGTGTTACTGTCGAGGCTAGCATCTATAAAAATAATACCCTTCAGGAGGATGTTGACTTTGATTTTATATGGAAATTAAATGGTAATATAGTTAATAGTAATAATAAATCTGTTACTTTCGACAATTTAGATAATGGGTTTTATAATCTATTTCTCGAATTAGAGGACTTGAATGAAGGAAAAAAAGTCGAAAATTTCCTAGAAGCCTGTCCATTCTCTATTGGTTCTAGTATTGAAGTTCCAGAAATATCTAGCTTCAAAATTACACCAAACTTTGCTCCAAATTGTAAAGCATCATTTGTTGCAACAAATGTGACTACCTGTTCAATTATCGATGTTGATGGAGCTACTGTTGGTGAACCAATTTCTGATATTGATGATGGTGATACTGATAGTACTATTAATGCTACGAATCGTCCTGTAGAAAAAGTTGGAACATTTCGTGTCAGATGTGAGGGATCAAATACAAAAACAGTCTTCTCTGAAAACACACAAAAGTGTTCTTCAGTTGGAGATTTTATCCAGACATAATATAAATATAAAAAAACCGACCTGTTCTACAGGTCGGCTTTTTTAATAAGAATGACTACTGATAATTATCCTGATATAATTACGATATGAGTAATGTTGAATTTGATGATGAGCGGAATTTTAATACGAGTGCGCACTTTGTAGAAAAAAATTCTGCAATAATTCAAAAACTAATTGATCTTGGTATTGTCACTGATAAAAAATCAGCAAATATTCTTCTAGTTAGTATTGCAGTGGTTTTTCTTGTAGTTAGTTTGTTCTTATTCTTTAAAGTTTTCTCTAATGGTCCAGGAGCAAATAATGACCTTCCAGAAGATTTCCTTCCAGAAGACCTATTGTTGCCTTGATGATAAAAATATTACGACTTGCTTTTTATTGATATTTTGTTATTTTGATATTCATAAGACCGAAGACAAGAGGCACACAACCACGTAAAATCAATTTTATAAAAATTGACCACGTGGTAAATAAGTCCTCTCGAGGTTCTGCTTAAGAAGTTTTTTAAACAGACATCTTGTACCTATCGATCAGTCGGTCTTATAACTGGTCGGTTTTTTATTAGAAAAGAATTATTTTTAATTCTTAATTTCTAGAGCCTAAATATGGCAATTACAAAAGATAAAAAGAAAGAAATACTAAAGAAATTGAATGACGTTACTACTCAAGAGTCAGTAGTGTTTGTAAATTTCCATAGTTTACCTGTTGCTGAAACTACAGAGTTGAGAAGAGAACTTCGATCAAAAGAAGTTAATTACTTTGTGGCAAAAAAGACATTGGTAAAAAAAGCATTTCAGGATTCAAAAATAAAAGGAGACCTTCCAGAGCTAGAAGGGGAACTTGCTGTTGTGTATGCAAATGACTCTACAACTGCTGCGAGAGAAATCTATTCTTTCCAAAAGAAATTTACAGATAAAATAAATATCTTAGGAGGAGTTTTTGAAGACAAGTTCTTGAATAAATCTGAAATGGAGGAGATTGCTCTAATTCCATCAATCGATGTTCTTAGAGGAATGTTCGTGAATGTTATTAATTCACCAATTCAAGGATTTGCAATGGCAATAAAAGCAATTGCTGAAAGTAAAGAAGCGTAAGTTATTAACTAAAATTTAATTATGTCAGACGAACAAAACGTAAATACAGAAGAAGTAAAGAATGAAGTTGTTGCCGAGACTCCTGTAGTAGAAGAGACTACTGAAGAAGTTGAAGTTCCTGCTAAATTCGTAAAACTTGTTGAAGAGGTTGAGAACATGAGTGTTCTTGAACTAAACGAACTTGTAAAGGTTCTTGAAAAGAAATTTGGAGTTTCTGCTGTTGCTATGGCAGCACCAGCAGCCGGAGGAGCAGAAGCAGCAGAAGAAAAAGATGAATTCACTGTTCATTTAGCAGATGTTGGAGCATCAAAAATTGGTGTTATTAAGTCTGTTAAAGAAATCTTAGGTCTTGGTCTTAAAGAAGCCAAAGATTTAGTAGATGGAGCACCATCTGATCTTAAGACAGGAGCGAAAAAAGAAGAGGCTGAATCAATGAAAGCTAAACTAGAAGAAGCTGGAGCAAAGGTTGAACTTAAATAAATAAAACTTTTACACAGATAAAACAAAAGCCGCACCAAAGGTGCGGCTTTTGTTTTATAATTAATACATATAAATTAATAAAATATCTATGAGTCCTAAATTATTTAAAATAGTTTCGATTTCTGCAATAGCTTTTGTTGCAGCAATGTCTATTGTTAACATTAAAAATTCTGAATTAAGCACAGTAAAGGATGGTGCATTTTCAAATAATGAAAATACTTTTGTGACATTAACTCCTGGGGTAGATCATTACTTCACTGTTGGAAAGGAAGGCCTAACTTTTTCTCAATTGACAGAGTCTGGTTTTAAACTCGATGATAATCGTTCTGTTGCTGGATATGTTTTAACCTGGGAGGATTCTGAAAAGCCAGATAATACGGATAGGCAAGATTCTATTTATTATCAATCAAATCGTGTTTGGAAAAAATTTGGAAGCAGAGATTCTTTTGGAGATGAAAAAATTTCGAATTACTTCGTTATACGAACACTTTCAACTAGACCGAGTATAAATTTAAATCTTCCTACTCATGTTACATACTTCGGTAGTACAAAATATAATTCAAGTGATAGACCTTGGGAGAATGAAGATATCTCAGATGATTTTCCAAAAATTTATACTGAATTAATTAGTACATCTACTACAAATACTGATGATTCAACTATGGGGATTTATTCTGCAAGATTCGAACTAACTGCAGAGGGTGGAGATGTGTATATTCCGAAAGAGGTTATAAGAACTAATCCAGAAAAAGATTCAAAAATAGAACCAGGGTTAAATATTTTTATAAAAAACTCTAAGAACAACATAATAAGTGAGCAGGATGCTGAATTTTCTTACAGTGTAAACACTTCAGCTGATACGGATTCAAACTTCTATGTAATTGATGAGGGAGATACTGAAAGATTTGATTTAAAATTCGTAATTAATGATGTTAAAGATGATGGAATTTACAGAATCATGATGAAGGGTTTCACTTATTTTGACTCATCATCATACAATTCAGGCGATTCCAGAGTGCATGATTTTGGTTCAAATAATCGTTTTGCCTCAGAAAACCTTTTCATAAAGGGTGGTAATAGTTCAGAAGTTGGTGTTTGTAATATGACAAGAGATTTAAGTATTGGATCATCAGGTACTGATGTTGTTGCATTGCAGGATCTATTGGTGGAAAAAGGTTTACTGTCGTTCCCAGACGGGACTGCAAAGGGATATTTCGGTTCATCAACACAATCTGCTTTGGCTAAGTACCAGTCTCAAGAAAAAATAACGCTATTTTCTAATCTTACATATGGTCTTACTGGGCGAACAATAGAAAATGGTTATTTTGGATATCTTACTAGGTTGTACATAACAAATAATTGTAGGGGATAAAAAAAGACAGTATCTATAAAAAGCGGCCCGAAGGGCCGCTTTTTTAACACCTTACATAAAAACAAACTTAATAATCTGTCCCAACTCAATCTACACCACTTCAGATACTTCAATTAAAGCATGAATTCTGTTGACATATACTATCCTTTTGTTAATATACTTCTACTTATAGATTGCGCTTTTCATATGTGCATTCATTAGGTGTTTCTTTTTTTAAGGCACTTTCTCGCGCCCTTACAAAAGGAAATATTTTATTCATTATATTTAAAATAATATGTCAGAAACATTTGATAGATCAAAACCACACGTAAACGTTGGAACAATTGGTCACGTTGACCACGGAAAAACAACACTTACTGCTGCTATCCTGAGCACTCTTGATAAAAAAGGAGATGGATACACAGCTTCAATTAAGGATGTTACACAAATTGATAGTGCCCCAGAAGAAAAAGCTAGAGGAATTACAATCGCTTTGTCTCATTCAGAATATGCTACACCAAGTAGACACTATGCTCACATTGATGCTCCAGGTCACGCCGACTACATTAAAAACATGATTACTGGTGCTGCCCAAATGGACGGTGCTGTACTTGTAGTTGCTGCCTCAGACGGTATGATGCCACAAACTAGAGAACACGTTCTTCTTGCAAAACAAGTTGGTGTTCCAAAGATTATCGTATTTATTAACAAGTGCGATACAGTTGATGATACTGAAATGATTGAACTTGTAGAAGAAGAAATCAAGGATCTTCTAGACCAACATGGTTTCGATGGTCAAAACACACCATTTGTTAGAGGTTCTGCTCTAAAAGCTTTAGAAGAAGGACCAGATGGAGAATGGGGAGGAAAAATTATGGAACTTGTAGAACACATGGATTCATACATCCCGACACCAGTTAGGGAAACTGACAAACCTTTCCTTATGCCAGTAGAAGACATTTTCTCAATCGAAGGTAGAGGAACTGTTGTTACAGGAAGAATCGAAAGAGGTGTTATTAAAGTTGGGCAAGAAGTAGAAGTAGTTGGTATCAAAGATACAGTTAAAACTACAATTACTGGAGTAGAGATGTTCAACAAGTCTCTTGAGTCAGGAATGGCAGGAGATAACGCTGGTCTACTTGTAAGAGGTCTTAAGAAAGAAGAAATTCACAGAGGACAAGTTCTTGCTGCACCAGGATCAGTAACTCCACAT
>Ga0100380_10006397_pt1 | contig 11998 bp, 15 predicted proteins | sample CryGeymeta201504_FD_80417 | JGI IMG/M metagenome (GOLD analysis project Ga0100380, IMG submission 80417) | Groundwater microbial communities from Crystal Geyser aquifers in Utah, USA - Crystal Geyser metaG 2015-04 | ecosystem: Environmental > Aquatic > Deep subsurface > Groundwater | place... | reverse complement strand
TATACGGAAGTGTGATGGACTACAAAATCAGTCTACCAAACGATGAGGATGGATGTTCAGGGATCCAAGTAACAAGAAAGGATCTATTCACCAAGCAGAAATGCTTGCTTTACTACCAGACACTCTACTATGGTAAATTGCATGACTTCGCTGCGATAACTATAGACAATTCGCCAATAGAGTTGGTTGTGACTGATAAGGCTCTATTTTGTGTCAAAAACAGGAGAATGCCAAATGAATACAACCCTGATTTTGATGAATTACAGGACTGCACTTTCATAATAGTGGATAACAATGTGTTAATGATATGCACCAATAGTAGTACATCTGCTCGGAAACTTTTCAATCTGACCATCAGCCAGACATAAAAAGAATGTAAGGTCGACTATAGGCTGGTCAACATTCCATAATCTTTGGTGTATGAAGATTTCAATGTGATGGTCAGTCAGCAATATGTGGTGTTTGAGGTGCCTATTCGACTATAAAACAACATGATATACTACAAAAGCAAGTATGATGAACAAGGAGTCAGCTCGGTTTATTCGCTGCTGAGAAGACAGAAAGGGCCAAATGTCTACCAGACATAATTCCAGTCCATTGATTCTTTCTTCAGCGGGGACCTTCTCTTGCTGCTCGAAGAAGGTATAGGTATTTACAACATATCTGACAGCAAAAGCACAATTAGCCCTGCCATGTGGATCAATGCCTCATAATTGGATAAAATCAGTGAGGAAGAAATGGTTTACATCAAGTTCATCAGTCTTACCTGTTCTTAATCGGATAATTCGTTGGTTATTGAATTAGGTACAACCAAAAGCTCAGTTGAAGTGGAGATTTTGTTCAAGGTTGAATAGAGCAGCACACCCGAACAGACAGTTTATTCTTTGATCGATATCAGAAATGTCTTCGAGTATATCCATTATCCTTACTGTCAAAATAGTGCGCACTCCAAATCTCAACGCTATAAGAACCTTATCGTTAAAATATGTGACTATACCCCGGTCAAAAATAACGTGTTCGCCAACTTCATCTCCATCAACAACGATACCAGTAGCTCCCTTCTGCAATTTTACAACAGGTCGGGTAGTGCCACCACCAGCGCAGCCATCAGAACTGAACTTATCTACTCCAGCACCATTTCTGATCAGGAAATCACAATCAGAGGAGATGAGATGATTGTTGGTAGTCTCTTCAACTTGCTCTGCTACTACCAACTATAGGCTACTCTCAGTTGGACAATCAGCCACGAATAATCTTACAATGATCACCAATGCACTGCTGAGTTGCTGATGTTCAACAAACATTACAGCATGAGCAAATAAATAAAGATAAGCTACGACTCCTTCGCCAAGCCAAACTACTGGACTGTGATATCCCTCTACCCTCAAAGATTGATCTTGCTGCTGATTCTCATCAACACCATTCGATTGATGGTGGGAAGGAGGAGCTATCTGCAGGTGCTGAGACGCAAACAAAAACCTACCCAGTTCAGCCACGATAACAAGTTCGAGGTGATGGTAAAAATCAACAGCAAGCGGAACATTTGATCTACTCAACTTATACTAACATATCGTATGTGATCAGTCTTCCTCCTACGACATTTCTCTTAATTCGTCCCAAGAAGCTGGTATTTTGGGGAGGACTGAGTTGTAGGCACTATTTAGTTGCTATAAATGTCCTTTTAGTTTTTAGCGCTTCTACTCATCTTCAGGACTGGTTTCCTGGAGAGCTTTTTATTTTTCACGGATTGCGTTTTGAAATCTCTGCTCGAAAAATTTTTCAGTCCGCATTCGATTCAGATATCGGTATCCGGCATGATTGTCGATGTATTCCTCAGCTTTCCTCAATATTTATTTTTTATCCTCTGACAACTCGATGTCAGCTCCGTATCTGACTTGCTGTCTACATCGATGATGCCTTACTCTTTGATTATTCGTGCTTCCTAGAGAACTCTTTCCTTGCGAACGATCTCGACAATGTTGTAGATGAAGTAGAGTCCACATCCACGCAGAGCTAGCTTGATAAAGCGATGCCTGTTTGACATATAGCCTCAAATAATATATCACCAATGCACTATCATCTAAAATCAAACAGTTAGTTTACCAGGTTCATTTATTGCAGTAGAAGGTCTGCCTCCTGCCTTGTATACTCGTCTAGTTAGGCTTACTCTTAGCACTATTCGGCTTCTTAGCGAGGCATAGATACTGACATCATCTCTTTGATCATGTCCTAGGCTGGCTTGTCTTTGTTCCTTTCCATATACAAACCTACCTTCTTAGCCAGAAGACTTTTATCTTCTTTGCTTTCTTCCTAAAAAAGTTTCTGAAAATCTTTGACTCTCAGTCCACTTTGCCTGATCCAATCTTGTTCACTTTCCCATTTATTTTTTATTTCCTCGACCTGACTGTACTCATAGTCTTGCTGAAGCACATTCAATCGATGCTTCAGCTGTTCAAGTATTTCATAAGTATAGGTGGGTGTTGTCATTTGGGCCATAATTTTTTGTGCAATTTAGGAATGAGTTGGTGGCAAATGTTGATTCGGCACTGTCCTTGGCAGTTCCTCCTGAGCGTGAAAAAATAATTCTTTGTTGATGAGTCGATTGATTTAATCTTTTGTAAGTGAGGCATGAATTGATTGGATATACTTAAGTTATGCAGTATATTCCGAGGGGAGTTCCATGTGTTAATTTAAATCGATAATTAGTAATTTCCAAGATAGTTATAAGTGCTAAAGCCAAGATAATAATTAATGAACGAATAATAAGACCGGTTCTTCGAATAAAAGGACTATATCGAAAATGTGGAACCAATTCCAGAACAATATGAACCATTGCCACCTAAATCAGCTCTCGAATCATAAAAAAAGCCTGTACTCAAGTATATTCATTCACATCCAGACACGTCGAGATAGTTCGCGAACCCTAGTACACCCTTTATCGGCCCTTTAAGCTTGAAGTATTCCTATTTCTATTCAGAAAAGATAAGAAACGTAGGAGGAATAAGTTGTAGAGTAAGTGACCTATGATTCACCCTTTACAGAGTTTTACGAGAAGTAGCAGTGCGTTTACATGCGCTTCAACAATAAAAACTTCAATCGGCTTCAAGGTAGGACCTACTACTCTGGTGTCTTTGCCAATCGCAATATCTTCTCAGACCTGGCTAATCGTACCAACTCATTTATATTTAGCGGGCACTCACGAGATAGCAGACATCCTCAACGAATACTACGATATTCCGGAACCTGTTCTAATGATTAACAATGCAAAAAATCTCAAATTTGATTCCAGGTTCTAAAGCGGAAATCTTTTTGCTGCTTTTAAGGTCAGTTAGTATGAGTATGATTTGACAATGTCCAACGACACAAATTCAACTGGGTCCAATCAATGGTTTTACTTTTCAGTTGAAGGCATGAAGCCAAAAAAAGAGTACACTTTTTCTGTCATAAATTTCACAAAAAATGATGCTCTGTTTAACTATGGCATGAAACCAGTGGTCTACTCAATGGCTGAGAACAGATGTGTGCCTGATATCGAGCGTGGATGGAAGCGTACTGGTAATGAAGTCAGCTACAAAAGAGGGAAATTACCGAGATAGTATAGCAACAGGATGTACTACAGACTATCTTTCAAGCTCAGTACCAACCACAACAAAGATAAGCTATTTATAGCTCATTCGTACCCATACACGCTTGAAAAATTGCATCTGTATCTCAACGACAAAAAAACAAGGAACAAATAATTTGTAACAAGAGTATAAATTGGAAAGACATTGACTAAAAGAAGCATTTAAGGTTTGGTGATCAGCTATCCGGTCAACAAAAAGAGAGATAACCGGAAAGCTGTCATCATCATGGCTAGACAGCATCCTGGCTAGTGCCAAGGTTCATATGTGTGCGAAGGTGTTGTTGACCGATTGCTAACAAGAACAAAGTAAAGCGAATATTTGCTTAAGAATTATGTGTTTGTTGTCATACCAATGATTAATCCTGATGGCGTGGTGTTTGGTCACTACAGAACTAATTTGGCAGGCAAGGATCTCAATAGAAAGTGGAACGCATCAGAAAAAGATTTAAATTGTCCAGAAGTAACAGCAATTAAGACTTATCTGAATTAGCTGAGCCAGAACAGATAGATCAGATTTATTCTTGATCTGCATGGCCACAGTCGCAAACTCAACAGTTTTTTCTACGGAAATCCCTTTCCTGACTCTCCCGAGGCTGTTCGAATATTTCCATTCATTTGCAGCAGACTGCACTCGGGTGTTCAGTATCTTGACTGCACTTTCACCACAGAATAATATAAACGAAAGGCAGCAAGAGTGTATTTGAATTACATGTTCAAACTAGTTCATGTATATACTTTCTAGTCGTCTTTTTATTGCTACGAAAAGGAAGGGAATCGGATAGAGTTCACTCCTAAATAATATCGATAGCTGGGTGAAACTTTGGTTTCAGGATTGTTTTTGCAGCTGTAGCATGAAGTAAAATATCAAGAAAGTATTTGTTTCATAGGCAAAAAAAACAGCAAATAATACAATAACTCAAACTTTGTTAGATATCTGTCCGAGTTGAGAGGAAATAAAATTTTGATGTAAGTAGGTGATAGTGCTGAATCCGGATCTGATTCCAGGCCTGAATAGGGAGAAATCAACAATTAAGAGCTGCAGTATCACAAAAAAGAAAGAGTATCGTCCTCTCTTCAAAAATAGAGTATATCCAAGACGTCACGCCCCCGTCGTAAAGCAAACTCAGAATCCAAGGAGCATAGTGCCCGTCCTTTTCGCAACCTCAAGCTGATAGAAATCAGCAAAATCAATTCTTTCATGCCTGACAAAAACTTTTGTCTTCAACCCATCAGAAAAATAGAACCAGAAGGCACACCTAAAATGAGGAATTTCAGGTCAACAATGTCTTCACAAACAGATATGATGAATAATTCCTCGTAATTGGCTAGTTTTACCTTAGCAGAAATCTAAAATGCTAGCCTATCAATGTCTTTTGTTCAGGAGCAGAGCCCAAGTCGAAAGACTCCCTCCATGATGAGGTCGCTGCATATAAAAAATAGTATAATATTCAGGATGGACTATCAAAACGCAAGACCAGAGAGATAAGTCCATCAGCAAGTGCAAGCTCAGAAGAAAAAGAATCCTGACAAAAATGCTCTTTCCCAGACTATACTCACTTTTGCCAAAGAACTTCCCAAATAATCAAAGACTCCTCTACTCCCTGATATTGAAGTCCCTTCTCAGTAATAAACTGAGCCTTTTTTGCTGAGATCTGCTCAAATAAAGATCGAGACCCCTTTGGGAATGATGAATAAAAAAGAGGATGAAAATTTCTTCAACAATATGGTCAGGAGATTTTTAGAAAATAAAGAAAAATCTAAAAATAAATCCTTCCATACCCCTGTCAGTCGATCAGTCCTGGATAAAAGTTTCACTATCAAGCGAAAAGATTCAAAAAAATGATATTTATCTCTTTATATTGATATGGTGATTATTTGTTGAGATGATCAGGTCATTCTTTGTTTTCTCCTTAGCCTTCCCCCTCAGCTTATCCCTTTTCTTAGCCTTCTCCTTCTCCTTCTTCTACCTCTCCAGCTTCTCCAGCTTCATTTTCAGCTTATGCTTCTGGTTGAGGCTCTTCTTCTGGTTATTGAGGCTTTTCTTCTTGGGCAACTGAAGTCACGGTTTCACGGTTGATAGAGGCATCTTGGGCTCTTGGAGGCTCTACTTCGTTCTGCAGAGCTTCAGGTTCATTTCCTTCAGCTTTAATTTATTCCCCTGAGCCTTCGCTACCACTTCCACTACCACTTGATGAACCTTCAGAGTCTTCATCTTCATCTTTCTGGTCAAGTTCTCCTTCTCTTTCAAGCAAACTCTTTTCAGTTTCGCTTTCTCTGTAGGCAGGTTTTTTGACGGCTTTCACATAGACAACAAAGCCAATTCCTCCAGCAACAAGGACACAACCAATGACAATTAGAGCGATGGCCCATCCTGGCATTCCACTCTCTGATCCATTTACGATGAGATTGATGGGTATCTTGACATTGTGGTAGTCGTTTCGAGCCACCAAAAATCCTTCTTGGTTATTTTCAATCCCACCATAGGTATGGATACCGAATTGTTCATGAACTGATAACTCCCAAATTCTTGCATCGTAGTTATGCAAGGCAAGAAGCCCGATTCTTCTGAAAGGATCGGTTCTGTTTCTGGTGAGGGTAAAGTTCCAGTCAAACTTTACAGTACCTTCCCTCATGGTATAACCTCCAAGCATGTAGTTGACAGGAATAGTACTGTTAGGCAAAAAGTGTTGTACCTTTTCCTCCTGGCCGGTTTATTTGTTGAACACCCATCTTTCCCTTGTATCGTAAACAGTCAACACTAACTTGCTGTACCAGGGGAAAATATGCATGAGAGTAGGTAATCTTTGTCCAACTGCGAAGTATCCATCAAATGCTTTAATGTAGTTTTCATTTTAGTAGAACCCGTATCTGTAGTATACCTTGGGGATGTTGTGGGAAACAACGGTCCCGGTTTTATCAATGTGAAGGTCTATCTGGAAGTTGTGGAAATTGCTAGTGACAACAATGACTTCAGTCTGCCAGTATCCGAAGGTCTTGTCGTAGTACTCGTTGCTGACGGTGACAGCTGTGAAGAAGGCCAAGTTTGGCAGAGGAAGGTGCAAATTGACAAGTTCTTCCTTGAGATTGATGAACTCAACTTTCAGGATTTCGAGGGATTTACGACCCTTGGTGTATGCAAAATCGACAACAAACAGTCCATTTCTGAGCTCAGTGATGACAAGCCTGTAGGTGTTGGTCTCATTAGTGAAGGCAAAGTGAGCGTTTCCGATGAACACTTGTCCCCCAGGCCAATCATTAGCAGCCTGAAGATCATCTGAATCAATGAATTCAAGTTCATCGAATATTTCCCAATCATAAGGGTCATGATTCATTGCATATATAATGATTCCTCCCTCTCTGTCGAAAGAATAGGGATTTTCATCAACATCAACCACCATCAACAATTCACCCATGGAGTGGAGACTGGTTACATGTTTAGCTGAGGAATAGTAGGGTCCGCTCACGAAAGGTTTGCTGGCAGTATAAACAGTAGTGTAGAGATAAACCTCACCTCCGTTCTAGTCATTTTTGCAAGCTGAAACTGTAAAGTCGTAGAAGAAATTATGTTCAATGAACTTACATTCTTCACCATCGAGAGCCGAGGGCAAGTTGACAAACTCGTGAATTGAACCATTGTGTCTCATTCTGATAATCGATTGGAATTGTTGAATGTATCCTCCGTCTAAACTGAAAGCATAATCTTCCATATCGTGAACTCCCAATAGCACTCTTTCTTATTGCACATGGTTTAGCACTTAAATTTTCTTGTTACATTATGAACAACCTTCCAAAGTATAGTTGAGCACACTGCCATTGAACCATCCGTTGTCGTCCAGAGGGTAGAATTTTTCAGTGTTTTCTTTGTCGACTTCAGCCTTGAGGAAATCGCTCTGATTGAGTTGGGTGTTGTTGATGACAATATCTTCAGGATAGTTGGCGGTGTGCAGGGTGCTGCGAGTCAGGTAATAATATCTGCCCTGAGGATCGTTGGTGAAGGTTATGTTGAAGGCATAATCTCCAAATACATCTTCAAAAACCAAAATGGGAATTTCGTACTGTCTGAACATAAAGAGCTTGTTATGATAAGCACAAGTGATATAGTCTCCAAAGCTACCAGTAGCATCAATCATGAGGTCATCTCTAGCAATTCCCAAATGGAATACATCGTAGAAAGAAGACACAGCATTTAGGTCTGATCTGTACACAAGAATGACGGTGTTGTGATCCTTATCTAGATTTTTATCAAAAGCTGTGATGTAGACAAGATTTCCTTTGTCTGAAAAATCAAGATCGAAGTTATCAGGAATGGTGTAGTTGTAGACTGGCCATACTTTTGTCAGAGGAACATCTCTTCTGGTGTATAGTTAATCAAGGTCGTGCTCTTCAATACGATCAGGAGGATTAACTAAAATGAGTTATCCTCTAGCAATTGCCATTTTCCATTTGTAGAAGCCTGGTTCCTGACTGGCAGGCGAAACGACTTCGCTAAGCAAGATAGGTCCCTGACGAGTCATGTCAAGGATGACTACTTTGTCAAGGCACTGCACAAACAGGACAAAGGGATGGAAGTCAGAGACATAGACATCCATGGGTGAGAAGTAGTTAACTCCGAGTTTAGTCATCATGGTGGAGTTGATTCTGTATGACTCTTTGCAAGGGCTAGGTAAGAAATCTTCACATTTGATCATATCGTAGATGACTATTTCCTTTGTATATCTCAGTACAACTACCAAGTAGTGTCCCAAAAATTCAATGTTTTGGATTTTGCCTTCATAACCTTCAGGGAACATGATGGGAGGTATTCTATTATCAGCATCTTCTTCAACGTGATAGAGGAAAACCTCATTAGGTATAGCCTAATAGACAATGGCAGCGAGGTGAATGTATACGCCTTGATAGTAGTGATATCTATTGACTGTAAGATTGGAAATTTTGTAATTAATGTGAGGGTGGTGGTTGGATTCGAAGCAGTGAACTTCTGTGGTATAGGGAATAGTGGCGCATCTTGTGAAGTGAGTGGTGTTTTCAGAGTCCTGAGTGTAAAGGTTGATTTATGTGTCATCAAGGGAATCGAATTGCTCAGTACGGATGAAGGTGTAAGTGTTAACTGTGGGAGGTTTGTCCCACCAAGTGATAAGAGTATCATTTTGCTGTAAAACATAGTTAGTAGGAGCATCAGAGGCATCTGAACTCTTAACACCCCAAGTGATATTGGGACCGAAAACATATCTGTCGAGAGGAATGAAGAGCTCTCCAGGATAGTTGGCATAGTAGTCCTTAGGGAGAGTCAGACCTGTGGGCCACAAAACATATGAGTCGAGAGGGACCACCATGTATTTGAATGTGAATGTACAAACTAAAGTGTGGTCAGGATCGTACTCGTTAGAACTCTCTCCCTTGACAACAAAGCTGAACTATTTATTAAGAAGATTTTCTTGGACAGGGTTAACGACCAAGAGAGGAGAAGCCAGGTGATACAATTTTAGCCCTTCAGTGTCGATGGTGAGCAATGCACCCGATTATCTATCCTGATCGATGAATGAAGCTCTGGAAGGATGGGCAAGGGCAACATAAGCATTAAGATAGGTCCTGGCTCCTCTGCCCAAAATGTAGGTGGAGTGATACTCTTTTGATGCTCCGGTGCTATCTGTTAGGTTGGCAATGATTTGAGTGCTTACAAACTGCTAGTTAACCCACATATCAACAATCCAAGCATTGTCAGGCACGCTGTATTTGGTCAGAATGGTAGGTTTGATCTGGTTGCTCCAGACAACTTCAATGATGCTATGATTGTGAGCCAAAACAAGCAAGAACTCGTTGTCGAGGTTGTTGGAGTAGACACCCATTTTGGTGAAACCTGAGTCTGTTCTGTATCTGCCGACGATGACGATTGTCTGTTGAGGAGTGATGTCGAATTTAATAACTCCTGAATGATAGTCCAAAATGTAGATATCTCCAAGGTAGACCTAAAAGTCAGTGATGGCAAGTGACTCCTGATGCAGGAATGATCTGTCCATAACTCTGATGGTCCAAGGCTTCATAGGGTTGCTCAGTGAGATGATTTCAACATAAGTGTTTCTTCTGTGAATCTCATCAACGAACTCAGCCAGATAAGCTCTGATGAGATAGTGGTATCCATCTTCAGTGAGAAGACTGATCTTTCTGTGATAGATGTTTGTATAGGCAACGTACATGTCGTTCTTTACCTTGCCAATAGTGGCCTTGTTTGAAGCATTGATGTAGTAGAAGTAATTAACTAGGCCGATGCCGAGTGTTGAAGAGTTTTGGACGCAATCCACCAAAATGATATTTTCATTTCGGAGCCAAACAGCATCATAGCAGTGCACACTTGAATCATTCTCCACTGTAGCTTCGTTGGAAAGATCAGGAATAAGGTGAGTAGTGTCACTAACTCCCCAGTTGACGATAGTCTTGTTGTTTTCACGTCTGATTGTGACGAGGACGTTACCCCATCTGTTGCCTTGATGAGCATAGTGATAACTCCATAGACCGGGCATCGATTTGTTCACAATAGCGGTCTGCTAGATTTTGGGTCTGAGCTGGACGAAATCAGGCTTGCTGGGGATTGAGAGTTTGACGTTGTATCCACTGAAGAACATGTCAAGGTTGAACTGTTGGGTCTAGTGGAGGGCAATTGGCCAATCTTGGAGAGCAATCTTGGGAGAGTTGCAGGTTGGCACAGGGACCTTGCTGGTGTTGACAGTAGCAAGGAGGCAGGTCGCTAAGACCAGCGCTAAACAGGCATATCTCGATAGATATTTCACCATGTTAAGTAAATCAATATTATCTTCAAATAATCCTTTCGAATATAACAATCACTCGCAAGTATTCAAGTCCTATTCTCCTTGTATCTCACAATAAAAATCACCCCCATAACAATCCCCAAAGCTCCTGTCAGACAGATAGGATTGATCTATTCACCATAGCGGAATATACTCAACAAGTAGCCTACTACGATGTTGGTGAACATAAAAGGTGTGATGATGCCGTAATTTTTGGTCATGAGCAATGCGTGGATGAACATGAGCTGCCCTATAGCCAGTGGAACACCTGTGGTCAGGATGCATGTTAAAAATTATGACATTGAAGGTATTTTAAAGTTAGGATCTGCAAAAGCATAGGGAGCGAGAAGACCACTGGAGGTGGTCAGCATGATTCCTAAAAAATAATTGATTTGAACTGCAGAAGTTTCAATAAGTTTTTTAGTCACCAAAATTCCATAGCCGTGTATGAACATCACTAATGTGAACAACATACTGACCTTAACAATGACGATTGGATCTTCGGTTTGGTAGTTGGCAAATTTTGAAGATTTTTATGTTTAAACACCGGTCATCATGTAGAAGAGATAGTTACCATTTGCTGTCAGAATCACTCCCATGAAGGCTATTGAAAGCCATATTTTTTGAACTCGGTTGAGATTCACACCGAAGAGCCAGCTATCGAACATCGTTGTGAAGATGGGAGAAGAAGCCATAAGTGTTAGCACAATTGGAAGTGGTAAATAAAACTGAGCCCAGGCATGTGCTAATCCCTGAAGAATCATAACACTATTTCTGATGAACTGCCACTTTAGATTGTGAAAAATAGGATAAGTGAGATCATCTCCTTTTTTCCTGGCATAAAAGTAGCTGATCACAGAGACACCAATGCCTCTTGCGAGAGTGGTGGTGACTGGGTGAAAATTATGCTCATTGGGATAGACAAAACCCAGTACGAAGATGGCAGAACCTATGACTATCAGAATGGCGGCTACAATTTATCGCTTGATGCCCCAGATTCTTTCTTCTTCTTATTGGCTCATGTGTTGTTATTAATCAATTCAAGCAATACTTGCCAACAAAATCTGTTAGTGAATGTTATCTTCATAACAGTTATATATGAATTACCGATAATAGTCCTCAGATATCTCTTCCTCACAGGAACAAGAAGAGCAGGAGCTCACTGATAAGCTTTTCAAAAACTATAGGCAAATCAAAAATTCCATCAAAAGGCAGCAGTATGATAAGTCGAGTAGCAAAAAATCCATGGGTCCTGTTCAAAGGGCCATTGAGATCGAATAACAAAAAAACCTGTAAACCAGAATAACTCTCACTGAAAAACAGCTAGCAAAAGCAAGGTAGAATAACATTCTTTTGCTCAAAAAACTGGGAGAAGCAGAGGAAAATGCAGAATATTTGAAATTTTAGATGGACAAGTACAAAAGAGAAAAAGAAGAAGAGATAACTTCCTATTGCAATTTTATTGAAAGTCTCAAGCAAGATCTGATGGCAGCCAAATAATCAAAAATCGATGCTGTACGCACATCTGAAAGCAAAGATCTAATGGCCATGAGAAATACTATTGATAGTA
>Ga0100380_10006383_pt1 | contig 12010 bp, 10 predicted proteins | sample CryGeymeta201504_FD_80417 | JGI IMG/M metagenome (GOLD analysis project Ga0100380, IMG submission 80417) | Groundwater microbial communities from Crystal Geyser aquifers in Utah, USA - Crystal Geyser metaG 2015-04 | ecosystem: Environmental > Aquatic > Deep subsurface > Groundwater | place... | reverse complement strand
GGGACAAATCTATAACAAACTGGGCATTAATCGTAAATCAATTAGCTATACATTTTGAAGGGAGATTTGAGGCATAAAAACATTATGAAAAAAGCCGTTTACACAAGATTGTTGACAGACCCGGCTTAACTAACTTTTGTTCTGACACCAACAAACTCTCCCGTCTAATCCCTTTATCGCTAACTACACTTTCAACTGCTTTTTGAATATAAATAATAAGCTGATCAGCACCTTGTCCGCGATTGAGATTAAAAAGCATTTTCGCATAGTAAAGCGCGAACAACTGTATTAAGTCACTTTCTCTTTGCTCTTTATCTAAAGCGTCTGTCTCATATTCGACAGACGCTTTGTCCTCACCATAAAATTTTATTTTCAATGTCCCAATTAATTTTTGACCCATTAAATTTGAAAAAAATCCCATATAGTTTATACCTTCCTTCCTTATGCATACTTTGTCGACGACGTTGTACCAAATTAGAACCTATTTTGTAAATTACCCATTAGTAAAAATACCAAATTGTTTTTGTGCATTTGATAGAAATGTAATGTCTTGTGAGAGAACATCGTAGTTTATACCGAATTCAAATAAGTTCTTTTTGTATTCATCAGTGGTTAAACTATTCTTTGCAATTGAAATTATTATTTCTTTTCCTTCTAGATATTTTTCTCTTATTGAATCAGTCTGAGAATAATTTGATATCTTTAAAGCTATTCCAAAAAACCAAAGAAAACAACTTGCATAACCATGGCTTTCACTAACTAGCTTTCCATAAAATGCTGGATGATCATAACCCAGCCTATTTATTTCTTCTGGTAAAACTAATTCATTTTCAGTTAATGATAATATGAATTCTGTTGAATACTGATAGTCCTGATTTAGTTGTATTTCTAAACCTATTCTTGCTTCAGCTTCTACAATACCTTCATTGTCTGCAAGTAGCTCTCCAATTAGAGGAGCTCTATTATTAATAATTGGATGGGCCAGTTCATGAGCAATAAATCTTTCTTTTTCTGAATTTGATCTAAATCCAGCTGATAGTTTTATACAAAATACTTTTCCAAATGGCTGAACATCGTCTATATCACCTTCTGACCATTTCCAAGGTTCTGGATTAAAACCATCTTTGATTGCTTTTTTTTCAAATCTTTTCCAGTATAAATCTGGATCACAAAATATAATGTATTGTTGAGGTAATTCAGTGTTCTGATTTATTGCTGATAACTGTCCCTTAGTTGCAAGTATCAGTTGAGAGTATTGATTGATCTCATCCTGAAGTTGGGCTGAAACTTCCAAGGGTTGTAAAAAAGTAACGGATCCTACAGTTTTTTTATCAAAAGATGCTCCAAAAATTTCAATTTTTTGATTTGTTAAATGATCGGGGTCTAAAGTCATGTCTAACTATAGCATTTGCATTATCAAAAATTATTAAGATCTGTTCTTTGTCGGGGTGACTGGACTCGAACCAGCGATCTCGCGACCCCCAGCCGCGCATTCTACCAACTGAACTACACCCCGTATTCTCAGAACATTCTACCAACCGAACTAAGCCCGGTTTTTCGTTTCTACACTTTACGTAAGTTGTGGAATGTACTATACAACCTAGTAGAAAATACGTATAGTAAAAAACCCAAAGAGGAACCAAAGAGAAAAGGAAAACTATGGCAAAAAAACCAAAGCAACCAATCGTGAGTGTCGAGGCAGATGCGAAGCATCAAGCAGTAGACATCGCAATGCAACAAATAGAAAAAGAATTTGGCAAAGGCTCGATTATGAAAATGGGCGACAAGCTTAAGAATATGGCGGCCTACCCTGCTGTTTCGACTGGTTCCTTGGCTTTAAACCTGGCTCTTGGCATTGGTGGCTATCCTAAAGGAAGAATCGTTGAGATTTACGGACCAGAGGCTTCCGGAAAAACCACTCTCTGTCTTCATGCTATTGCGAATGTCCAGGCTAAAGGTGGCACTGCTGCCTTTATTGATGTCGAGCACGCTCTCGATCCTGTTCGGGCTAAAAAAATTGGGGTGAATTTAGATGATCTGCTTATTTCTCAACCAGATTATGGCGAACAAGCGCTAGAGATTGCCGAAACTTTAATCAGGTCTGGTGGCGTTGAGATTGTGGTCATCGATTCCGTCGCTGCCCTCGTTCCCAAATCTGAAATAGAAGGAGAAATGGGAGATTCACAAATGGGTGTCCAGGCCAGACTGATGTCACAGGCGATGAGAAAATTGACGGCTGCGATTAGTAAAACCAAAACCTTAGTTATTTTCACTAACCAAATCAGAATGAAGATCGGCGTCATGTTCGGTAGCCCCGAAACAACTACAGGAGGAAATGCCCTGAAGTTCTACGCTTCACAACGGCTAGACATTCGAAAAATTGGCAATATCCAGGAGGGTGAAAAAATTGTTGGTAGCAGACACAGAGTCCGTGTTAAGAAAAATAAAATGGCGCCTCCATTCCAAACCACTGAGTTCGATATGGATGACTGCGGTATCTCTATGACTGGAGATGTTGTCGACATTGGTGTCGAAACAAACATTATTGAGAAAAGCGGAAGCTTCTTTAAGTATGAAGGCGAAGTCTTAGCCCAAGGCCGAGAATCTACTAAACAACACCTAGCTGAACATCACGATCTCATGAGGAAAATTCAAAAAGAGATCTGGGAAAAGCTTAAGCAGCAAGATTGACTATAAGAGTCTCTGGCAGTACAATAGCACCTGCCCTTCGACATATTAAGAAGAGAGATAAGTATTAAAAAAATACGTATGAATCAATCAATAATAGTTCTTCACCAGAACAAAGAAACGCTAATACCGTCAAGACGGTAGCTTCCGTAACAAACGGGTGCGTCTCTATTTGATTCTCTAAATCTTCTTAAATGTTCTAAGTGGCTAAGAAAGTTCTTATGTCATTATTCAGCAATCTCTCAACCTTGTTTGGACCAGATCAGAAACGAAAAAGTCAACAAAAGCAGAAATCCCAAAAACCAAAGCAACAAACCCAGCCTGCTCAGGATCACAAAAAACAGTCTCATCCACAGCATCAGCAGAAACAACAGCAGCCAGTTCAACAAAAAATGGCAGTTCCAGTCGCTGAAGAAATTCAAGCAAAGGCTCGTGAAATTATTGTTGAGGCTAAAGCTGAAGCTCTTTCAATTCGTAGCAAAGCGGAGCGCGAAAGTCGCGATTTCTCTAGACAACTAGAAGAACAACAACGAACCCTTAACACCCAGCTCGACAAGCTAGACGAGAGACTTGATCAACTATCCAAAAAAGAAGAACGACTAGAAAAAGATCGCCAAGATCTCGCCAAGGCTAATGAGGATCTAACCAAGAAGCGACAAGACTTAATCAAGTCGCTTGAGAAAGTGGCTGAACTCACTCGCGAAGAAGCCAAAGCTGAGCTTTTCCGTGGACTTGATGAGCAATTAACCAAAGACAAAGCTCGCTTAATCAGACAAAAAGAAGAAGAAGCTAAAGAAGCAGCTGACGACCGTGTAAAAGAAATCTTAATTGATTCTATGTATCACGGCGCCACCGACTTCGTTTCTGAATACACCATTTCCACCGTTCAACTACCTTCTGAGGAATCAAAGGGAAAAATCATCGGTAAAGGTGGTAGAAATATTAACTCTTTCGAAGAACAGACCGGCGTTGATGTCGATCTAGATGCTTCACCAACCGAAGTTCGCCTTTCATGCTTTGACCCAGTCCGACGTGAGATCGCTAGAATCGCCCTCGAGAGATTAATTCGCGATGGTCGTATTCAACCTTCTCGTATTGAGGAAGTGGTTGCCAAAGTCAGAAAAGAGATCGATAAAGTCACTCTGGAAGCTGGCAAGAATCTCTGCCACGAGCTCTCTATCTATAACCTTCCAGTTGAGCTAATGCAGCTAATTGGTAAGTTTAAGTATCGATTCTCTTATGGACAGAACCTGATCGCTCACACGCTTGAGGAAACAAAAATTGGTATCAAGCTGGCTAGCGAGATGGGCCTTGATGTGAACACAGTGAAGCTTGGTTGCTTACTCCATGATATTGGAAAAGTTTCAGAAGAAGCCGAAGGTAGTCACGTCGAGCTCGGTGTCCAAATCGCCAAGAGATTCAATATCGCTCAACCAGTTGTCGACTGTATTGCCCAGCATCATGAGGATGAGCCCTTCTCTGGTCCAGAACAGGTCGCTGTTTACATTGCTGATGCTATCTCTGGTGCAAGACCAGGTGCTCGATACGAGAACTACGATGCCTATGTGAAACGACTCCAGAGTCTCGAGGACATTGCCATGAAGCATGATGCGGTTAAACACGCTTATGCTATCCAAGCAGGTCGAGAAGTCAGAGTCATTCTCCAACCAGAGAGAACTAAAGACGATGATGTCACCGTTCTCAGCAATGCTATTCGTGATGAAATCAAAAACACCATGACCTACCCTGGAACAGTCACCGTGACTGTCATCAGAGAGATTCGCGGCACAGCAGTCGCGAAATAGGCTGGTATACTAGTTGGGCAATATGCATCAATTTTGGCTCACAGCACAAGTTATAACCTCAGTCTTTTTGATTGCAGCTATTCTGTTGCAGTCACAGGGATCAGGTCTGGGAGCAACTTGGGGAGGCGGGGGCGAAACTTATCACACACGAAGGGGTCTAGAAAAGGTCTTGTTTTATCTGACAATTGTCGGTGTGGCCTTTTTCGTAGTCGCTGCTTTGGGTGTAGTAGCAACCCGATAACGCCCTATGCGTAAATTTTATTGGTATTTCACGGCATACGTCAAAAAACATGGTGTTATTTTTGTCTTTTCTCTACTAGCTGCGATTACTTTTTTCTCATTCGTTCTACCAACCCTGGCCACAACTCTAGAAAAAGGTGACCGTTTTTATATTGGCATTATTGGCGACTACAGCATTAATGCTTTGCCCGACATAATCGCTGATCAACTCAGCATTGGACTCACGTCTGTGACTGAGGACGGCAGCGTCATCCCCACCTTGGCCGAAAGATGGACGATTGAGCAGGAAGGCAAAGCCTATCGCTTTGTTCTTAAAAACAACCTTCTTTGGCAAGATGGCACACCGATTAAACCAGAAGATATTCAGTACAATTTATCTGACACCAACGTCGCCTACACCGCCAACGACGTAGTTTTCCAACTTCCAGATAACTTTGCCCCCTTCCCTAGCCTAGTCTCAAAACCTTTATTCAAAACTGAGTATCAAAAAAAATGGGGATCGGCTAAAAAACCCATGCTCATCGGCATTGGTAAATACAAGCTTCTAGATTACACAACCAAAGGCAACCGCTTGGTAGAAGTTATTGTGGATAGCTCAACGGCTAGATACATTTATCGTTTTTATCGAACTGAGAATGACGCCATCCTGGCTTTTAAAGGAGGCGAGGTAGATCTTCTTTTAGACTTGGTCAAACAACATGACATTTATGAATGGCCACAAGTAAAAACTACACCGACTACCAGCACAAACAAATATTTAGCTGTATTTTTCAACACCAGAGATCCACTCTTCTCAAAAAATGTTCGACAAGCCTTCTCATATGCCATCACGAAACCAACCGGCATAGAGCGAGCTATTAGTCCAATAGACTCAAATTCCTGGGCCTATCTTCCAGGAGGAAAGTCTTACGACAAAGACTGGGAGAGAGGCATCGAGCGCCTCATTGATGAACCACCGCAGCAGCCCCTTGAATTTGAGCTCACCACCACTCCCGTTTTCGAAGACAAGGCTGAGAAAATAAAAACAGAACTTGAGGCTTTTGGTGAAGCCGCTGCTGAAAATTGCGCCTCTAATAAAAATATTGATGACAAAATTCTTTGTGATTATATGAAAGCGAAAGTTAAAATTAAAATTTCTAACTTCCCAGACACTACTGACTTTCAAATGTTACTCATTGCCCAAGAATCCCCCTCTGATCCTGACCAATACTATCTCTGGCACTCTGATCAGAGCACCAACTTCACTGGCTACAAAAACACTAGAATCGACAATTTATTAGAAAAAGGTAGAAAAACTTTCAACCAAGCAGAGAGAAAAGAAATCTATCAAGAATTTCAGCAATTCCTTTTAGAAGACCCTCCGGCAATATTCCTTGAGCACCTAACCACATACCAGGTAAGTCGCTAATTTATAGATGGCGCAACTTTTTACGCATTAACTCGAAGCTTCGGACTGGCCAGTACCATTTATTCAGGGGAATATCGTGCGCTGGTAAATATGCTAGTTCTTCTCCTCCAAAGCCTCTTTTGAATAACGAGACGCCGGCGTAGCGATGATCTTTTTCCCCTTCGGGCGCCACGCCCCAAAGATTGTAAGTCGTCATACCTCTCTCTATTGCTTCTTGAATTACTCGCCATTGAACTGCATAAGATCCCGGAAGACGCGAGTTCGCTTCTGACGAAACACCGTAGTGATACGCAGCCTGGCTATTATAGAAAATCACAAATGCAGAAGCTAGGAGGGTTTCACCATCCCAAGAATGAACTAGAATCGCCTGGTCGCGAGCTGCGAAGGCCTTAAACTGCTCTTCTAAAAACTCAAGTGAGAACGGGACGAAGCCATGCCTAGAGGCGAGCTCTGCTTGAAGATCATAAAAACTTCTAATCTCCTCTGCATTCTTTGTAATCGTGGTGGTAATTCCTAGTTTTTCCGCCTTTCGAATAGATCCTCTGGTATTCTTTCGCATCTGCTTAAGTATTTCCTCTGATCCCAGGGTCAAATCTATCTTAATAGTCAGATCTGCTGTGACGTGCATTGGGGAATTTATACTACCCAGTGTTGCGCAGATAGAAGTGTTCAATTCATTATCAGCAACCTGAGGTCTAAATCTGACGAAGGAACACTGATTATGTAGTCCCATATTCTTGATTTCAGTTATTATTGCATTTAGAGCGAAAATATTAGTCCAGTTCACTAGCGGTCCACCAGCCACAGTACAGTAAGTACTTCTGCGCGCAGACTCAATTACGCCCTGGGCTAGAGCTACGATTTTTTCATTATCAAATAGAGCTATTCTAAAAATCTTTTTTCCAAGATTCTTTTGAAACTCGCCCCAAGCCCAAGATTGTAAGAAGTTCGTCTCTGGGAAGAAAGCAATCAAACTTTCCCAAATTTCTTCAGACTCAATTTCTTGTTTCGTGAAAGATGGAGCCTCTTCTAGTTTCACGACAATGGCACTAGCTATCCTGACGGCGTCATCAGGAGTAATGCCCGGGTGAGTTGGTAGGGTGAGCACGCTCTCTGACAGAGCCTCTGCATTGGGACATGACCCGTCTCTATAGGCCGTCTTCCAACTATGGGACCCACTGTCGACAGGGGCTCTATACCAGCGATCGGTTATGAAAATATTTTCTCTTTGTAGTTGTTTAGACATTTGGTCAGGCTGTGAAATGCTGATAGGAAAACGAACGAAGCTACCTGTCTCTAAAGCCTCTTTAGTGACTAGGGAGTACTTCTTGAGAAGAGAAAAATAGATTTTTGCTATATTTTGTCTGTGTTTGACACTCTTCAACAATACTTTTGTTTGCGAAAGTGCAAGTCTGGAATTCAGCTTGTTAAGACCTGTTCCCGGCTTTTCTTTGACAATTACAGGTGAGTAAATGATTCCAAGCTCTTTTGCCAGTCTGTAAATTACTTTTCCTACCCCGACATCGTGAAAGGTTCTGACTAGCAAGGTAGTCGCGATGTATGAAATGGTATGAAATGAGGACTTATTTGGTGTATTCACTACTAAGGCAACCCCACTTGATTCAACTCTTGTTTTAGCTAAAGTCACTCCACCATGAACCGCATCAATAATCTTATCTCTACCGAAAGATAATGCGACAGCATCAGCATGTGTACCTAGAAGATCGCCTTTTATGTCTACAGCGCCAATACTCTGCGCTAAGTCTTCAATTAGAAGCAGTTCTCTCTCATCGCGCCAGGTGCGAATCTTTTCAATTTCGGCGGGTACTCCCAAAGTGTGCTGAACAATAACCGCCTTGCAATGGACTTGAGATTCAGAGAAAGCGTGTTCTAGCGTCTCTACATTAAGATTAACTTCTCCAGAACCAACGTCTACAAAGACTGGCTCTGCCCCAGTCCTAAGCACAGCTTCCTCTACGGCAGCGCAAGTAAAAGCCTGGAGCAAAACCCCGTCGCCTTTCGAAACTCCCAGCAAATCAAGAGCGCTTGTTACCGCATCACGGCCAGAATAAAATGTTTCTTGATCGTTAAACTTTGGAAACAAACGATAAAGCTCTGCTCCAAGAAGACGCTCTTCTGTCGTTGCGCTTCTAAACAAACCAAGCAAAGCCGTACCTAAAAACTTCCATGAGTAGTTAGAACCAAGACTACCGAACAAGGGTTTATTTTTCATACAAGGAATTCTCTCTCAAACCAAATCGGCATCTTACCTTCCACTAGAATCAAGGTCTCACTAGTTAATTTTTTCATTGTTATTTCTTGCTGATCTGAAATTAACTTGTCACCGAAGACAGAAGAAAACTCAATTTTTCCTTCCATACCCAGATACCAAACTTCATCGAAAACTTTCTTTGCTTCAAGAGCTAAGTCGGTATGAATCTTAGAGGATAGCTCACCAAGATCAACAATTCCTGCTGTGACTAAAATAGCTTTTTTCGGATTTAAACTGCTGACCAGATCTATTGCCGCCTGGAAACCGACGGGATTGGAGCTCAAGCCATCATTAATGACGGTTGCTCCAGATGAGAGTTCGTGTCTTCCTATCCAATTGTCAGTGATTTTAAAAGTTCTCAGCGAATCAGCTATTCTTTCATCTGTGACACCAAAGTCACGAGCCACTAAAATAGCGGCAGCAACAGCTGGTGCTGCCTGAAGGCCAATAATTTCCGTCTGAGTTTCCATAGAATCCAGTTTGACACTCACTCTTCCGGATGGAGAGAGACTACAAATATTATCCAACTCCTCCCAAACTTTTCTTACTTGAACTTGGGAAATATTGTTAGCCTTGTCTATAATTTCGATTGTCTCTGGTGCAGCTAAATTGACAAAGCCACCTTCTGAAAGAGACTCGACTAGCTCCGCTTTAGCCCGTGCGATCTTCGCTTTTGTTCCGAAAAGTGCTAGATGTTGATCAGTTAGACCAGTTAGAATAACCGAGTCCGGCTTTATCACCTGAGCGAGTCTGGCGATTTCACCCTGGCAATACGCCGCATACTCTAAAATAACAATTTCCTCACCTTTGTAGTTATCAATAAAATGACGGGCTATAGCATAAGGAGTGTTGACTGAACCTGGCGTAGTAAAAACTCGACCAGCTGAACTCAGAAGATGAGATAGAAGTTGCTTTGTTGTGGTCTTGCCGTAGCTCCCAGTAATACCAATTACAGTTGGCTGATGTCTTAAGACTAGACTTCTAAGTTTAGCCAAGTGCCAAATCGTTACTAACCAAACACCAACTGAACTTATAAAACTCCAAAACAATACCACCAAAGGGACCGTGAAAACGAGTGAAAGGGTTCCAATATAAAACCGCGCAGTTTGCAAGTATGAGCTATTTTGAGCCCATAACATAATAAAAACTGAGAAGATAAGTAGAGTTAAACCGGAAAACAACAAAATAGCCAAAGCCCGAGCTGTCCGCACGGGACGGCGAATCTTTTTTGAGATAAGCCAACCTCGCCAACCCGTCGAAGAAAAGTGGCTAATCAGGCGATCAAGCCTATACTCCTTTTGCTGAAAAATTCCCGACCACCAAAGAAGAGATACTATTAACAAAGGCAACAAAGCTAGTAAATATAGAAACTGAAAAATCATTGACCATTTCCGTTCGAAAACAAGAACTCCTTAGATAGTTCTGCTACTCCAGACGCATTAGTGAACTGAGGGGAGTGTCTCTCACCGGGAAGTACGTGTAGTACCGAGTTTTTTATCTGATTTTCAAACACTTTTCCTAATGAAAGTGGCGTCACTACATCATTTTCACCCCAGATTAGGCATGTTTTAGCCTCTACATTTTTAAGTAACAGAGCAACGTCGTGAGAAATTGCTAGCTTCATTGTTTCTCTCATCACTGGAGAGGCAGAAAGATAATCTCTTTCTCTGGCCAGTTTGTACAGAACACCACGTAGCTTCTCAGAACTGGTCAGTCTTTTGCCAAGTTTTGCGGCGAGTGAAAAGACCTTGCGTTTTAGTCTAGACTTCAGAGCGTGTTCTCTTAAGCCAGAACTGGATATCAAAATTAGCTTATCAACTTTTTTTGGATAAACTGCTGCAAATGTTACTGCAATATGGCCACCAAAAGAGTGTCCTACAAGGACAATCTTTTCATCTTTGGGAAGTAAACTTAAAAGCCAAGAGACATAGTCATCAATGCTCCAGGGAGAATCCAGCTCATTCTCACCAAATCCCGGCAGAGATAGAAATAGAGGCTCCAGACCTCTTGTCTCAAGCTCTGAAATAAAAGGCGACCATTTCTCTCGCGAATCATTTCCCAGTGTCCAGCCATGAAGAATATAAACTTTCATCCAATTCATTATACGAAAAGAACCCTTGCCGAAATTGAGCAATCTCGTATACTGGGAAAATGCGTACAACAGCTCTTATTTTTATTGCCTTTTTTTCTACTTTAGTCTTGACTGGCTGCACACCTCTCCCAGATCCAGAACCCGTTGACCTTGGTGGTTTTCCAAGCACCCAGACTCAAGAAGGTCAATCACAGGCAGATATAGATTCAACTGAACTAAATACCCAACAGACACCACCAGTACAAGAACAAAGGAACCCCGCTATGAAAACACTTGAAGATTTTGGCCAAATTGAAGGAAGAATCGTAACCTTAGTCACGACTAAAGGAAACATCACCTTCGAGCTTTATAGAGAGCAAGCACCACTAACAACCGCAAACTTTCTCAGCCTAGCCACCACCGGTTTTTATGACGGCGTCGTTTTTCACAGAGTCATTCCAGATTTCATGGCCCAAGTCGGAGATCCACTTTCTAAAGACCCAACCAAAAAAGACAGCTGGGGACAAGGCGGACCTGGCTACACCATCGCTGATGAATTTGTGCCAGAGCTAAAGCATGATGGACCAGGAATTGTATCTATGGCCAAGACAGCTGCTCCAAATACGGGTGGCAGTCAGTTCTTCATCACTTATGAAGCGACTCCTTGGCTAGACGGCCAGCATAGTGTCTTTGGAAAAGTTACCGAAGGTCTAGATGTTCTCAATCAAATCACTGTGGGAGACAGCATTACCTCTGTTTCCATTCAATAAAAAGAGACCTACAAAACTTGCATCTCTTGCTTCCATAATCTCTGGCTTTGTTCTATTAGTTCTAGGCATAGCCCTGCTAACTACGGCCGCCTCTTTGAACTCGCTTCGAAATCTAGACATTCCCAAGGCTGATAAGCAGGCGAGTTTTGCCAGGGCTGTTTCAGGAGGACTTTCGACAATAACCGGCTCTCACATTGCTACTGTCGAGGCCTGGAAAACTTCTCTCGAGCTCATTCATTCCGCAAACTTACTCTCAAGCGAGCTCGAAACTGGGCTAATGAAGTTTGGTACAGGAGAACAGCCTTCCCTCTCAGAATTAGCTGTCAACTCTTCACAAATCTCAGAGGAGATATCATATCTTTCAATTCAAATCGAAAAATCAAAGTTCCTTCAGAAACTTATCAATCCAGAAAGACAGAGACAAATTTTAGAAGCTGCGAAAATGTCCTCAGAGGCAGTACCTATTTTTTCTGAACTCAGCCAAGGAGATCACAAAATTTTAATTCTTTTCCAAAACACCGACGAGCTTCGCGCCACAGGTGGATTCATCGGTTCGTACGCCCTAGTTGAAATTCGAGATGGCGTTCTTGGTGAAATAATCATCGAAGATATCTACGATGCCGACGGGCAATTCACGGGTTTCATAGAGCCACCAGCTGGAGTTAAAGAATACCTCAGCGCCAACAATGGTCTGAGACTTCCCGATGCCAACTGGCAACCAGATTTTGCCAACAGCTCCCAACAGGTTTTGCGATT
>Ga0100380_10006376_pt1 | contig 12027 bp, 8 predicted proteins | sample CryGeymeta201504_FD_80417 | JGI IMG/M metagenome (GOLD analysis project Ga0100380, IMG submission 80417) | Groundwater microbial communities from Crystal Geyser aquifers in Utah, USA - Crystal Geyser metaG 2015-04 | ecosystem: Environmental > Aquatic > Deep subsurface > Groundwater | place: USA... | reverse complement strand
GATGTTTATGCATTTTCTGCACTGGTGGTCATCGTTTCCTCTCTGATTTCAGGGGGGCTGATTTGGCGCAACCTAGCCCATTTAGATATGGTTGCGGTATTAAAAGCGAAGGAGTAATCATGTACCAACTGATACGAAATCACCCAGGCCTGGCTGTTTTTATCCTGCTTGGCATGGGGTTATTAGTTTGGGGATTCTGGCCACAGCCTATTTTGGTTGAAACGACACATGCAAAGCAGGCTCCGCTGACGGTTTCCATTGAAGCGGAGGGGCAAACGCGGGTGATTGATCGCTATGTTATTTCTGCCCCCGTCAATGGCATGACCTGTCGTTTGCATTTAAAAGTTGGCGATGAGGTCACTCAAGGACAAGTGTTAATGGGTATCACCCCCCTCGCCTCGCCGGTACTGGATGCACGTAGCCGTGCACAAGCGCAAGCCCAAGTCTCGGCGGCGAAATCTGCTGTACGCGCAGCTCAAGAACAAGCCGGTGCAGCAAAAGCCGCAGAACAATTATCGGTGGATAAACTCAACAGATACCAACCTTTAGTTAAAAAAAACCTGGTTTCTGAGGAAGCTTTCCAGCAAGCCAAAACTGACGTGCTCACCGCCAGCGCCGCCAGACGCTCTGCTGAGTTTAATGTTGAGGTAGCACGCTATGAACTGCAAGCGGCGCTAACCACATTAGAATATTCTGCTGCCTCGCAAAAAAATCAGCCGTTGGAGCGTGTTCAGGTGACTTCACCAATTGATGGCAAGGTTTTAAAAGTGTCTCGTCAGTGTGAAGGTCCGGTGCAAACCGGCGAAGCCTTATTGGAGGTGGGCGATCCGTCTGCTTTAGAAATTGAAATTGATGTGCTGTCAGCCGATGCGGTCAAGATTCGCCCAGGCATGACCGTTTATATTCATCGCTGGGGCGGAGATAAAACCCTTACAGCCATTGTCAAACGCATCGAGCCCATTGGGTTTACCAAGGTACCGGCATTGGGAGTGGAAGAACAGCGCGTATTGATTATTTGCGACTTTAGCTCCCCTGAAGAAGACTGGCAGCGATTAGGCGATGGTTATCGCGTTGAAGCCGAGATAGTGCTATGGCACCAAGAAGCCGTTTTACAAGTTCCGTCCAGTGCAATTTTTCGTTATCAAGACGGTTGGGCAGTCTTTACGGTTGAAGACGGGCTTGCCAAGCGTAAGCGGATCACGGTTGGTAAACGTACCGGACTGGCAACCCAAATATTATCAGGACTAACAGAGAATAACCCAGTGATCAACTACCCAAGTGATCTTATTGAAGATGGCACGGCAGTCACCCGTCGCCAGTAACGTAATTCATTTAATAGCGCCACCCCATTTATAAGTAACGGATACCCAGATGACATTTTATAAATCCATGCGAGGCAAACTAACGATATTTTTGTCTTTAGCGGTCTTTCTCAGCACACTCATTCTAGCCGGCTATTTTGCGCAAGTCTCCGTTCAAAAAATGCAACAAACACGACTGGATTTATTGTCTCAACTCGCAAAAAGCATGGCCTATCAACTCGATAAGGACATGAACAACCGAGCACATGAAATGCAACTACTCAGCGCCATACAGGCCATCCGCTCTCAACAAACCCCGCTGTCTGAAAAACGTGCCTTATTTGAACAACTGCGTGCCAGCTATCCCTATTATGCCTGGATTGGCATGACCGATGCACAAGGCAATATTCTGGTTGGCACAGATAACTTACTGGTTGGCAAAAATGTTCGCAAACGCTCTTGGTTTATGGAAGGGTCACAAGGTGTGCACTTGGGCAGTGTCCATGATGCTTTTTTACTGGCTAAGATCATGCCGAAACCACAATGGGATGATTTACCCTTACGACTGGTCGATGTATCCGTCCCCGTTCACAACGATCAAGGCGAACTGATTGGGGTGATTTGTGGTCATTTAGGGTGGGACTGGGCGTATGAAATGCGTTCTAAACTGCTCAATTCACCTTTATTAGAAGACGTTGAGCTGCTGGTGACCAAACAAGATGGCAGCCTATTAATGGGAACCCCTCAAATAACGTCAACTTCGGTGACGTTAAACCATTTAAAGGCACTGCAAGACGCCATCCGTTCCGATCAAGGACAAGCCATTGAAACCTGGCCTGATCAAACCCGCTATTTAACCGCTGCGGAAAAAATTTCCTCTCCATCCAATAATATGCTGCAATGGGTGGTGTTGGCACGCGAAACCCGCCATCATATTCAAGCAGGCCTGGTCATGTTTGCTCAGCATTCGCTCATCGTATTGGTGACGGTTATGTTGCTGCTGGCGCTGCTCATTTGGCGATTGGTTTCAAATGCCACGCTCAAGTTAGAAGCCTTAACACAGTCAGCCAATGACATCAGCGTTCAAAGCACCTCTCAGCCTCATTTAACCGCTTCATCCACCTCATTAACCGTTGAACAAAACCTACCCCTTTATGATTCCGAGGATGAAGTGGGCATCCTGTCTCATGCGCTTCATCAGATGGTAACCGACCTGAAGCTGCTCAGCACGGTTTTTACCGATAGCCAACTCGGCGTAATGATTACCGATCATCACCGCAATATATTACAGGTCAATCAAGCTTTTTCCCGCATTACTGGCTACACGTTACAGGATGTTCAAGGTAAAAAGCCTTCCATATTAAAATCCGGGCAGCACAATCGTGCCTTTTATGAAAAGCTTTCGCAAAGTTTAAAACAGTACGGTCGCTGGCAAGGAGAAATTTGGAATCGCAATAAAGATGGCAAAGTTTACCCTGAATGGCTTAATATCAGTGTCATTTATAACCAAAACGACCGCCCTTCTCATTATATTGGTATCTTCTCGGATATCAGTCATCGCAAAGAGGCCGAACAAAAGCTCATTTTCCTGGCAAATCATGATGTGTTAACCGGTCTGGCAAACCGCGCGCTCCTCAATCGCACCATTGACAATCGTTTGGAAGCGCTTCAGCAAGCCGCCTCTGATTCATTAGCTGGAGTGCTGTTTTTAGACTTAAACTTCTTTAAATCAATCAATGATTCTTTAGGGCATGTTATTGGCGATAAATTATTGGCGGTGATTGCTAAACGCCTTGACCAAGCCTTTTTGGCGACCGGTTTGGTTGCACGATTCGGTGGCGATGAATTTGTTATTTTTATGCCCGCTCTGAGCAATGAATCAGAACTGCGCCAGGCCGCAGAACAGGTGCAAAAGATTTTTGCCGTGCCCTTTGAAATTGATAACTATACGCTACAAGTCGGCGCCAGCATCGGATTAAGTCTCTACCCTCGCGATGGCAACACCGCCAATAGCCTTATTCAGGCCGCAGATACCGCCATGTATGACTTAAAAAACCAGCGGAAAGGGGCATTTCAGTTTTTTAGCGAAACCATGCGACAAGATGCCGTTATCAAACTGCAACTGCAACAATCTTTAAAAACCGCCATTGAAAACCATGAATTTAGCTTAGTCTATCAACCTCAAATTGATTTAACGGATCAACGCTTGTCCGGTTTAGAAGTGTTATTAAGGTGGCACCCCACCAATCAATCGCCGGTTTCTCCGGCGATATTTATTGCTATTCTGGAAGAAATGGGGTTAATAGAAACAGTGGGGCTTTAGGTGGTCGAGCAGGCTTTTCAGCAATTTTCGAAATGGCTTGATGCCGGTTTATTAACGACACAAACCCTCTCGATCAACCTATCGGCAATACAGCTTCGCAATCCAAAACTGCCCCAACAATTGGTTGATTTAGCCAGTCTGTATCACATCAATCCGCCACAAATTCTATTTGAAGTAACCGAATCGGTGATGATACACCAAGATTATCGCGTGCTTGAAACCTTTGAAACTATTCGCAATTCCGGCTTTCATTTTGCAATGGATGATTATGGCACCGGCTATTCAAATCTCAGTTATATCGATCAAATGCAATTTTCAGAATTGAAAATTGATCAGGGCTTTATCCGAAAACTGCTCAACAATCCAACCGATCAACTGATTGTTAAACACACCATTGAAATGGCGCAGGCATTAGATATGAAAGTGGTTGCGGAAGGGGTTGAGGCCTTGGCCGAACTTGATGTTTTAAGCCTCTTTAGCAAGCTGATTATTCAAGGATATTATTTCGACCGGCCATTAACTGCAGCGAACCTTAGCAGGAAGTTAACACAGATTCAGGCTCAGAAATGGCCACCGGCCGGTTAACGAATGTTCAACTTCAAGGTCTTAATATAGTCCTGTCCACTAAGATCGGTTTGGGTAAAGGTTAAGGTCATTTGACTGACTTGCCGAGCCACCAACTTCAAAGTCTGGGGATCAACCGCCTCAACCGATAGCTCCGGCGTCTGTTGCGCGTCATATTGGTAACTAGATGCCCATTTATTGGCATTCACTGCACAGTTTTCAGGCGGCACATAGATGTAAAGGGTTTGTCCCAAGGGATAGTCGTATTGAGCATTTTGATAAAGGGCGATCAACTCGCCATCGAAGCTAGGCGTCACGAATTGCCAGGTTTTCGTCCAGGTTTGGCCACTATATACATAATCAAAACTGGCTTCATATAAAGTTTGCCATTTAAGCCGTTGTTGCGGAAAAGCGGCAAACCATTCCATTTCGGCCGTTTTCCAATTAGCCGCTTCCGCATCGGGTTGATCGGTTACATTCGATAACACGCGATTCAAAACCAGTTCAGCGCCCGTTACTTTTTCAATTAACCGAAACGTATCGGGTAACAATGTATAGTCTGCTAATTTTGACGGATTGATTTGCACACTGATCGGATTGCCAGACACTTTGCAATCGGGCAAAGGATCAGGCGTTTCTTCAAAGAAGGCCGGTAACACCTGGCTATTGGGTGCAGGCCACACCACCATATCCGCTGCTTTTTTCGCCAAAGCATCCATTTCTGATTGATACCGTGTTTTTGAAATTTTGGCGTTGTTTGAACACAGGTATCCTGATTGACCATCTCCGCCAGCATCACATAATGCCACCAAAGCAAAAACGCCTGCATTGGTCACCAGCGCACTCCAAATCGGATCATCGTCCTTATTAGGCACAGCCGCTTCTTTATAGGCAATGCCAATTTCATCTTTCTGAAACTCTAATAAGCTCATCCGGTGATAAACAGCGGTCATCAGTTCATCAATCAACCCGGTAAAATTTGCCTTGTTATAACTGATATTTTCCGACACGCCAGGCCACTGATAGCCGGCGGCATGGGTGCGTTCTTGAGGCGTTTTACCCGTAAAATACAAGCTGTTCTGGGGATCCTCAGCATGGCCTAACGCATTATGATGCAACATATAATTTAAATGGGCGTTGGCAGACTTCAATAAAGTAGCATTTTCAACATAGGCAGGGAGCTGGACATAACTTCGCAAATAGTTCAAGTAATTCAAGGGGGTGTCCGTAACGGGATTAAAATTTGTCGCTACGACAACCTGTGTCTCACTGTCTATCAGATTGGTACTGGCATTGAGCGTCGGTGTGTCAGAATCCTGCACCGCCGCAGCGTCAGATCCCCCACCGCCGCAACCGGCTAGACTGATAGACACCATCAACACAAAAATAATCCGTTTGAGCACCACTGAATACTTCCTTTAAATGCTTATTTACTTACCGCCTGGCAAACCCCATTATGAAACCAAAATTTAACCAGGCCTGGCCATTTTAGCATTAAGAGGTTTGAAGTCGTTATAGCGTTTCTTTATGCACAACCAACCGATGCGATGACACTTAAGTTTTGCCGTATGCCTAGGGATAGGGTCGATAAATGACAAACTATGTTGTTATAAATTCTGAATTATATGCCTTCTCTTTCATAACAAAAACCAAATCACTCCGTAAAGAGAAAATGATAGGCCGACCTTAATGTCGTGAAAACAATCTATTTAGCACCATATAACCTCACATGTAGCACCAATATCGTGCACTTTACTATATTGTTCCTTCATTAATCCCTGATATATAAATATTAATATTGTTTATTAAGTGTTTTTTTATTTTGGCACCAAGAGTGCTTTATACCTCTGACTTTATGTCCATTTAACCACTGAATGTTCGAAACAAGCGAGGCTATAATTCATGAAAAAAACGATTTCTTCAAGTCGGCCAGGAACAACACGCCGTACTTTATTAAAAGGGCTAGCAGCACTGCCTGCAGCGATGATTCTGGCGACAAGCTCTTATGCCGCCGACGTTAACACAACAGGTCTATCCGTTACAGATGATACGGTGACGGTTGGTATTCTTCACTCGGCTACCGGAACTATGGCGATTAGTGAAACCGGTTCCATCCAGGCAGAAAAACTGGCTATCGAGCAGATCAATGCTTCGGGCGGTGTTTTAGGTCGACAGATTAAATACATCCAAGAAGATGGCGCCAGCGACTGGCCTACTTTTGCTGAAAAAGCGAAGAAACTTCTGGTTCAAGACAAAGTTGCTGCGATTATGGGTTGCTGGACATCGGCTTCACGAAAAGCGGTTTTACCGGTTATGGAACAATACAACGGCATGCTTTTCTACCCAACTTTCTATGAAGGGTTAGAGCAATCTCCTAACGTAATTTACACAGGCCAAGAAGCAACTCAGCAAATTCTTAAAGGGATTGACTGGGCTAAAGAAACAAAAGGCGCTAAGAAATTCTTCTTGCTTGGTTCTGACTATATCTGGCCACGTACTTCTAACAAAATCGCTCGCAAACACATCGAGAAGCTTGGTTTGAAAGTGGTGGGTGAAGAGTACTATCCTCTAGGACATACTCAGTTCAACTCAGTCATCAATAAAATCAAACTTAAGAGACCAGATGTAATCTTTACGACAGTTGTTGGTGGATCTAACGTTGCATTCTACAAGCAGTTAAATGCGGCTGGTATCGATCTAACCAAAGAAGAACCTTTAGTTTTGACCTTGTCGGTAACAGAAGATGAAATCTTAGGGATTGGTGGTGAAAACGTTGAAGGGTTATACGCTTCAATGAAGTACTTCCAAAGTTTACCTAACGACAATAACACAGCAGTTGTGAAGGCGTTCAAGAAACGTTGGGGCGATGACATTGTTATCGGTGACGTAACACAAGCAGCCTACCTTGGCCCTTGGTTATGGAAAGCCGCCGTTGAAAAAGCAGGATCTTTCGATGTCGACAAGATTCGTAAAACCCTTCCCGGTATCGAATTAACAACAGCGCCTGAAGGTTATGTAAAAGTTCATCCTAATCATCACCTTTGGTCTAAATCACGTATTGGTCATGCTAAGAAAGATGGTCAGTTTAAAGTGGTTTATGAATCCAAAGAGCTGATTGAACCAAATCCATTCCCTAAAGGTTACCAATAAGCGAACCGAAAGCAGCCCATTGTTATTTGATGGGCTGCATCTAATTAAATGCTCTAAAACCATCAGAGCCTTTAATTAGGTGCAATAAACCAAAAAACCACTTTTTACTTAAATTGAGACCTTTGCACGAGATGGAGTCACGAATAAAAACGGTTAAAATTTCCCATATTTTCGTTTAAAAACTGGCCAATAGCCGGCTATTCGCTGCGTTTTTTGCCTCAATATGAGAATTTTTTCCACATTTTTCTTTCGAGCCCCACTCATGCAAAGATCTCAAATTATTTTACCTGCCAGGAGGGAAAATAAATGTTTGCTGACTATACATGGGCTGAACTGGGTTCAATTTTTGCGATGCAAGGCTTTTCAGGCCTTATCCTATTCTCGGTATTATTGTTGATGGCACTCGGTTTGGCAATTATTTTCGGCCAAATGGGTGTTATTAACATGGCACATGGAGAATTCATGATTCTTGGTGCCTACATCACTTACCTAACGTCAAATTTATTCTCAACCTATCTTCCTGAGCTTTTTGATGCTTACTTTTTTATCGCCATTATTTTCGCCTTTATAGGCACATTCTTACTCGGTGCGTTGGTGGAGTGGACATTGATTAGACACCTATACAAGCGCCCACTTGACACCCTTTTGGCGACATGGGGATTAAGCTTGATCTTGCAACAGCTTTAGAACCATTTTTGGCCCTCGTGAGGTCGGGGTCACCCTGCCTGACTGGATGATGGGCTCCTTCCAAGTGAGTGAAATGATTGAGGTCCCGGTTAACGGCATGATTGTAATGGTCATTACCTTGTTTATCACTTTGGGTGTGTTCCTGTTTTTACAAAAATCCAGAAAAGGAAAGCAATCGCGTGCAGTCGTTCAGAACAGAGCCATGGCGGGTGCCGTTGGTATTGATACTGCCCGAGTCGATCGTTTCACCTTTGCGCTTGGTTGCGGGATTGCCGGGATTGCAGGCGCCACATTTACGATGATTGGTTCTACTGGCCCGACATCCGGACAACTTTACATTGTTGACACCTTCTTAGTGGTGGTATTCGGTGGCGCAGCAAGTCTACTGGGAACCATCGCATCTGCATTTAGTATTTCACAAGCCCAGTCCATTATGGAATTTTTCTTAAGTGGCTCTATGGCAAAAGTCTTAACTCTATTAACGGTCATAGTGATCCTAATGCTGCGTCCACAAGGACTCTTCTCACTCAAAGTTCGTCGCTAGGAGAATTACAAAAATGCTACAAACTAAACTACGTTCTTTAGCCCCCAAAAATGATGTCGTATCATTTCTAATCTTGGCTGCGATTCTGCTGGTCGCGTTACCGATACTGTTTGATATTTTTAGATTAAATCTAATCGGAAAATATCTAACATTCGCGTTCGTCGCTTTGGGTCTGGTACTTTCCTGTGGACTTGGCGGCATCTTAAGCTTAGGTCAAGGGATTTTCTTTGGCTTAGGTGGCTATGCCATGGCGATGTTTTTGAAGCTTGAGGCTTCTAACCCGGAAAATACCCAAATCCAGTCAACACCGGGCATTCCTGATTTTATGGACTGGAACCAATTAACGGAACTCCCTTGGTTTTGGGAACCCTTCCATAGCTTTGGTTTCACCCTATTTGCCATCATTGCTTTACCGGCTTTGTTTGCCTAAATCATTGGGGCTGCCATGTTTAAACGGCGTGTAGGCGGGGTATATTTCGCCATCATTACCCAAGCAATTGCCGCGATCCTGACTATTTTGATTATTGGTCAACAAGGGTTTACTGGGGGGGTTAATGGCATCACCGACCTTAGAACGTTACATGGTTGGGATATCCGTACCGATTCTGCCAAATATATATTGTATTTCATAAACGTTATGTTGCTATTAGCAACCTTAGTCGCGGCGCAATACATCCGTAAAAGTAAGCTAGGGCGACTGCTAGTGGCGATGAGAGACAGTGAAGATCGCGTCCGATTCTCTGGCTACGACGTGGCCAACTTCAAAATATTCATCTTCTGTATTGCCGGGATTTTCTCTTCAATTGGGGGAGCCATGTTTACGTTACAAGTTGGGTTCATGTCTCCTTCACTGTTTGGCATTGTTCCGTCAATCGAAATGGTTATCTTTGCGGCCGTCGGTGGAAACCTTTCCATCTTTGGCGCGATTTACGGCGCTTTAATTGTTAACTGGGCAAAAACGATTCTTTCTGAATCCTATCCGGAACTCTGGCTGTTCGCAATGGGTGCTATGTTTATCGCCGTTGTACTAGCCTTTCCTAAAGGGTTGGCTGGAATCTACGAAAGCTATGTACAGCCTTGGGTAGATAAAAAATTAAAAGCGATACAAGACAAAAAAGCCAAAAAATAATTAACGTTTAATGACCAAGGTATTGGAGAAAACCATGTACCAACAAAAAGACTTTGTATTAACTATTGAAGGACTCACCGTTTCGTTCGATGGTTTCAAAGCGGTAAATGATGTGTCTTTATACATTGAAGAACAAGAAATCCGCGTCATCATCGGCCCCAACGGGGCAGGCAAAACCACTGTATTGGATTTGATTTGCGGACGCACCAAAGCGACTGAAGGCTCTATCAAATTTAAAGGAAAGGAACTAACCAAACTCAAAGAGCATGAAATCGTTCATGCAGGTGTCGGCCGGAAATTCCAAAACCCATCTATCTATGAAGATTTGACGGTTTTCGAAAACCTTGAGCTTTCCTACCCGAGAGGTAAAAAAGTTTGGGGCGCTCTAACGTTTAGACGTGACCAAGAAGTCATCGATAAGGTCAATGAAATCGCACAGATGATCTTCTTACAAGAAATGCTGAGTAGCCCTGCCAATCTGTTAAGTCATGGCCAAAAACAGTGGCTTGAAATTGGCATGCTGCTAATCCAAGACCCTGAACTACTCATGCTGGATGAACCTGTCGCAGGGATGTCTGTTTCGGAACGAAAGCAAACAGCTGAACTGCTTCAACGAATCACCAAAGAACGCTCGGTATCGGTTATTGAGCATGACATGCATTTTGTTGAAGAAATTGCTGACAGAGTCACCGTACTTCATCAAGGAAAAGTTCTTTCTGAAGGCTCAATGGAGAAGGTTCAGAACGATCCGAAAGTTATTGAAGTATACCTGGGACATTAAGGGAGTAAAGAAATGCTAGATATACAAGATTTGCATGTCGCCTATGGGGAAAGTGAGGTTATCAATGGTTTAAATCTCTCCCTCAAAAAGAATGAGATCATCGCCATTCTTGGGCGTAACGGCATGGGTAAAACCACACTCATGAAATCTCTCATTGGAATGATTCCTTCGAAATCGGGAAGCGTTAAGTTAGAGGGGAAAGAACTTTTCGGCATGCAAAGCCACGAGCGTGTCAAAGCAGGATTGGGATATGTTCCTCAAGGGAGAATGATCTTTTCGACCATGACCGTACAGGAAAACATTGAAACCGGACTGACCAGCACCAAGGAAACCGAAGTGCCAGAAGATTTATACAATATCTTTCCCGTTTTACGCGAAATGAGAAAACGTCGAGGCGGCAATTTGTCAGGGGGGCAACAACAACAGCTTGCGATTGCCAGAGCACTGGCAAGTAATCCAGATGTTCTATTATTGGACGAACCTACTGAGGGGATCCAACCTTCAATCATTAAAGAAATGGCGCACACCTTAAAAGAAATCCGTGACTCAAGAGGCTTGTCCATCATTGTTTCCGAGCAGGTTTTAAGCTTTGCTTTGGATGTAGCTGATCGAATTATCGTTATCGAAAAAGGCAAGATCATTCATGATCAGCCGCGCAATGAAGTTGACGAAGAGAAAGTTTCATCGTTTTTATCTGTTTAACCTAAACCCCGTAAAATTTATACAATAGGAGAACCAAAATGGCCGAAACAATTATTAAAATAGACCTTAACAAATCTGCTTACGAGCATGATAATATCCATAACCGCTGGCACCCGGACATTCCGATGGTTTCAATGGTTAAGCCGGGTGATGACTTCATCATCGAATGTATGGATTGGACAGGTGGACAGATCGAAAACAATGATGATGCCTCCGATGTTCGTGACGTTGACTTAACTCAAGTACACTTTTTGTCAGGGCCGGTTGGAATCGAGGGCGCTGAACCTGGCGACCTACTTGAAGTAGATATTTTAGACATCGGCACCTTTGACGACAGTCAATGGGGATTTAACGGCTTCTTTTCTAAGCAAAACGGCGGTGGCTTCTTAACCGATCATTTCCCAGAGGCTCAAAAGACCATTTGGGATTTCAACGGTATGTTTACCGAATCTCGTCACATTCCAGGGGTTGAATTTGCCGGTTTAATTCACCCAGGCCTGATTGGATGCCTACCAGACAAAAAGATGCTGGATGACTGGAACACCCGTGAAAAAGAACTCTTTGATACAGACCCTGAGCGCACCCCGCCGCTAGCAGCACTGCCTTATGCTGAAACAGCACACATGGGGCGTATGAAGCCAGATGAAGCCAAGGCTGCGGCAGCAGAAGGCGCCCGCACCGTTCCGCCACGCGAACACGGCGGAAACTGTGATATCAAGGATTTATCTCGTGGTTCTAAAGTCTACTTCCCGGTTTACGTTAAAGATGCCGGCCTTTCTGTAGGGGATTTACACTTTAGTCAAGGTGACGGTGAAATTACATTCTGTGGCGCAATCGAAATGGCTG
>Ga0100380_10006372_pt1 | contig 12033 bp, 16 predicted proteins | sample CryGeymeta201504_FD_80417 | JGI IMG/M metagenome (GOLD analysis project Ga0100380, IMG submission 80417) | Groundwater microbial communities from Crystal Geyser aquifers in Utah, USA - Crystal Geyser metaG 2015-04 | ecosystem: Environmental > Aquatic > Deep subsurface > Groundwater | place... | reverse complement strand
TGGTTCAGCCCTGAGGCTGTTTATAATCCTAAAACCGGAAAAGGATTTTGGAAGCCTGAAGATTATGTGCTTGACAGGAGCAATAAGCCGAACTGGGGATTTTCCAGCTGGAATGATTGGTTTATCAGGAAGGTTACAGCTCAGAGTCGGCCTCTCGCTCAAGGAAAGAACGTCATCGTCAATAGCTCAGATTCATTTCCCCTGGCCTATCCTAAAGGGTCCCCTCTCACCAATCCCACCATCGAAACAGCAAGCCAGCAAAAGTTCTGGATGAAGGACACCCTCTACTCCCTCTACGACATGTTCTCGGTCAAGAAGGCAGGGGTTAAGGAGATCGTTGACAAGCACTTTGTGGGAGGTACCATATACCAGGCCTTCTTGGATCCATGGTGCTACCACAGATGGCACTCACCAGTAACTGGAACTATCGTCAAGTCCTATAAGCTGGATGGGTCCTACTATTTGGACAAGCCAGGAGTCTACCGCGACAGCGACAACAGCTACATTGAATCCCAACCCATGCTAAGCATCGTGTCGGTTCGACAAATCTACATCATCAAGCTCAAGGATAGTGATCTGCATATTGCTGTAATTGAGATCGGCATGGCAGAGGTTTCCAGCTGCAACACGACAGTGATTGAGGGCCAGGAGGTGAATGCGGGAGAGCAGCTGGGCTACTTCCAATTCGGAGGTTCCTCTCACTGTGTCATATTTGACAAGAGGATGGACGTGACATTCAAGGAGGGCATGTTCGATATGGATGCTGATGGAAATACCCAGAAGCAACTGGTCAACTCATTCTTGTGCAATTACAAGGTCAAAGAGGTCAAGAATAACTGATCTACCCCCATATGAACATCAATTTGTCTATTACAGTTTTATGCATAATTATAGTGCTGTCAATCCTCAAGATGTATTTTGAAGTTTATGTTTGACACATCATTTTTATCAAACAGTCAGTACAGTCAAGGCAGTCATATATTCCCTGGACTTCCGTGAAATACTCTAAATACTTGTCTAATATCATCTATGAATACTTATGATACGAAACTCAAATACATATCTGTCTTATCTATCTCCAATATAAGCCAGCTCCTAAAGGCCGAGGATAGCTAATAGAAACAGCATGATGGAGCGATGTAGACTAAGTTGAGAGGATCTATGAGGTGGAAGAAGTGTTCTTCTGGAGCAAGCTGAAATTATTCAGGTTATATTATTTAATGGGGCAAGTCGAAAGCTCAGATCCCGACGATGCCAACTGTTTTAGAACCTGTCTCCCTAATAAAAAAAAATACTCAGGCAAACTACCAGCAGCTCCTCTGCCAAACAGAGACCTCCATCTCTCACCACCTCCAAATCCAACTTCAGCTCTCGGAAGTCCACACAATAAGCAAAAGAAATAGTTATCTCTCAGAAAGGTGGCTGCTTCTGTTCAGGGAGCCGAAACATCCTTAGAAGGGAGATTAGAGCATGAAATAAGTCGAAAAGGTGCAGATGGCGCTGACGAAAGTGGAAGCAAACTAGAAGCTGAGAACAGGTAATCAAGTCAGAAGATGGGAAGTCAGGTCTAGGAAAGGGTGGTTTTGGGTCTGTAGTCAAAATTTTCATCATCTCGTAAGACAACCTTCCATAAACAAAGGACAAGCACCCGTATCACTACAGCCAGCGAGGGAGTGGCAACTCGTAGCAACTGGGAAAAGGAGGCCGTATCAGCAGAGGAGACTAACAACAAGAGTCATGCGGGGTCGACTGACAGCGCCCGAAGTCGAAATGTCCTATTGAATAAAATTGAGTCGATAAAGCAGAAATACTACTAGAGATAGCTCTAGATATAAATATACCAAAATGAGGATTAGTACGAGCAGGAACTCAAACACAATGAAATTGGGAATGTTCACATTTTCCAATAAACGAAGAATAAGCCAGAAGAGGAAGAAAAGGAAACTAACGTGCCTTCGGCGAGACAGAAGATTCTGGACAAGCTCAACAGGCGCAAGAAACAAAATATTAGAAGAACAAGGGAATAAGCTGAAAATAATGAGAACTCTTGTTCCAACTAAGTGACTCCAACATAGGATTTATAGCTATTTTCTAAGATGAGGGAACAAGAAGGTCTCTAGGCCTAGCAAAAATAGCCAGAGCTACCCAACTAAAGGAAGGAAATTGTTGAAGTGGTCACGTCCGGTTCTCCTAATAATGTTGACATTGCAGTAGTCGAGGAAAGGATTCTCTTTTCGGGATATTCTCAGCAATAGACTTTACATTAAATCAGGGAGTGCGACGAGGAGGAATAGGACTACAGATCAAAGACAGAGTCCAAAGCTAAAAATAGTGTGCTCAGTAAATATAAGCATCCTTCACATAGATTCTCCAATCGACCTTCCCTTATTCCCTCTAGGGCTGGATAATCTCGCATTGAAGTTTGTCCAGTCAAGGACAGTGGCAGGTCGAGAGAAGAGAAGGGAAGGGAGAAGGTCAGGGAGGAGAGTCAGGGGTAGCTGAGCGTAGTGGGAAGGTCGAGGATATACGTGTTTTGATATTTATTTTTCGAGTGTTGGAAGTTGATTATTTATATTAAAATATTAAATATAATATATGGGGAAAAACTACAGGAATTGTAAGTGTGTTGTGATGTAGATTCGACCACCTTCAAGACTCCTCGACGACCTTTCGAGAAGGAGAGAATCGACCACGAACTGCAACTCGTCGGAAAGTACGGTCTCAAGAACAAGCGTGAGGTCTGGAGAGTCCATCTCCTCCTCGCCAAGTTCAGAAAGGCTGCTCGTTAACTCCTCACTCTCGAGGAAAAAGACCCCAGAAGACTCTTCGAAGGAGCTGCCCTCCTCAACAGAATGCACAGATACGGCCTCCTCAGCAACGAGGAGCTCAAGCTCGATTACGTCTTGGGTCTTACTGTCAATAAATTCCTTGACAAGAGACTGCAGACTAGAATCTATCAGGAAGGTTTCCAGGCCAAGTCCATTCATCAGGCCAGAGTCCTCATTCACCAGAGACACATCAGAGTCGGCAAGAACTTGGTTGATGCTTCTCAATTTTTGGTGAGAACCTCCTCTGAGAAGAAGATCAACTTGGCACCTCTGTCTCCCTTCGAGACCAAGAAGCCCAGCAGAACCAGCCGCAAGAAAAATAAAGGAAAGAAGGGAGGAGAGCAGGACGAATGATCTGATTTTAACCTGCCATATGAGCCATCATATTCACTATCACCATAGCCATCCCTCTATCATTTGCCATTAACGTCTTACTCTCCACCTTAACCTGGTGCTGTTCTAGGGATAAAACTATAAATATTCAAATGCAGAACAAGTCGACCAAATCCTTCCACAAGTAGGCCCTCCACCACTCAGAATAGTCGAAAAGATTCCCCTGAAAAACAAGGTCCTCATGAAGGCAGTCATACCTGAGTAGCATGAGCTGATGGTCACCAAGTTCAATCAATAGGACACCATGGCAGCATGTGGTTACTCAGATGGTTTTGTGAGGGTCTTCAACCTCGGAACCGACAACAAGATAGCCGAGATAAACGCAGGAGTGAAGGAGCAGGGCCCAGTCAATGCACTGAGGTTCAGACCCATCAATTAATACAATAGCAGTTCGACAGCAGTCCTCCTCGTGGCCAACTCCAATGGAAATCTCTACCAGTTCACAGCTAAGACAGGAAAATAGATTTGGCATTGTCAGTAGGAGGGAAACTTCATTATGGCGGTGGACTACAACCCAAACGGAACTGCCTTTGCAACTGCAGGAAAAGATAACACAGTGAGGATCTATGATGAGGAAACCAAGAAGGTTGCGCATACCTTGAACTCAATTAAATGGCACAAACCTGGACACAACAACCGCATCTTTTCAGTCAAGTTCAAAAAAGACGAGCCTGACCTGATAGTCAGCGGTGGATGGGACCAGAATGTACAAATTGTCTTAATGATAGGTCAACATCTGGGATATAAGGATTGAGAGCGTTGTGGCATCAGTATTTGGGCCTAAGATAGCTGGTGACTCACTCGATTTCAAGGACCATTTGCTGCTGACTGGAGCCAATAGAGGAAAGGAGCAGCTGCAGCTGTGGGACTGGCGATAGAACAAGGTTCTCCACACCTACCATTGGGATTAATACGAAGAGGTACTAATTTCATTAATAGCAGACCACCAATGGATTCATTTACTGTGCTCAATTCTGCAGCTACAACAGAGACGTGCTGATGGCTGTTGGGGGAACAGTTGCAAAATTTTTCAGTATCGAAGAGAGAAACGAGATGGTGGAGGTGGAGTTCGACAAGGAAAACCTGATGTACACTTGCGACAGTGGCAATACGGGTACCAGATTTTTGACGGGTGGCAAAAATGGCAGTTTGTTTTACTTCGGAAACAACAAAACTCTGGAGTGATTGTAGAAGGGTATGTCTATGCAGACAATAGAATTTGATGAATGCATAAAAATATTATGGATGGGAGGCACTCCCTCTGAACACTCTCGCAACGCCTCAATTCCCAACATCATTAATGATCCTAAATACGGAGGAACAGTCCAGTTGAGTCCTCACACGGCTACGGTCTATCAAATTCTACAGTTGTAGGAAAAAAGCATAGCTGCTCTTCTGGAGCTGATCAGCAGAAGAAAGGCCCTTCTGCATCAGCATCTGTTGACCCTCCGCAACCACTTCTTCAAGCACGATAAAAATGGTAGCACTATAGCCTCCTCTCTCAGTTGTGGCAGTGAGAGCAAGATAGAAATTTACCTGGAGTATCCCTACCACACCCGATCGCTGGAGGATGTGATAGAGTAGCACAGCTTGAGAGGTGAATACGTACCTGAGAAGTAGGTGGTGAGGATATTTGGAGCTGTGGTGGGAGTGCTGGACTTTTTGGCCAAAAACGGAACCTGCCACGGAGACGTCAAGAGTAGCAACATAATATTCGACCACAACAACACCTCCAAACTAATGGACTCCTACTTCATCAATGGAGGAAAAACTGCATACTAAATCGTCCTCGAAAATCCTTCTTCCATGAGTTTGCTTGCCCCCGAGCAGATGGACAGGATCAAGCACCGGCAGTTTGAAAACATAAGCACGATCCACAGTAGTTAGGTCTTCATGGTGGGATTGACCATGCTGGAAACTATGACGTTGGAGAGTGCGATGGAGGCTTACGACTTGGAGGCACTTTAGATGGTTGAAGGGTATATTTAGAGGAAGGAGGAAGAGTTGAGAAGAAGTAAATATTCTGGCCCTCTTTGCCAGCTGGTTCTCAGCTGTCTTTAGCTCTAGATGAAGAAGAGGCCTTCTTTCAATCATATGATGGGGGAACTGAGGTCTTTGCAGAGGGGCTGATATGCTTGATATAGTAATTGGGTCTCTATTAATGCGGGTACTGGGTGGTTGTTTCCTGTAATAATATCGTATGGAGGCGGAGAAGAACTAAGTGAACGACTCAGAGAACATAGAGAACCAAGTGATCACCTACACTGCTCCCTGGAACATCTTCAGCATGGGCTTTAGCAACAAGCAGCAATACCCTTTCAGGCTGGCTATCGGCTCATTCCTGCCCGACATCCACAATGAGGTACCCTCTCAAATACCCAGATCTAAATCATACAACTGAAGGACAGCAAGTATCTAGAGAAGAAGGCCAGCTTTCCTCATGACTACCCACCCACCAAACTGATGTTCATTCCTGATGAGGTATCCAATGAAACACTAAGAACGGAGACAAGCCCGACCTGATGGCCACTTCAGGTTAGTGCCTCAAGATATGGAAGATCAAAGACAACAAGGAGGTGTCTCTTTAGCTGAACCTCAAAAATGTAAGAATCTGACCGATACAGGACAATGACTTCTCAGCTCCCTTGACTTCCTTCGACTGGAACCCCGAGCTCAACAACCTCATCGGAACTAGCTCCATCGACACCACCTGCACTATCTGGGATATCGAAAAGGCAACAGTCTTCACCCAGCTCATCGCTCATGATAAATAGGTCTACGACATCCACTTCTCCAAGGAAAGAAACATCTTTGCAAGTGTGGGAGCAGACGGTAGCGTCCGGCAGTTCGACATTAGAGACCTGCAGCACTCGTCAGTTCAATATGAGACTGAGAGGGGTAGGCCTATCCTTAAGCTGGCTTGGAACAGAAAGGAGCCTAATACTAGCCTGTTAGCGTGTATTTAAATGGAGGCCAACTACGTCACCATGATTGACTCCAGGTATGCTATGTTTTACTTAGGAAGCCTGTGATTCCGGTGATGAGGTTGAGCAACCACAAGGACTGCGTGAATGCTGTAGCCTGGGCTCCTCAGTCGGCCGTCCACATGTGCACAGTAGGAGACGACAGCAAGGCCTACATTTGGGATCTGACTGCTGGAGGGAACCGAATGGAGTATCAGACACCCTTGTTGGAGTACAAAGCTGACGACCAGATATCTAACTTGGCCTGGTCGAATCTGCAGAAGGAGTGGCTGTCGATCTGCTACGTCAATCAACTGCAGGTCCTCAGGCTGTGATGATCTGTTTTGTTTGTTCCATCCTTGTCCTATTATGATGACATTCTAATCAAAATGGATAGAAGAGAATCAATATAACTTTGAATGGATAAAAGGAGGGCTATAAAAGTAAAATAGCAACATAATTATGGTTAAAAATAGATAAGTCTATAGGGAATAACAAGGTGAGCGATCAGTTGATGAGTCCTTGGGTGATGAGATGGTTGACCCTGTCCTTGTTCTTCATTTCGGGAACAAAAATGACCTTCGTGTTGCTTCTGCCCACTTGCTTTAGAGTCTAAAGGTATCTGATCTGCATCGCTGCCTTGCTGTTCAGCTCCTCCGCTGCCAACCTCATTAGTTTGGCTGCTTAGACGTCAGCCTTTGCGGAAAGGATCTTACTTTATGCTAATCTTCTTTCTTTGGCGGCCGAGGAGAGGGAGTCCTGGAGATCCTTGCTGAGCTGGATGTCCTTGATGAAAATTTCCTATATCTACTTTTATGCATAATTACGTCGACTCCCCATTCCTAGACGTACTGGTCAACCTGCTTCTCGATATCATCAGCTATCTCCTGTCTCTTCTAGAGGAGGTCCTGAAGTATGAACTGTCCGCAGGTGTTCTTGAGGATGGCGTAGGTGACCTCAGCGATAGCCAAGCTAAAGTTTTGCACTCTGTAATAAGCAAATCTGGGATTGATGACCCTATAGTAGACAGCGGTATCGATGTTGATGGACACGTTATCTTTTGTTATCACGTTCTGTGTGATCGAATTGATACCTGACGGGCGAGGTCCAAAACGTGAATTTTACTACTAATCATTCCGAGGGTCTAAGTGCATGGATTGATGTAGTGGAGGCCAGGTTTGACTGTCCGAACGTATCGGCCGAATTTTTGGTAAATGCCGTGGTAAGACTGAGGGACTGTCTTATAGGGGTACTAGATGAAGCAGCAGCAAAGGCAGGGGCACCAGGTTCGGGTGCAACCGCAACACTCTCCCCAAGTGTGGAGGCATTTACCGTAGAAGGGGAGCTCCGGTTGGTGAGGATCGCTTTAGGGGAGCTGGATGTGTTTGGGCTTCCCGGTGAGTCTTTAGTTTTAATCGTGCATATTGATTGTTTGTAAATTTATCGATTGCAATTATTGCTCCTTGAGCTTCGATCGGACCCCGTGCAGGCTGCTCTCCTGGCTCTCGAGGACCTCTTCATGCATGCTCATATCTCTATATTAATTAATAATAAAACTGCACAGATGTTCGTCAAGTAGGCCTACGAAAAAAGACTCAAAAAATAGGTACCTCCCAGCTCACTCAGGAATAAGAGTTCACCCGACTGCTGGCCACAAAGAAAAGCAGGCAGCCTAAAATAGGCTCTGTCAGAAACGACAAGATCAACTACGATAAGGATGAGCAATTCTTCTCCAAAGAGGATATCCCGCAGCAGGCCAGGACCATCAAGGAGTAAGTGAGGAACCTGGTGGATCCCGATCACTTGGGCCTCAGGAAGAAGCCCTGGAACGGGAGTGTGTCTGTGCCTAAGAATATGGAAAAATAGGAAACCCACTAACAGAAGTTACTTAAAGTACACCCAAAATAAAGCAGATCAAGCTGGGCTTCACAGATAATCCTGTCCCAAAAACAAGAGACCCCGTCATCTACACCGGAACAGAGACTCGCAACGACTACACCAACTGGAACGTCAGCACAGAGATAAGCAAGTTGGAGATCAGGGCCAACCTATACAAAACGTATGCGAATCGTGATAGTTAGGACCAACAGTGCCATGCAGAATACCAAACTGAAGGAGGATAGATTCCTGAACACCTACAACAACCCGCTGGCTAAGACAATCGCCTTTATCGAAGCTGATAAGAGCAAGGTGGAAAATGAGGCCTAACTCAGGAACAGACTAAGAGAGCAGTATTGCATGTAAGAGATAGGTACATCTTTGAGAACCCGACGGCCAGTGAGGAAAAGATAAGGGCTGCTGTGCATAGATTGGCATATGAAACAGTTATAAAGGAAAAAAAGGACGATATTGCAGCTCAGGCCATGAAGACAGACTTCAAGGCTAACCTCTCTCTCAGCCAGCAGTCGAAGATTAGTCTTGAGTGGTCGCATACTGGAGTATGGCAAAGATTCGGGCCATCAGGAGAGGATTAGTAGAATTACGCTTGGAGTTGCTGCATGAACGAGGATAGGAATAGTCGTGGTTGCAACCACTCGATTCGGGACAAGAACAGATGGAACCTCTCTTCCTTCAACAACAATTGATAAATAGGCCTTTATGATAGGCGCTACTGACAACTATTAATCCTGACTGCTATTGGACCTATCGCCTCTCAATCCGATTCAGCATCCATCGTAGACAGCTGTCCACCTAAATAGGAATATGTTCCTTTTTGACTATTTGATACCTGTAGAGAAAGGCTACAAAGTTTGTTTTTTATTAATTAGTTTTAAGATTAGTTTGACCGATGGAAGCACTGAAGGGTAGAGGCATTCCCAAAGAGGTATAAGACATCCTCAAGGACAAGGTCGAGCAGGAGTGTTTCATGTGCCTGGGATAATTCGATTCAGGAGAGTATGCTCCCATCATGATGTGCATGAACCAGCATAACTGCTGCAACCCTTGCATGCAGTAACTTCTCAAAGCTGACGCAAAAACACAAGTCACTTGTCCTCACTGCCATGCTCCCGTCAGCAGAAAAGCTGTTACGAAAAACAGGCAGCTTGTCACCATCTTCTAAATTGTTCAGGCCTATAAAAAATACGTTATCTAGCTCGAGGACCAGCTTGAAAGTCTCAAAAAGAACAGCAGCTCCAACGAGTTGAAAACGTCCCTCCTTTCCAAAAATCCAAGAATGGTTAACTCCTTCATCCTCGGATTGTAGAACCCTAACAAAATGCTGAGGGACTCCACGGTCTTCACGGACGATTGTCCGACCTTCAAGTCGCACACCTGGGTGGGTGCATCATAAAAGCGAAGAGACAACCTGCTGGCATATGCTGATAGGGAGAAGATAGAGGAACTGAAGAAAATGGCCAAGTCGACTGTTCCTTTTGAGGAGGTCAGCACGATCCGGTCCGGCTACGGTTCTATCCGGAAGATTGAGTGTATGTAGTACTTCACCAACCTTCGCGAGCTGCTCCTATGTATTTAGATTGATAGGCAGATAACAACAACATAAAGCAGATCGAGGGATTGAACAACAACCTCAAGCTGAACGTACTGTCACTAGGTAAGGAGGTCGATACTCAGCCTACAACAAGATTGAGAAGGTGGAGAATATCGCCCATCTCAAGGAGCTGAAACGCTTAAGCATAGAGTGCAATAAGATAAGCAAAAGCAGCGCCTAGTACATGCTACTATACGACTGGAAAGCCATGGAGTCTCTCACCATCTCATGTATTCCACATGCTATACAGTTCACAACGTGAGTAAGGATGATAACGACGAGTCCTTCATCCTGTTGTTCGGAACAAAGTGTACCAGCCAGTGGCCTGCACTAAAAACTCTCTATATATGTATGTCATTAACTAGGTAGATAACAGCAAGAATGTAGGCGAGAGGGGAAGGACGGTGGTGAAGGAGTTTGCCAGCAGGAGGAAAAATCCACTGCAGGTGTACTGGAGCTGAAGATTTTATACATTTTACCCATCCTTTTCATCCTACCCATTTTATCCATATTATCCATACATCTCGTTCAGCATCATTACATAAGACATCACTTCTTTGCCTTCTTTGGCTTCTTGGCAAGCACCCCGTCGCACTCAATCGTGATCCTGTAGGAGTCCTTTTCCTCCTATTCCTCCTCAGGCTCCTCCTCTGGCTACTCCTCTTATTACTCTTCCTCCTCACCATCTTCCGCAGCTGGCTCTTCCTCAGGTTTTTCAGGCTCGTCTCTCAGCTCTTCCACCTTGACCACCTTCGTGAATTTTTTACCAAGTTGAGCGCATAAATCGGTACTTTTGGCTACACTTTAAGTAAGGAATGTTCTTTCGATGAGGTCCTACATTTCCAGATGAGTACCTATTGAGGTTTCCATTATATTTTTTCGATGACGATGCCTTAGACCTTAAGCAGCTGGTCAACAAATTTTCCAAATGTTTTGACTTATTTCCATGTTACAACCACTTCGAAGGCCACTGTGATTTCTAGCTATCGACACTAATACTTTCGTAGATGGTGTCCCTTTTTTGCTCCTTATAGCTGGCCTTTATCTCGACAGGGCCCACCTCAACAGCCTACTTGCACTCCTTCTTGTTCTTCAGCAGTACACTGCATATATCTTCTGCTTGATTCTTCAGGTTCTACGCCTATGTCTTCGCCTAATTGATTGCCTCCTATAGACTGGTGCTTTCGGCATGGGTAGAAAAGGTCACCTGCAGAAAGTCTTGCCGTTTTTATTCTTCGACTTCGACTATGTAAGATACCACGGTGGGTGCCGTGAGAGTGCTAGTGATGAATAGGCAGGCTAGGAGGAGGGTGAAGAAGGCTCTGCTCATGTTATTATAAATCTTATGCTTTTTAATAAAAATTAATGGCAAGACAACTCTTTGAGCCTCTGCTGAGACAGTGTATGGGTAAGTATGTGAGAATTCTGAAGCATTTAAATTTATGGTGTAGTAATGAATATGATAATGGTAATGATGTAGTGAATAGATGATATGGTGATAGGTCCCATATTAAATGAGGATTTACAGTATCACTTTTTCTTCTTTGAGGACTTTAGAATCTGAAACGAGCACATCAGAGACTCGTCAACGCTCATCACCGCTCCTGAATTCTAAAATTAGCCGCAGTAGTTGGGAGCACTGAATATCGTCACCAACTGCCGTTTGGCAAAAAATTCATAACCCTCCTCTACCACCTGGTGAGCACGGCACACCAGATCGATGTCCTGGTCCTTCAAAAAATTTGATACTATGTCACTGCCAAATATAAAGCTCACTCCTCGCTCGTTCTCTGCCCATCCTGACATCCCCTTTTCAGGATCGGCCCACAACAAGTCACAGAGCAGTCCCTGATCGGGAACTTCGAGAGGTCTCACCAACTTGAGGATTTGCTAGAGGTTTTATAGCTGAGGAGAGAGTCCTCCGTGCATACACATTATTTTTTAGTCGATGAGGGCGCAGACGGGCATGACGTTGAAGACATCGGAGAAGGTTTTCCACAGTTTGATGTTGTACTTGCGCTTGCCTGCATAAGTCATAAAGTACACTAGTCATAGAAGCCGTAGATACGATTGATGCTGGAGCACTCGTGGTTGCCTCTGAGCATGAAAAAATTTTAAGGATTTTTGATCTTGTAGGCCAGCATGAGGCAGATTGTCTCGATTGACTGTTTTCCCCGGTCGACGTAGTCCCCCAAAAATAGGTAGTTGGTGTCTCCAGGGAAACCGGCGTATTCGAATAGTTTAATCAAGTCGGAGTATTGTCCGTGAATGTCGCCTGGATGAGAGAGGAGGTACCACAAATTTTGATGGGCGCTTCGAGTTCGAGGAGCATGGGTTGTTCGAGGAAGATCTATCTGGC
>Ga0100380_10006350_pt1 | contig 12052 bp, 8 predicted proteins | sample CryGeymeta201504_FD_80417 | JGI IMG/M metagenome (GOLD analysis project Ga0100380, IMG submission 80417) | Groundwater microbial communities from Crystal Geyser aquifers in Utah, USA - Crystal Geyser metaG 2015-04 | ecosystem: Environmental > Aquatic > Deep subsurface > Groundwater | place: USA... | reverse complement strand
TAATTCACCAATTTGAGTACCTTTGCACAAGCTCTCCATAACATAGTTTCTGCAAAAAAGGAAGTCTTCACTCTTGCCATTTGTAACCAGCAAGGAATGACTAGACTCATTCCGGTCTCAGTATCTATTCTCAGTTAGTGGAGATCGGGAAGTCAAGGGATTCTAGGCTGCGAATTAGCTGAAGGGTGGATGCACAGATTTAGAGGAAGGCCAAAAAGAGGATCAACTGAGAAGGAACCAGCAGCTGAGATAAGTCCTAAGAAGGAAGTTATTGAACTTAAAGCTAAACAAGAGGAAAAAGAGATAAGTAAGATTCAAGAGCTTTAGGCAGACGAAGGATCAGAGGAATGGGAAGAAATATAGAGAAAAGTAGGAGGGCAGGCTGTGGGGTAATCTTTGGAAGTAACATTCAAAGGCCTCCTAAAAAATGAATACCTTGAGGACGCTTCTACAATATGCAAGTGTAAAATTTACGACAAACACTGTGAGAGGTGTTGGATTGAACGAGACAATGGATACCATTTTTTCAACAAAAAGACCAACAGAATAGTGACTATTCCCTCTAACTTGCTGCTTAAGGCAATGGATTGATTGAATTACTGCTGATTATACTTATACTTATTACTTATTATCAGCATGAACGCCAGCAAGATTGACCTTCAGAACTACACGCAGATCACAGACAGGTATTCCTATAATAGATGGGAATCTCTGGGAGGAGGAACCTACGGCAAAGTGTTCTTAGGTTGGGACAACTAAGAAAAAAAATCTATTGCCGTCAAAAATGTTATCCCTAGAATTTTGATAGGTTTAGGAGGACAAGAACAAAGGGAAATTGAAATCATGGAAAGACTAGACCATCCAAATACTCTTAAGCTATATCTGTCCAAGAGGAGTAATATTGAGGGACTACTCCTATGCATGGAGTTGTGCTAGCAGGGTGCTTTATCGATTTTACTGGAGAAACAACGGCTGACAGAGGTAGAGGTACTCGCCATCTTGAAACAGCTTATCTCAGGAATGGCATACATCAACAAACTGGGTAAGTCTATCTTGACAAAGGATACTTCCATCGCGACCTCAAGCCAGACAACTTATTAATTACCAAAAACAACATTCTCAAGATAGCTGACTTCGGAACTGCCAAGAAATATGGAGGAGGACTGAAAGCTACCTTTAGAAAATGTACTCCTCTTTACTCTGCTCCTGAAGTGTTTCTACATGATGAATACCTTAAAAATGGCGAGGTTTACAACACAAAGTGCGATGTCTTCAGCACAGGTTATATACTCTATGAAATGTTGACTGGCTAGTTGCTCAACAAGGATATTTTTACGAGGGATTAACTTGCTACCTTTTTGAAATAAAATAAAAAAAAAGGAGGATTCCAGTTTGACCATCAAGCTATCACCCCTTTCTGGAAGCAACTGCTCAGAAAAATGATGGATTTCAATGTCGATGCCAGAATCACTTTTTAAGATATCCAGAAATAGCTTGAACAACTTAAACCATCAAGCCAAGTCAGACCCAATCGACCCCTTACCGAAGGTTAAGTAGCATAATCTGCTAGAATACTAGAACAGTGCAAATAATAGGTGGAAAATACTGACAGGAAAAACAAATATTTGAAAGGTCTCCTGAAGCTATTTCATATGAATCAGTTTTCAAAGTCTGAATTGATTCCTAAAGTATACAAGTTACTGACGCTGTACCATTCTCTAGGCAGATACTGCTATTTATCTGAACTTCAACTCAGCTAGCTTCATCAACCAGGTAATCTCGTTATTGGTGGTAACCCGTTGGAAACCTTAATCACTAAAATGAATGCTGCTGATAAGAAGGAGCTGCAGTAATTAACATAATTGAAGGCAAACAAGGTGAATAAATCACTGGAGTAAACCAGGCTAATCCTGATACGATTTGTGATTCCTGAGCTCAAAAAACTGTATGCTGCTGAGAGTTCCTCTCCAGAAAAAGTAGTGCTTGAATAGTTGTTTGATGTGAAGGAGTTTGAAAAATTTTGCAAATAAGAATACGCTAAAAATGCTGAGTATGTGAGCCACTTCAAAAAATGTGTTAAAAACTTATATAGATCTCATTCTGAGACCTTTGTGCTAAGCAATTCAGACCTACAAATCTACCTGACTTTGCTCATTTTGTCAAAAAGCAGCATCGCTGATCCGAAGGCGAAGAAATGGCCTCCAACAGTGTCAGAGATTCTGAAGATGGAGAGAGATCAGCTGCTGAGACTTGTATTTGAAATGAAAGAATAGTTGGATTTGTGATCAATAAATCTTCATTATTTAAATTTGAATATGTAGGTGCCAATCTCTCAGCCTCCTTAGATCAAAATAGACCGTTTCAACTGCTTCTTCTCAGAAATCAGGTAGGTCTCACATTGTCAACTGCACCATCAGTCGGCCCCCAAGATGGACATCAATAATTGCTTTGCCGCCATTGAAAATGGACAACTCCTCATAATCAGTCGAGGAGGAACTCGCTTTCATCTCCCCATGGACCAGCAACTCACCGCCTTATATCCACTTCCAGAGGGACTGCTCATCGAATTTTCAGTCAGGCCAGAGGTCAGGTTAGCATAAATCCTGCATTATCAAAGGAACAAGCATTCGATGGATATTGAAGAACCAAGTATTGAGAGTGAAGCAGGAAAATACTGTTATGCTACTCTTACTAGACATCCCTACAATCCCTTGAAATTACTTGGCGAGTTTACCAATGAGGAAATTTTTGGGTGGCTTCGAGTAAAAGAAAAAATTGTTTGGGCACACCCAGCTGTTCCACTGATAGTATCTTACAACGAAGAACTTAGAAGATCAGCCTTCCACATTTTACTGGCCAATACGCTTGAAGTTGCAAAATAATACCAGTTTGCATTCATCCCAACCCATTCATATTCTTTGAAGGGACTAGTTGAAAGTCCACACCATGAAGTTCTCACCCAAGTAGTATTTGAGGAAAAAGGAGAATCCGAACCCATAATATCTGTTGTCCTCAATCGTTCTGTAAAGAGAGGTCAGGCAATCATTTACGCCTAAACTGCTGATCATGAGGTGAGGGTCTATGAACTCGATTTTTATGGAGGTCACAATGCTACAAGACTCATGACAAAGGTGTCAAATGTGGGAGGAATATCCCCAGCTTTTCTCTACAATGTTGATGCCTTTGCTCTTGAATAAGTCAAGTCTCAAGATGGAGCCTTACTGAGCTAACTACTGAAAGAGCAATTATGTCAACTTCCTGACTGCACTGCTATTCTCCATGATACTTTCATAGGATACTACCATAATGGTTTTCTAATTGCGACGAAATCTCTTTCGCAGTACAAGCTGCCTGTTGTGACAAAATAGCAACAGTTTGAAGATGGCAACAAAAAATAAATAGTTTTGACTCCCTTGATCGAGACCCACTTCGATGCTATCACACTGAGAACTTTAGAGTTGTTTCTTGATGATGAAAGAGCAATTGTCAAGGCTCTTTCAAGCTATTGTTCTGGCTTAAACATAAAAGATACTTTACTTAAGATTTGTGAAGGAAGAAGTCTTCTCATCCCAACTTTACATCTCCTTTATCAATAATTGAAACTGCATCAGCTTATGAAGACGTAAAGACTTAGACTAGCATAAATTATCCAATTGCTGGCTGCAAAGCAGTCAAAAAAATAATACATTGATTACTACCTTCGTGAGGGATGTGTTCCGGAAGAAGTTGTCGATGGAAAGCATGAAGCTCTGACTGTTGATGATGTATATGACATTTTCAACACATTGGCTCAGATTCTTCTCAATCCTCAGGGAATCAAAAAGATCCAAGGGATGCAAGCTCTTCATGGAAGATCAAGGTTTATTCTGGGTTTTTTCCAGTTACTTGCATGGGGGTAGATCAAATTTCCTATTTCAGGAATGCTAAGAAATTAATCTTTGGCAAGATTTAGCCATTCAAGATAGTCTTTTTACAACGCCAAATTTCCACTTCTTTCTCAAAGAGTCTTCCATCTCGATTACTACAACTAAGTTCTTCTGGAGGCTCAAAATGCAGCTAGTAAAGCTTCCACCAATCAACAGAAAGCATTCATGTATCTCATTCGCAGTCACCAAAGCTAAAGTTAAATGCTCAGCTATCCCTTGGCGATTAGGTCTGTCTTCGCTTGGCTTCTGAGGTTCATGAGAAGAGAGCTTCCTAACTCTCTCTACGAAAGCATACCTAAACTTGGTTTTCAGCTCATTCAAAGAGAAGATCTTTTCAGAAACATTGAGCTCTACAGAAGGAAGACCATCACTGTGCCATACCATCTTCAAAGACCTTCGCTGAACGATCATATCAAGACACTGGTTCACACCTCAACATCACAGGAGTATTTTTTGACGAGTAATGCAGCTGAAATGAACAAACTCAACAATAACCTTGTTTTCGAGGAAGTTTAAAGACTTCTTTCTTCGTCTTTAGAGATAAAAATCAGAGTGAAAGATATTTAATCAATTCCCTAAGAAAAATGGGAAATTGAAAGTCAGAACATTTTGGTTAAGTTTGCCAACAGAAGACTGGCTGTGGTGGCAGGTCAAGGAGCCTTTATGTTGGGAACAAGCAGATCTTTTATTACAGATATTGTCAAAATTCCTAAGATCAACCTATCGGCTCTTATGCCGAACGACATCAAGATCACCCTTGACTTAAAAGATGACAAGGAAGCTATTATTCACTGGCCTGAGTTTCATGCAGGCTTGGCAGCAGGCCTACGTCTTTCTCAGCACGTCATTCCTCTTTCAGAAGATCACCTCAAGACTTGGATTTTCTATCAAAAGCCAGATACTCCTCGAAGAGATCACTCTGGATTTTTGCTATCCCTTGGCCTCCTCGGATATCTTCGTTGCTTTTCACCGACTGATATTTATCAGTATCTGAAGCCTAACAATGAATTTACTTCAGTTGCTGTCCTTCTTGGAGTCAGCGTTTCTAATATTGGAAAATCAGATGAGGCTCTATCAAAGGCTCTTATTCTCCACATCCCAGTGCTTTTGCCTCCTAGTATTGATGTTGATATACCTATCAACGTGCAGACAAGTGCACTTATTGGAGTAGGACTTCTACACAGAGGTACATGCAATCGAACCATGACTGAGATGACATTATCACAAATTGGAAAGCGACCAAGTAGTGACAAATGCTTAGAAAGAGAAGGATACTCATTGGCAGCAGGATGGGCCTTGGGAATGATCTGTCTGGGAATGAAGGGTAAAAAATAAAGCTTTAGAGATTTACAGCTTGAGGAAAGATTGATCAGATTTATTGAAGGCGGTCGAGCCATTGATCCACCTCAATCAATGATCAGCACTAACTACATCAACTAATCGAAATGCTCAAGCATCAAGGAGGGACCAAACGTGAACCTCCACATTACAACCCCAGCTGCTCTCTTAGCTATTTCTTTGATGTATCTCAAGAGTAATGATAAAGAACTCGCATCAAGAATCACAATTCCTAATAGTTTCAACACAATTTAGTAATGCAACCCAACCAATATTTTGCTTAAGACTGTTGCCAAAAATTTGATCATGTGGAATTCTATTGAGCCATCACAATAGTTTGTATTTTCTCAGGTCCCTGAACTCATTCGTTTTGTCTATGAAAATCCTTTGGGTAGAGTATATGAACGATACTATTTGGTCTACAATGTCTCAGAAATTGATTATCAGACTATCACAAGCATTTACTTGTCAGTCATCACAGGAGCGCTGATGGCGATGGCTCTAAGATATGCTGGAACTGGACATCAAGGAGTCGTCCGAATCATCAAAGACCATATCGAACATCTCAGAAGTGTGAAAATAACTAAATGCGAGTTCGCCAACGATCCTCTCAACAAAAACACTATCGATCAATATGAGCTTTTCACTCTGCTCAGTACTTCTCTTTTGTCACTATCAGTTGTGATGGCCGGTACATGTGATACTGATGCCCTCAGAATTGCTAGAGTTGTTCGTAAAAAATTCCAAGATTCAAAAGTCTTCCATTATGGTTTTTTTATGGCTGTCAACATGGCAATTGGCTTTATCTTCCTTGGCTACGGAAACTATACCTTCAATCGCGAAGATATGAGTGTGGCAGCATTGCTGTTAGCCCTTTATCCTGTCTTCCCCAATACGCCAGGAGACAACCGTTGGCACTTGCAAGCTTTGCGACATTTTTATGTGCTAGCAATGTAAGAAAAGATTTTCCATACTGTTGATGTGGACACGAACAAAGTAGTAAATGTGGCTGCAAGAATGACATTCAAGACTGATGGAGAGTATCAGAGTTAAGATATGCAAACTCCAGTGCTTCTTCAGGAAAGCAAAAAGCTAACGCATATAAGAATCATCGATGAAGATTACTTCGATGTAGACTTTAACTTTGAAGGAATATCGATAGATCCTAAAGCCATTTATATCAAGAGAAAGCATTTCAAAGATATCAATCCAAAAGCCCTGAATCCAGAAAATGCCTTAAATACATGCATTAGTCAAGAACAAACCAGAAAGTCCCTTCAACAAGAGCCCAGGTATCGAGCTTTTGTTGACAAAAAACCAAAAGCTAAAACGAACTCTCTAAGTTATTTGCTGCCTGGCTTATCAGAGGCAAAGTTGAAAGCAGCTTCAGGACTCCTTATACCAGCAGTCCAAGAAAAGGATCTATACTTCAAGCTGTTGAAAGAAGATAGGTTAGATATGCTTGAAATTTACTTGGCCTTGACAAGATAGGCTAAGACGTTGGAGAGCAGCACCGATGGAACAGGGACAAGCAGCATCAGTTTTCAAATAGCTTTTGAGAAATGGATCGGACAAACCGATTTCATCAACATGGTTCACGATACCATGTCAGGATTCAAGCAATTATTAACTTATAACACGCCAGAGCACGACGAAATAGCAAAGTATATAATCGACCCTTATGCAACTAAACTATCAAAGAGCGTGATTTACAAGTGGCTGAAGGTTTTGAAGATGCCATCGAGTCAAGAGCTTATAACTTTGAGAAAGGCCATAAAATTATTAAAGAGTAAAGGAACTTCGGAAGAAGTTATGGAAATGAATATGCTTCTTTGTCATCCCGAATGCTCACAGTGGCTCCTCAATTTCATTTTGCAGACCTGCCTAAAGTCTTGATCTTAATGTGTATTGTGTGTTACCAGTTAAAATATTTATGAATATTAAATGGAACGATATGAATAACATCAGGATTACTTGGTTTCTTCTCCAACTTTTCCAATGATCGAGTGAAGAGTTTAATAAATTTAGTTGTAGTGTTCAGGATAGCGTGTATCGATAGTGCTCATCAACTAGTTGAGGTACTTGTTATCATCAAGAGAAAAATGTCTACATTCGTAGCGTAGATTCATCAGCAAACCAATCATGCTCTTCAACAACTTCTACATTTGTTATTTATGTTCATCATCCAACTCACTATTTTTGAGGCTGGCGCCATACTTCGAATACAACTATTTTGTAATCTTCTCAGCTCGTGACTGTATAGAACAAAAGGTACATCCTTGTGGCTGTTGATCAAAGATTATATCTGTTCTCGAGCATATTTATCAGAGTTTTCACTGCTTTTGTTGAGTATTCTTTCAATAGGCCTTAAAGGATTGATGAGGATTGAAGCAAAATTTTTCCCTACCTTCTATTGATCTACATCCTGAAAAAATTACTTGCGCCGTTAAGCCCTCTGATTCTAAATTTGGCTATGACATGCTTTAATCCCAAACTGACAATGTTGATGGTAGAGCCGATCCAGCCATACTATTGGAAAAATGTGTTGTTGAAGATTCCTTCAGATCGAGATATTTCCTGAGCCTTGTTGTTGAATTATTTCATCAATTCAAGTAAATCTGACTTATACTCCAGCAATTTAACTGCAAGAGCCATAACCTCATAGTCTATGTTTTCTATCACCACTCGCTGTTGAGTACTGACTTATCTGGGAGTCATATTGACGTCGACTACTTTTTGAGTACCCAATTCTAATCTTTGAAACTTTACCATGTACTGGTTTTCCTTGTAAATGGCCAGAATGTTTCCATTGTGCAGGTGGCCACAGACAGGATGCAGAGCAATAACTTATTTTCCAACTGCCAGCTCATTGTCTTTTCCCTTCTACATTATTCATAAAGATACCTGTCTAGGAATAGATCTCACTTGAGCTCTGCACTCGGCCAGTTTGTCAAGTTAACTGAGCACAAACTCAGAGTTGAATGTTTTCGGAGCAGGCAGGGCTTGCCTTATCATTCGGTGCTATTGGAATGTTTTTTGTTAAGGGCTCATACCACAATCATTGAGTAGTTTACGAAGCGGTTCATCTCGGAAATAATTTCTATCGACAGACGAATAAAATATATCGTGGAAAGCCCACAAACAGCTAGGGTCAATACTTGCTGATGATTGGCCTGTGAAGCCCTTTCTCCCTTTTTTTTAAAGAAGAATGTGGCATTATGTACTTCCGGCATCCATCGACTGGGCAGTCTCCTACAAACCATGCCTCTAGAGAATTTCAGTTGGTTTTACTTTTCGTTTGCTCTTGCATATGTACTATTTATGAGGCACTTCTTCTATCTTGACCTCGGCAAATTGTTTGAACATAGAAGATTTATTGTCAGCAGCTGGAGGCAGAAAGACACCCCCTTCTTCTTTTGGGTTTTCTTATATTTTTTACTGGATGCCCTGAAAGGGTTCAGAGCTATTTTTCTCATGATGCTGAAGGTTTTGTTGCTCTGCCTTTTTGTTGATTGACAGGTCAGCAAAGTTGTCCTTTTCGACGTCTGGATAGATAAGAGATTACTTTTTTAGACGGCATGTCCATTTTAGCTGTCTTTCTGAGGACTATGGTTTTAGGGAATCATTAAGGTGTTAAAAATTTAAATGGTCCTTTATTGGATATAATAAAGCATATGAGCCATCATATCAACAAATACTCAAATATAACCGCCGGAAGTAAGTTGTTGGTATGATTAGATATATCAAACTAAAATTATCATATTTTACCAGAGGCCACATGAACCCATTCCCACAAATATCTTTCTCTCACATAATTTTTCATTAAGTCTGTTTCAACCTTCCTTTCATCGGTTAGGGCCTTCCTCAGAGAACCTTCCTTCTTGTCGGTTCCCTACCAAGCTGCCAGCTGTCTCTTTAGGTTCATGTTATTTACGAGAGTAGCCCACTATTCAACTACTGTGTTTAAATACTCCTTGTTGAGATTATATTTGGCAACCAATGTTCGAACATCGATAGTTTAATCTGTTGACTTGAACACATCTGAATAAATCCTCGTCAAAATACCCAAAAAAGATTCGTCCTATGGCAGTATAATATCAGGAAGTTATGATTGTTCATTTCCTGATCCTGAACTCATCGATATTTTTTTCTTCAGCTAATTTTGATGGTGCCTTTTAGTCGTGACCACCGTTTCTTTGCTCTCGTTCTTCTTTTTAAGTTCCTCCATCTTTTTTATTAGCTTGTTTTTCTCCCTGTCTGTAAATCTTCTCTTATCATTAATGCTGTATTCGAAAGTTGATATTTCTGATTGAAGATCTTATTTTTTGGTGAGTAGGGTTCTTTTTTCTTATTATAAGTCTCTTGACTTTGGAGGACTCCTTGCTTGAGTCACCACTGTCTTTTTGCCTTGATTTGAGTTGTGAGACTGCTTTACATTTTTAGGGTGAATCACAGAGTGCAAGTATATCTTATCGAATCCTCTTCTGATAAAAGATTTGTAGAAATTGTTTGATATTCTCTTTAGCTATAAAAGAGCATGATAGTTGCAATTTTTAGCATTTTCTTGAGAGGTTCTTAAAGGTGTCATTTTTGTTGATTGGTGAACGCTTGATAGTTGCTCAATTTCCCAACTTCTTTTTTTTAGCACTTTTAAAGCATCTTGTTTTTTGTTAGAAACAAAACTATTCAATAGTTTTGCCACCTTTTATTTTGTTTCAGCTGGAGTAATGAGCACCTCTTTAGTTGCTTTGAGACCAGCTATTGTATATTTTTTGAGCTGGTAAAATACTTATTTATAAATGTTAAGCTCAAGAGAACGTGATAGGCTATGAATTGAGTGGCCTAAAATAACAGCTTCTTGAGAGTGCATGTAGGAATATTTTCTTGATTGTTTTAGCTTCTAAAATGCTCTATTTTTGGTATTTTTTATCAATCTGCTCAACAAAAATGCAAACATAGATGATCTCTTCAGAGAGGCCTCTTCTTAAATTGATTGGTTTGTCTTTACCAGAGATGTACTATTTCGAGTATTTTTCGTTGGTGGGCTTTTTGCATCAATTCGTGATTAACTCTTTATCTGAGTTGAATTCTGAAGAGAATTATCAGAGTGTGGGATTGATCGAGTAGAAGCTGGCTGAGTAACTGGAGGAGAAACAGCTTTTTGTTGATGGGTTTTGACTGTTTTTTCTCCTCGTGGAGGAGAAATAACTGTTTGGGGCTGATAGACATTATTTCGGGGACTGATGTTAGAAGTGTTAGTGCTTCTATTGGTATTCAAAGGAGTGACTGTTTCCTTTTTAGCAACAGGCTAAATTTATCTATTGTGAGGGTGTTTATTTTGGGGAGATCGAGGGACAATAATTTATTGAGCTGCCTTTTTGACATTATGATCAAGAAAATTTTGTTTCCTAGCAAATTTGTTTGATGATTCATTGATTTTTGATTAATCTAACTATTTTTGACTAGCTTACGTATATGAATGTTTATTCACTACATTTTTTGTCATCTCTTTCATTGTGATGGATTATGATTGAGCAGGTTTACTGGTCCTTTGAGGAGCTGGCTTCAATAATTTGTTAAATGCTTCATCACTTTTTGAAGTGTTGAGTATATTTGATGATTTTTCATGAACTCTATTATTTTTAGCCACAGGCTTTGAAACAACTCTTTGAGAATCATTAACATAATTATTGCCAGAGTTATCTTATGCTTTCTTTTACTGATTGATCTTGATACTGTTACTTTTTTGAGCTGGATTTTCTGATTTAAGGAGGTCGTTATTGGACCCATGAGGTCTTACAACAGCAGGTGAATTTATGACTCCTTTATTTATTCTTTCGGCTGGCTCTGTTTTTATTTTTTGATTTTCCCTTTGAACATAAGTATTTTGCATCGCAGGCTGTGGCGTTGTGTTTAGAGTAGTTTACTGTGAAGCTTTATTAGCGAAAGCAAGTGGACTTCGACCTCCTTTGGCTGGCTGGCGAGTAAAGGGACTTTTCGGAACAGCTTACTAACATTTTTTTTCATTATATACCTTACTTATTACTTTGGTGGGTTGGTTCCTTTCAATACTTTCTCCTCCTTTTTATTCGATGCTTTTATTTTATCTTGTTGATGGTTCAGTTTGTACTTTATTTATTCTTTGCTGATAAGGATTGAACAGTTTATCAACAATCTCAGGCGGCTTGGATGAAGATTGCTGACGTTGAGAACCTTAATTTCCGATTGATTTTTCACTTCGATTTATATGGAGAGCTAGAGGACGATTAGTAGTTGCTTCTTTTATTGAAGGTTTGGTTGGTGTAGGAGCAGGAAGTTATGTTTTGCTTTGTATTCCAATAGTTGACTTTGTTGGAGTAGCTTCTATTTGAGGCACAGGCCTGACTTGCTATCTTCTTTGAGGCTAGGGTTTCGGCTGAGTGTAAGCTCTTTGATGGTTTTGCCTTTGTTCTGCTCTTGGAGGGGAATAATTTCCTCGATCTCCTTGCTTGCCAGTATTTTCTTATTTGATGAATCTTGTGGAGCTATTCATGAAGATATGTCCTGCCATGTGATAAGCATTATTTTCAGGAGTTCGAGCATATTTTCTAGCCAACGGTTGATGCTCAACAATTTCAGATGTTTTAGGCTTATTTATTGTATTCAAAGGTTGACGAGGAGGAGGAACTGGTACATTGTGAGCATGTCTTGAAATTAGCTGATGATTTTGTCTCATGCTTGTGCTACTTTCAGGATTTTGGTTATAGGAAGTGGGGATAGCTGGAGCAGGTCGAGGGATCGGAGAATAG
>Ga0100380_10006344_pt1 | contig 12056 bp, 9 predicted proteins | sample CryGeymeta201504_FD_80417 | JGI IMG/M metagenome (GOLD analysis project Ga0100380, IMG submission 80417) | Groundwater microbial communities from Crystal Geyser aquifers in Utah, USA - Crystal Geyser metaG 2015-04 | ecosystem: Environmental > Aquatic > Deep subsurface > Groundwater | place: USA... | reverse complement strand
TACTACTACTACTACTACTACTACTACTACTACTACTACTACTACTACTACCACTACCACTACTACTACTACTACTACTACTAGTAGAGTCTACTAGCTAGTAGTAGTAACAAGTACTCGTACTGTAGTGCAGCCACGACTAGCTACTAGCTAGTAGAGGAATACTAATATTATTATTAACTAGTCTAGTAATGCTGTAGTTTTATGTACTCGTACTTCTTTCATTGGTGTTGTACCGTACTCGGTGGTCTCTGTTGACTGCAATATTATTAATATTGAAACAGGTTCTTCACGTACTCCTTTGTACAAAAACATGCTGTACAATGCACGTTTGGGAAATGAAGAAACAAGATGATGATTAATCGAGTACAATATTTTTTAGTCTACTAGTCTTCTAGTAGTAGTCTAGTGCCAACATCTCCTTGCATTTGAAATTTTCTTCACTTCCGGTCCGAATTAAGTAGTAATCATACTAATTGCAGCAGCATGTCAACATTATTTGTGTCGACGGGAGGAAGCTGTTGCAATGCTAGTCCTTCTAGCAGCAGTACGGAGGCAAGCACATCAGCAGTTATAACTCGAAAAAGACGTTCGTCTTCTTCCTCTTCTAGTGCTGTTCCAGTTCGAACAATATTTACGGTTGATACAGCAAGCAGTTTGCGTCAGGGACCTGCCCGGCAATCGCAACCACAGTCGCACTCATTAGTCTCGAGCACCCCCATACTACCAGCACGACCGTTTCCACGGAGAAACTCCGAAAGCAGAAATATGAGAACACGTCAAAGGCCGCAGCGACAGCGCGAGTCTCAGTGGCCTGCTGTAGCTTCTATCATGACCATTGTTCTTTGCTACGCCTATTATTACTGGGAGAGCGAAACAGAAAAAATACACGCAGAAATTTTCCTTCGGACAGCAGGGGTTATCCTGGCCGTAACCTTGGTCGCAGTGGTCCTCATTTGCGCGCAAGATCTTATAGACCAAAAGCTGAAGGCACGGATGACCACGATTCAAACAAGTGAACCTGTTAGAACAACGACTCTACCATCCTTATCTTCAACTATGGCAACATTAGCAACACACACAACGAAGTCGGCATCGGTAGCAGCACCGGCGTCGTCAGCAGCCACATCAAAAGTAAGCGAACAGAAGGACACACACATTTCTAGCAGCAACATGAATGCTCTTGTTCCCATTGTGGAAGGCAAGGAAGAGGACGGTATGTTCGACTATTGGTGGTACGAACTGGACAGTAAAACAAAATATTTTGCATTGATATTAGGGTACACTGAAATCACCTGGGACCAAGATAAGCAGCTGGAGGATTTATCTTGTGAAGATCTGGACTGGGATGAACTTACTGAAGAGCAAAAAGAAGCGGCTCGATATTTTGGCTATGATCAAGATACTTGGGACGAAGAAGAAGAGGAATGTGCGCAAATAGAGAAGCAAGGGAACGCGAAACTATTTGATTGCCACAAAGAACACCAAAGGTGCTGAATATTCACGTGCCAGGCTTTCTGAGAAGCCAGCAAAAAAGCAGAGGAAATGGGAGTTGTCCACTTATGGAGTTGTCCACTTATGTGAACTGAAAGAGAAAATTACCATGGTAGAGTCTTTTTCGCGCCTTAACCTTTCACCAAACTTTGAGCTCTAATCATGGCTCAGACTTCTTTCGGCGTAAAACAGCAGCTCTTACAATTTTTTAATACTTTTCTTTTAAAATCAACTGCATGCCACCTGTAGTAGTATTTTTTATTAAGAGTACCTGGTAGGCTATTTTTTTTTGCAACTGCGGCTTCAGCGCGTAACAATTTACGACGAGGGACAGACTACGAGTGACAGGGTGGGCTGTCATTCTTTCTCTTTACCGGATGAGCTGGAAAGGCAGAAGAACAGAGAGAGCAATACTACTGGCTAGAGCTAGTAGTAGTAGACTACTACTACTACTACTACTACCACTACCACTTCTACTACTACTAGTAGTAGCGTAGGGTCTACTACTACTACTACTACTACTACTACTACTACTACGTACTGCTACTTGCTAGCTAGTAGTAGTAGTGCTCGCCCGAAGAGCGAGAACAGAACGCAGCAAAAAATAAAAATCTGGCTGTCAAATACTTTTAGTCCTACCAACTAGTCTACCGTAAGCCAAAAGCTAACTAAAAGTAAAAGTAGGTCTAGCTGGTGACGTGCATTCTTTGCCTGCATTCTCTGCGCCAAACCCGACAGTTAAATTCGTTCACAAGTTGTATTAGTGAGCTTTCATCTCTCAAGGAGAAAGTAGATTGACCTCGCCTTCCTGTGAAAAATAATAGTACAGAATAAAGAATGGCATCGAAAGCTACTACTCTACTCAGCCGAGGTCTTCCCTTGGTGACCAAATCTGCCGACAATCTTTATGCTCCCACTGGGAAATGGATCCTGGGAACCGCTGGTATGGTGGTTGGTATGATCCACGTTGGTGGTGTCACTCGATTGACTCAGTCTGGTCTCTCCATGACAGATTGGAGTCCCCTTGGTAGTTTGCCTCCTACTTCCACAGAGCAATGGGAACGCGAATTTGCTCGTTACAAGGAGTTTCCCGAATGGCAACAGCGAAAGTCTATGACACTGTCCGAATTTAAGTTTATTTACGGATGGGAGTACGGTCATCGAATGCTGGGACGAGCCGTTGGTCTTTGCTTTGCTCTACCCTGGATGTACTTTACATTGAGACGAAAAATCCCAGCCGGATATCAAAAGCGAATGGTGGGACTACTGTGCATGGGAGGTACCCAAGGATTGGTAGGCTGGTGGATGGTCAAGTCTGGATTGAGCGATGACAGACGCAACGAGAAACGCGAGATCCGTGTCCGACCTGTTCGATTGACGGCTCATCTGAGCATGGCGTTGGCAACCTACGGCGCGTTGCTCTGGACGGGCTTCGATATTCTCGGTATGCCTCATTCTCAGGAAAAGTTAAAGGATGCCGTTTCCAAAATGAGTAAGGAGGCTTTGCGTCACGCCCGAGTGCTACGCACCAAATCTCTTGCCTTGTCGGGATTAACATTTTTGACAGTTGCCAGTGGAGGTTTGGTGGCTGGAAACGATGCCGGCCGAGCCTACAACTCGTTTCCAAAAATGGGAGATGATTGGATTCCTCCCGAATTTATGGAATTGAATCCATGGCACCGCAATTTTATAGAGAATTCCGCCACGGTGCAATTCAATCATCGAATACTGGGAATGGCCACAGCTGTCACCGCCTTGTCTCTGGCTGCCATTGGATTGTCTCCGTCGCGAGCATTGGCACTTACCCCTCAAGCCCGAAAGGGGCTGTATGCCGTCGGCATTGCCGCCACGGCACAGGCATCTCTCGGTATTGTGACTCTGTTGTCCTACGTGCCTATTTCCCTGGCGGCGGCACACCAGTTGGGTAGCATCGTTGTCTTTACAAGCAGTCTCTACTTGGGCCATGCGCTGCGGTATGCCCGACCTGCTATAACACGATCAGCGGCTGTCCGACAGGCTGCCGCAAAAATTCCCAATGTTGGTCCTGTAGGAAGCGTCACCAAGGCCTGAGAGATCCTATAATCCTGAAACAGTTGGCGTTTTCAAAAGTCTACGAAGGTGTTTAGATGAAGCGGTTCATGCACATAATAAAATCTGAAAAATGTTTTTTAATCCTGAGTTGGCTGTTGCTATCGAGCGACTAGCTAGTTGGTCTTCTGAAATCTATTAATAGCATTTAATAGTGTACTCTTGTTCGGGTCTGCAACAAAATATCAAAGGACGAGCCACATCAATCTAATGCACTCTGCAATCTAGGTAACAGGTATGACATCATGTACTAAAGTAACTGCGATGTTATTCCTTCATTTTTTGTGCGCTTTCCCTCTACAGTACTATTCGTAGGGATGATTATACAGTACGGGACCAGTGCATTCAGTAGTGAGACGTCACTCATGCCAAAAAGATACCTACTACTCCTGCGTGCGTGGCTTTGGGCAATCTGCAAAGATTTGTCTCTCAATCACAGTCGCCGCCTGATGTATGACAGTTGGCTTTTTGCTTGCTACGGTACGGCAATGATGATTCAGTGAAAATGGTGCCAACAAATAGACTGTAACCTTCTAATACTATTATTCAACAACACCAAGCTCACAAACAGCACGAATTTAACTGCTAGCTCTAGAAAGAGGCACAACTTGTTTGGAAAATATATAAAATCCAAGATGAAGCTGCAATCCTCCTTCTTCGCATTGTCTCTGCTTGCATTCGGCGCAGAGGCCTTTGCACCCAATGGACTAACACGAAAGGAGTCTTCAGCCCTGTTCATGTCTGTCGAGGGTGAAGATCGTCGCTCTTTTGTGACCAAGGTAGGCTGACATAGAACGTGTTTAATACAGTTGCCTTTTCAATGGCAATTGTCAGATTGTCGTGCTCACTTGACGTTATCATGTTATCTGCTCTTTATATCGGATTTTTACAGACTGGGTCTGCTGCTGCCGCTGCATCCATCGCCTCAATCAGTGCAGGTATGCCTACCCCAGCACAAGCTGCTTCTTCAAAAATGTGGGAACGAGTTGATCTCCCTTTCGATGACACACTTTACGATATTGCCTTTGACAGGTAAGTCCGTTGTGTTATTAGTAGAAGAATTTCATCTGTGAGGTTTTGTATGACACAGTCTTGTCGTATTTCTCACGTGCAATCCAATGAATATGTTTTTAATGATAATAAAAGTGCCAAACATGGATATTTGGTCGGAGCTCGTGGTGCCTTTGCCGAGACGACTGATGGTGGAAAAACCTGGGAAGCCCGATCTTTTTCCAATCTGGATGCCGAGGAGGAAATTAACTACCGATTTCAGGTGTGTTCCTTCAAGAATGGAGAAGGTTGGGTTTTGGGAAAACCAACTCTTCTGCTTCACACTACCGACGATGGAAAAACTTGGGAGCGAATTCCTCTTTCGCCCAAACTTCCTGGCGAACCTACACAGATTGTCGCCTTTGGCAACAACAAGGCTGAAATGACAACATCTACTGGAGCCGTCTACACGACCGAAAATGCCGGACGGAACTGGAAGGCTCAAGTGAAGGAAACTATTGATGCTACATTGAATCGCGTTAGTAGTAGTGGTGTGAGTGGAGCCTCATACTTTAGTGGTTCTATTATCAACCAAGTTCGTGATGCCACTGGTGCATACTTGGCCGTATCCAGTCGAGGGAACTTTTTCTTGACTTGGGAACCTGGTCAGGATTTCTGGATCCCTCACAACAGAGGAACCTCTCGACGTATTCAAACGATGGGATTTGTGGAAGATAATATCAAGAAGGGTCTCTGGATGACATTGAATGGTGGCAAGCTTTTGATTGCCAAGGAAGAGCCAGATCTGACAAAGGACACGTTTGACTTTAAGGAATCTGATATCAAGACTGGAGGCTACGGAATCACTGATGTTGCTTGGAGAAACAAAGACGAAGTATGGGCATGTGGAGGTTCCAACACTATGTACGTAAGCAAGGATGGAGGAGAAACGTTCTCTTTCGACAGCAGCGCCAACAGCTTCCCAGGAAATCTCTACAACATTAGATTTTTCCCTGAGTACAACAACGAGGGCTGGGCACTGGGCAGCAACGGACTATTGCTTCACTACAAAGGTTCAGCTTAAGAGTTAACATAGTTTTTCAGAATGCCGCTGAATTTCCAATGTTCCGTTTGCACAAGTATCAACGAGCAAGTTCAAACATCAAAACCACGATGCTAGAGAAATGTTAACGTTTGTCATCGTTGCTGCCCACAATCAGTACTTCAAAATAGTGTGTGAAAATGTGAGTCTGAGAAAACCAATGTGAAAATTTCTTGTATTACTATCTGCTGATATAGCCGGTTACAGCGCTGGCGTTTCAATTCTCGTCTACCAGTAGTAGTACGGATTCAGAATAGGTAAGCTTATTGGTGTACCTATTCTGAACGCTTCTACTTCGAGCAAACAAGTCAATAATATTCTACATGGCCCTCTATTAATTATTTGTTAGCTCTCTTCTAGTCATATGGAACAACATCAGTGGTGTATGGTGTCCATAGTCCATAAAGAAATAATGCAATACATCTATGAGGCTCCAACGGCGGCACGCAGCATGGAATCCAAAACACCACTGTCGTTCATCTTGACGATGCCTCCCTTGGGACCATCGTTGCAGCCACCAATAAATTCGCCACCAATCCAGATCGCCGGCACCGACGTTCGGCCAAGCACGTCTGCCATTTCTGCGCGAATGGCCTTTCCGTCCTTCACCTCGTCGAGTTCGACGACGTGGTATTGGACCTTCTTATCATCCAAAATCGCCTTGGCTTTGATACAAAAGGGACAGGTACGAAAACTGAGCATCAGAACGGGTTTCTCGGATATCAGACCGTCCAATCGAGCCCGAACGACAGCTGCGTCATAATTTCCAGCCAAGCTCTTGACCAGGGCCTTCTTTGCCTCGTTAAGAGGGGAGTTCGTCAAAACATTCTGGACAGCATCGGCAATTCCGGCATACCAGACTTGGGTTGCATCGTTCTGATTGTTGTTGCTCATGGGATGACCTGTTGTACTCGTAACGGAAGTAGACAGACAAGAACGGGAGAGGAAAGCAGAAGATTTCGCAAGAACAAGAAAAAGCAGCAAAAGAGCTAACAAGAAGGTTCGAGTACGAAGGAACGTCATGGTCGGAAGTTTTTACTTGCAGTTGTAGGTTTTTCTGTAGATAAATCTCTTAGATGGCTGAGTTGTTGAACCCGTTGGAAAAATGGATTTACTGTACTTTCTTACGCCAGCTTGGCAGCAGACGGGTGCATTCTGCTGACTGCATGTATTATGCAAAGAAGAGAGGTGTAGTGAGGTGTTTCGATTCATGAATCGATGATAGTGGGTTGTTTCGATTAGAAGATAGGAGTGTTTCGATTCATGAATCGAAATTCTAACCCTAATATTTGGTCTAACATAAAGTAGTAGTAGCACCAGGTACCAGGTACCTGGGGGTAGTAGCTACTAGAGCTAGCTAGTAGTAGCTAGTAGTTAGTACTACTAGTAGTAGTACTACTACTAAGTGGAGTACTACTATAGCTAGTATTACAGTAGTAGGAGTAATAGATTCTAGTCAGCGAGGTGGTTGGCTGGCGAGAGTTATGAAATCCATAGGTAAGCTACCACTACTTACTTTGTTTCAGTCCCGATAAATAAATAAAAAATAATGACCTTTGAGACTTCGAAAAACAAAAACCATTATTATTTTTTCAAGCATAATGAAGCACGTTATTACCACTAAAAAATATTATGATCATCTCCATCTCCATTCATCCATCCCGAGATTCAACTTTCTAGAGTTAGAATGAAATCGGATATCCGAGAAAAGATTATCCTGGCACCCATGGTGCGAGGATCGGAACTGGCGTTTCGAAATTTGATCAGACGACAAGGTCGCATTCAAACCGCATGCTACAGTCCAATGCTTCGTGCCGATTTGGTGGTTCAAGCATTTGAGGTTTGGTATGACGCTCCGCAAGATAAAGATATGCAAAGTATTCTGTCACAGATTAAACACGAAGATGGTTGTCTGTTATTACAAGATGTCATGGTGGATTCCGAGCCTCTTGTTGTACAATTGTGTGGACATCAACCGGACATACTACATCGAGCCTGTACGATTCTTTTGCAACTGAATCGACCGCCCCACCAGTGTCAAATTGTAGGAATTGACTTAAATCTCGGGTGTCCCCAAAATTGTGCATCATTGGGGAACTATGGAGCATTTTTGGCCGACAATGACCCAGATCTGGCGGTCCACTGCGTCGCGGCAATGAGGAGAGCATTTGACAATACACAACAACAAATGACAAAGGAGGACCCTACTAGTCTGCCAATGTTGACGCATGGAAAACCTCAACTTTCTTGCAAGATACGCTTACGAGACACTGTTGATGATACAGTACAATTTGCCAAGGCGTTGCAGAATGCAGGATGTGATCTGCTATCGGTTCACTGTCGACGCCGGGAAGTTAAGCACGAAGGATTGCCTGACTACGATGCCGGGGCTGCCTTGGTGGCACAACTGCATACCCCAATCATCATCAATGGAAATGTTACAAAATTGGACGAAGCTCGGAATGTTTTAACCAAAACACGGGCTCATGCAATTATGGTGGCCCGAGGGTTTCTTCGAAATCCCATGATGTTGGTGTCTGATGAACCATCACCTGCAGAGAGCATGCTAGCAGCCGCAAGTTCAACACATCCGCTGTTTATGGCAGCTGCATATCTCGACCATTGCGAATTAAATCCACCACCATCGCCTCTTTACATTAGCAAACATTTGCGTTGGATCTTCCGTGACGAACTCCAGCCCAAAAACAAGTATGATTCTGAAAGCTACAAAGATTGGAAAGTACGACTGTGGACGTTTTTGGTCCGTCCGTATTTAGAAACTATCTATCAGTTTCGACAAATACTTGTTCTTTATGCAGGTGAGACATTTAAGAAGGATCCATCGATTGAACTGCCTTCGTCGCTAAATGGTGTACCAGTGGCTACATTTCACGATATCCGTTACAAAGTGATGTCCTATAATGAGGATGAAGCGCTAGAAGAAGCGGGTGGTTTTGCTCTAGGCTTGTTTGACTAGTTGGTTGGAATATGGGGGATAAGTAGCAACTGTAGGTGGGGTAGGGAACTTGTACCATTCGGTGAAGCGTTGCTTTAACTTGGGCCGTCGGCTTTCAAGTTTCAAGCATTTTGGTTGATTTTTGCTCTAGAAAGCCAGGGTTCATTACAACATTCTTGCACGAATTACGTCTTGAATACATATGCTAAGCGTTTGCATTGTCACCCACCCATCACTGCGCCAACGATAAAAGAGTCCGTGGCGAAGTCCTCGACCTTCATATGTACAGTACGCTGGCTGGGTTGGGCGTGCAACAAGAAAGTGGAGGTAAAATAAAGATTGGGAGTCGAGGTAGCATCGCAATTGCCTTCGGACTGGGCTTAAGTACACTACAGTTCCCTATTGGACTCGTGCGGTAGGAGAGAACTATGAATGGGCCATTGCAGATGTGGAACGCAGGCCGGTCGAGGTCAAGGGACAAGGGAGGCAGGAAATTCCCTATTTCACGACACCCGAAGGGAGCAATCTTTTGGACATCTTTAAGGGCGCCGGTTCGTTCTTGATAACCCTCGAGCCGGTTCCTAACGATACAGCCATGTTGCGCACGTTGCCAACTGTGAACGACACGGCGATATTTTATAGTGACTTGATTGAAAAGGATCAAGAAGGGTGCGACTACTACGGTGCCATTAGGTCTCCAGAGTCGGGGCCCTAGTTTTAGAGTACATTTTGTGGAGATTGGCAAGCTTTTAAAGAGTGGTTGTAGATGTGACAGCGTTGTAGTATCAGCTAGCAGTCCTGCTAACTGCTATATATATTCCTAGGCAGCTATTCATAGCTACTGGAGTAGTTCTCAAAGTACACATGGCTTTTTGGGGAAAGTTATTGGACTACCGTGCCCTGGTAAGAAAGGTTCATTCTTTTAGAATCAGCGCTTTGGCATTATTTGATTCACGAGCAGGACTTAGTTTCCGGCAAAACAGGAGTCTTCCCTTTTTGGCCGAGAGGCCTAACAAGCGTTGATCTTTTTTATGCGAACCCCGAAGGCTATTATTTTTTCAGTTTCTGGCTTTCGATCGTTCGATGGTTAGCGATTAATTGGCCATTCCTCATTTTCATAAAAACCATAAGGCAACCAAACCAAATCATACTAAAAAATTAAAGCAGAAACAAAAATAATAATGAAGCTTGTTGTCGTTGGAGGAGTTGCTGGCGGAGCCAGTGCTGCTGCGAGAGCCCGTCGCCTTGCTGAGGACGCTGAAATCATTTTGATCCAGTCGGGACCTGACGTTAGCTTTGCGAGTTGCGGTATGGTAAGATATTTTTCGAGATTACTAGTACGAATAAAAAATTCCTATTATTCCTCTAACAATTTGTTTTTCGGATTCTCCCGACAAAGCCTTACTATATCGGAGGAGAGATTACTGATCGCAGTCAAATGAGTGTGCAAACGCCCCAAAGTCTCCGAGCCAGACTAAATCTCGATGTTCGCGTCAATACTCGTGTTACCAACATTGATACGGCAGCAAAAAGTGTTACCGCCAGAAATGAAGCCACGGGGGAGGAAGAAAAGATTTCTTATGATGAACTCGTTCTTGCTGTCGGGGCTGAGCCCTTCAAGCCTCCCATTCCTGGTATTGACCGCCCTGGAAATTTTGCCCTTCGCAATCTCCAAGATATGGATAGTATTGTGGAATGGATCGACAGGAAACAACAAGGCATGTCAGAGAAGATGCATTGTATTGTAGCCGGTGCTGGTTTTGTAGGGTTGGAAATGGTGGAACAGTTGCTTCGGCGTAACATGACTGTCTCTGTCGTCGAATTGATGCCACAGATTCTTGGACCTCTGGATGCGGAAATGGCTTCCATCCTCGAGAAGGACTTGGTGGATGCTGGTGTCAATGTTGTCACTGGAGATGGTATCAAGGAATTTCGTCAGGCCGCAGGCAGTAGCGATCCAGAAACGTCGGAGGTTGAGCTGAGCTCGGGACGAGTTCTGCCACCAAGCCATATGGTAATTTTGGGACTTGGTGTCCGTCCAGATACCAAGATGGCCGCGGACGCTGGTATCCCATGCACAAAAAGAGGTCACATTATTGTGGATGACGAGTTGAAAACAGACGTCGCAAATGTGTGGGCTGTAGGTGACGCTGTCGAAGTCAACAACCCCATGCTTCCCTCGCCAGAGGAGAGGTGGGCTGTTCCTCTGGCCGGACCAGCCAATCGTCAAGGACGAATGGTTGCTGATAATATTTTCCTCGGTGCGAAAAGAAAGTACAAGGGAACGTACGGAGCCAGCGTTGTCCGCATGTTCAAGAATATTGCTTCTTGTGTTGGTATGAATGAAAAAATGTTGAAGGCCAAAGGTTTGCCTTACGACTCGGTGCACGTGCACCCAGGATCTCATGCAGGATACTATCCTGGTGCCAAGGCCATCAACTTCAAGCTCATCTTCAACCCCGAGAATGGCCAGATCTGGGGTGCGCAGGCAGTTGGCGAGGAGGGCGTTGAGAAGAGAATTGATGTCGTTTCAACAGCTATGCAGGGAGGCATGACAGTCGAAGACCTTGCCAATTTGGAACTTTGCTACGCTCCCCCCGTTGGATCAGCTAAAGACCCCGTCAATATGGCTGGCATGGCTGCTCAAAATATTGTCGAAGGCCTCGTGACTCAAGTTGGAACTGGAGCTCGCACCATCCAAGATGTTTTGAAGGATCCAGAAGTCAAGATTTTAGACGTGCGCAATGCAGACGAGATTGAAGCGACCGGACCAATTATGGATGGAGCCATCACCATCCCCGTGAACGACATTCGAAGCCGCATCAATGAACTCGACAAGAATGGAAAGTACGTCATTACTTGCCTCTCTGGGCAGAGAGGTTACTATGCCTACCGAATTTTGAAACAGAAAGGATTCAACAATATTGATAACTTGAGTGGTGCCTACAAGACATGGGGCACCACGCTCCGTTCCAAGGACGAGTCGAAGTAAAGCTCGCGTGGCTTGTGCAGTTTGATGTGTTCGCCAACGATGTTGAATGGTGTGCGGTATTTACGCGCCCCTATGACTAAAATGAATACATTATATTATCAAGATTTTTCCATGATTCTTGCGGGGCGCATGGCACAAGTTTTTTACCAACCTACTACTAGAGCTGGCTAGAGTAGTAGTAGCTCGTACAGTAGTAGTCTCGCACAGCAGCAGTATTTTTTGTGATCGAAGCAGAGTCGTCTAGTCTAGTAGATACTACAACTAGTAGATACTACAACTAGTAGATACTACAACTAGTAGATACTACAACTAGTAGATACTACAACTAGTAGTAGTAGTAGTAGTAGTAGTAGTAGTAGTAGTAGTAGTAGTAGTAGTAGTAGTAGTAGTAGTAGTAGTAGTAGTAGTAGTAGTAGTAGTAGTAGTAGTAGTAG
>Ga0100380_10006336_pt1 | contig 12063 bp, 6 predicted proteins | sample CryGeymeta201504_FD_80417 | JGI IMG/M metagenome (GOLD analysis project Ga0100380, IMG submission 80417) | Groundwater microbial communities from Crystal Geyser aquifers in Utah, USA - Crystal Geyser metaG 2015-04 | ecosystem: Environmental > Aquatic > Deep subsurface > Groundwater | place: USA... | reverse complement strand
TAAAGATTTGTTATATTTACACAAGTAAAGAGTACTATTACTAATTTTGGTTAATTACATAATTCTACAACAATGTACAAAGGTTCAATAACCATACCCCGTAGGGTTTGTGTTTGGGTAATTTACACAGGGAATCGGGATTTACCCAGATGGTCATTCTCTGATGTACTAGCTACAAACTGCAAAAACCTTAAATGCCTGGGTGATTTCAACTTTCAGCGAAGAACGCGCATTGTCGCGCGAGGGGACATGTGGAATCTTTTGAATGGTTAGACATTTTTTTGATAGATACAATCTCTTGCGAACAGAACCATCATACTAGAAGTTTAAAAAGTACTCTTATCGAAGGAAGAGCAGAACCTTTCAAAATAATCCTGGAACGCAATTCAAACAGGAGTGCACTACCAGTACTATATGAGAATCCAGAACTGTGAGATTATTCCAATAACAATGATGCCAAGCTGATCGAAGCGTAATGGCGCCACCTTCTCGTTTCGTGTCACTACGACAGACTGTAGATATTTTGGCCTGCCGACACTGCAGTTGAAAGATCCGCCGAATCTTCAACTTGCAGGCAATTTTGCTCTCATTTATCTCTTGCATTTTAGTAGGCTCGCACATTACTGGAGATGGTTTTGAGTATTTACCCGGATGATTCTTTCGTCCTGAAAGTCTGTGGACAGATAACTACCGTGGAAAAAATGCGATCCTGGTGCGACGCCAGCCGGTTAAAACACTTCTCGATGTGCTGTAACTGTACTTTATGCTGCCAGATTTCTCAGATTTCATGGTCGTATGACTGGCCAATGAAGGTGCAGTGCACAGTCAGCTCTGTCTGACGGAGACTTTGCTTCCACCATACAAGGATCTTTCTTTGTTCCAAACTCTCGAACGAATGTGATCGGAACTTACATGATCTGATTCTTCATCCACAAGCGCTGAAATGATTTTTCGAGGGAATGCTACAGTATTTGATGTGACTACAAGACTATCAAAATAACAAGAAGTGTGCTTTCTATGTAATGGTTAGAGGGTGGATGTGGATAGTGTGTTTTCGAGGCATCGCACGAACGCATGGCAAAGGAGTGCAAAGTTTGGTCTGGCGGCGTAGAGGATGCTGTATAAAGCCCTTTTAGTGATGCTTTCCTGCATCGTGCATATATACGTCGTGGTGATGATGTCTCCGGCGAGACAATCAATGTTTTTTTGAGACATATGGGCGATTGGGTGGTGAGAGTTCTGTGTGGAATGGATAGGTAAATGCTTTTGTGTGGAAGTCGGGAATAGGGATAGTGTCGACGGGTGTCTTGTGGGCGGTCGATTCGATGACGTCTAGTTGACAATTGGAAAGTGATAGCTAACACGTCAACATTGGAAGCCCGTGGGGGGCGGTATGGTTGGACAACAAATCGCTTTCAAACTAATTCGTGTGCTGGAAGATCAACACGACAAATTAGTGCTTTCTCAAGCAGCCCAAGAAAAGCCATGGGTGACCTTGGCATGCTTTTCAGGATATTCGGGAAAAGGTTCAGCCTTGAGGGCCGGTTCATGGTGTTCTTGAATAGTCTTGGGAGTCAGCAGATGATCCACGCTGGGTGCTGTAGATGCAGGAGCAGCAAGCGAAAAAGAACTGGGATATTTCCCCTCTAAATCCTCCTTGGGCTTGTTCGCAACTGGCACAGCAGCTGTCACACTCAAATTAGGCGAAGCCAACGGCGCAATGACCGGAGTTACTGTCGATGTTCCTGCTGCCTGCTCAGCAGGAGCTGTCAACACTGCTGCAGCTGCTTCTTCATGGGCTCCCACCTTGTTGAGAACATCCCGCATGCGCTCACAATCCCGTTCGAGTTCTTCAATGGTTTTTTCAATGGTAGCAATGAAATTCTTTTTGCGATCTCGCGTCATTTTGGCGTGCATACGATTGCGTTCACGTCTGTTCGTGCAGGAGCAAAAGGGAAGGGACAGATAAGAAGAAGAAGAAGAAGAAAAAAAGAACACTCATTTTCGGACAACAAAGAATACAATCGATCTCGACAAAAAACTTGGCACGCCAGCAATTATCAAATTGTGACAGTCAACAAACAAAAAAACACGTACCGAAGACCTTCCAGCTGTTCCGAGGTCAACTGACGCTGAACTCCGTGTTCATCGCTGTACAAACCACTCTTCCAATTAATGTGAGATTTGGGACCAATCATTTTGATTTGACCATCAATTTTCAATTTCAGGGTCTGTGTGGTAGTGCGACTACTAGTAGCACCAGCACTGCTGTCTTCGGACGCTGTCGAGTCAATCGACGCAAAGCGTTTGCGTTTACCCGCCGTCAGCAAGGTAATCTTGGCATTGTGAGTATTTTCTTGCTGCTTGCGAATGGTATCATCGAGAGCTTGTTGTTGGGCTTGATCTACCTCGGACGGTTCGGCCAGAGTAATGAGAATGGAAGCAATGCTGCACTCTTCAATCTTTTGTTTGAGAGACTTGCGTTCCGTTTCTAAACCGCGAACCTTTTGCTGGAGGGACTCCAATTGGGCCTTTTTGCGGAGCCGCGTCCGACGAGCATGCTCCCGATTGCGTTCTCTACTGCGAGCTAGACGTTTGGCGGCATCTTCCTCGGATTCGGGATCTTGTGCGGTAGAGCTGTTGCGTTCATCGACTGCTGCTGCTGCTGCTGCTTCTCCTCCGGCGAAGCCACTATGGAGGCTCTGAGCATCATCTTGTTGGAGTGAAATGGAGTCTTGCGGACTGCTGCTACGGGTGACCGCTGCCAACAGAGGGGACAGGTGATTATTTGATGAATGAGCAGAAGCAGGATCATTCAATACCTTGCAGTTGTGCTGCTGTACGGGGAACTGCTGCATTTGTTCCGATTGGGCGTGTTCCGAACGGGCGGTATCAGTGGAGGAAGTAGCTTGAATTAATCGTTGTACCCCACAAGAGTTATTATTACTTGTAGCCCCCTGCTGCTGCTGCTGCTCTACAGGTGTAGGACGAGGAGCTACTGGCAATAATGTTGCTGCTAGTGTGGGAGTTTGCAAAGCTGGTGTGACAAGCGTTTCTGAGAATTCTTCTGGTGACTTCTTGTGGGGGGTCATTTCCTGCTGTTGCTGCGGCGGTTGCTGGTGGTGGTGCTGAAAGGCAATCGTATTTTCATCGCTTAATCCAACTCGAGCAATCTCTGCAGCAGCTGCAACAGCAGCTTGGAGAGCTGCATTTACATCTATGGCTATGATGTCTGTCATGTTAAATGTGATGAAGTGCTGTTCATGAGAGATTAACCATGAGAATCCTGCTTTAGTTGCGTTTTTCTCGTCACTCGTGTTTTGCAGGTCACAAGACGTATCTACCAGTAGTACTCCTAACTCACAATACTCTCTTAAAAATCACAGTAGTCTACTTTTCGGTCAGCAATTATGGATGTCTACACACTGACGTCTTTACTTCGAGGCAACATACTGGTATTATTATTTTGAAGTAGAAATTTAAGTGCGAACCCTTTCTGTGATGTCAACGGAGAAGCAAATAGAAAAATGCCATTGCCCAAGCCAGCTGCAAGGATGAGACGTGGCACAATGGATGTGCACTTGCCTGCGTTCGGAACGACAAAAAATTTGTGGAATGTCGTCGTCATTTTTTTTTCATATTTTTCTGGACACAGTGTGGTACTACTGTAGACCTAGTAATAACCACAAGATTCCAGAAAGGTCCTGGAAGTTTGCTTGAAAAGGATAGAGCTCAAGTTATATTTTCGAGCACCAGAGTACAGTAGACTACCACGGTACTGGTAGTAATACGTTAATAGATTGCCCTAGTCTACTAGTACTAGTACCATGACTGGTACCAGGTACAACAGGTGGCGTCGCGTATGAATGACGATTACGAATAATATTACAATCTTTTATTTCGTGGTACCAGTACTAGTAGTCTAGTAGACCTACTCGAAAATTATTTAGTAGAGTACAAAGTTCCTTCTGCTTGGATGCCGCCAGTCTAAATAATACGTAATTGTTTTCGGCATCATGACACGTCCAATACGCATGCTTTGCGGGACTCATGGTGCTGGGTATTGGTGCGTACTAAAAGAAAGGTAGAGGTAGTAGTCTAGTTTTATCCAAAAAACGTGAACGAAGAAGCGCGGTCTAGGTAAACGGAGTTCAACGTAACATCTTCCTATGTCTGTTTAGTTTAGATGCGCATCAGGACATATCTCTGTCGCCAGCTTCTCGCAAAAGTGATGGATTCAGCTGCAGTAGATAAAAAATACAATTGACATCGTCTTTCGAGTCCGCCAACGTCTTGAACCATGCTCCCCTGGAGGTTCTTGTTGCTATGTTACTCCTGGCGGCTGCACTACCGATGAGCTGCTTTCGACCATGACGGTTCAGCTTGAGATACATGGCAATATTTAAGGAATGCTCGCTCGTCGTAAGTTCCTGGCGCGGCCATTTGCTTCCAGAAGTACTAGTATGCGTTGGATCAACAAGCGAAGAAGGGCGGGTGCCTAATAGAGTGCCATATTTCATCCCAGCAAAGCAAGGAGGCACTGTGTTATCTATTCCATGCCCAGTCCTTAAGCCATACACATTACCGAGAGGCGTACTATTGTAGATGGCGCGGTCAACATCGCCACTAGACGACGTGGCACTGCTTTCCGTGTCGGCATTAAGAACTGAAAAGTGCTCAAGTGTACAATTCTGTCCTAGCATGTTGGCAAATATCGGCAAACATACAGCAGAATTCATCTTGGCAGCTCCTCGCAGTCGAAACGATCGGAGGCTTTGGTTCACTTGCAAGCCGTCGGCAATTGTTTCCAAAATCTCTTTGATCACAGAAGGACTAGCTAGTATTGGCGCTTCCGCTTTGCCGGCATTATCTCGAACCATGAAGCAGTTGATAGTCAGAGTCAGTCCCTGCAAGTCGGTGGATGGTTGTCTCAAATAATTTGCCACGATCAGAGCACCACCAAGTGAAAGTGTCGTGGGAAGTGTTAGTCGGACTAGTCTACTGCTGGGATTGGTAGATAAGCCGTGAAATACGGCGTCAAGATGCTGATCTGCTGTTTGCACATTGATATTGAGTAGCATGAGCTCTTTTAAGCTCTTTGTTTTCACAAGACATTGGAGAGTTTCAGTGGAAAGTTTCTCAAAATTTGCTGGACAAATGGTGAACCATTCGAGCTTTGGAAGGTTCTTGATAAGCAGTTGAATTAATATATCTAGCGCAGATTGTTGGGACCTGTTGTCATTGTCATTAATGTTTACAGGATCGTTATCTTGCACAAAGTAGCATCTATCGATGCAAACTTGAGATAAAGCTTGCTGGACTTTGCTGGTGCTCGAGGATTCAAGTCGGGATACTTGCTGATTGACATCAATTAAACCTTGACAGGTAATGTTAACATCGCACAGATCAAAGCGTTGAAGTGATTTAGCATCTTCCAAGACAGCCAGAACAACATCGATTGGAATCTCTCTCGTCGCGGCGCCTAGTCCGGAATCAAAGGTCAACTCTTTCATGTTGGGCATCGCCAGGAACAAACTTTGAAGCAACTTCACAAACAACGATAATCTAAAGCCGTGTCCCGCATCAAGACTATCGAAAAATCAGCTTTATTGGATATTTGAACTTCTTTGACCTTGAAATACTCCTCAGTAGTAAGTTGAAACTCTCTTTCGGCAGCTGCTAAATCCTGCAAATTACTAGGAAGGTGAACGTGCAGAAAATGCTCTTCAAGAGCAAATACCTCTTCCCTACTCACCCGTTGTATCGCTGCCATTATCTACAAGTAAGTTGATTGAGTCTCGAGTGGTCGTGGAAAGTTGTTAGCAAATTTGGTTTTCGTTTTTCGAATCAGATGTTTTTGTTTGTTCAGACAAAAATAGAGATATTGATAGGGCTCACTTTGGCAACTGATACAGTGACAGCATCCAGTATTATAAATTTTTGACCCTACTAGACTAGCTAGTAGTAGTCTAGTAGACTACTACTGGCTAGACTAGCTACTGGAGTAAGTACTACGTAGCTAGTAGTACTTGTAGTGGTAGAGACTTCATACCGTTCATGAATAGAATAGCAACCTAATCCCGTAATAATGGATATTCGTATAAGATACACAAGAAGACTAATATTATTATTTCGTTGATACATACGTTGGGTATCACTGACTCGCGGCGTAATTTCAGCGGCTTCTTCGAATCCCAACCACCACCAAAAAATCGATACGACTCGCAGTGTCCGCTCCACGCCATCTGCACTATAGAAAGCTTGTTGATTTGAGAAGCCATACTATTCACTATCGAAGAAAACAAATAAATAATAATCATTTTCGTAGCTACGTACTCGAGTAGTGGAAAGGGCTAAGTGCACATTTGTGAGAGTTTCTAAAAATGATACATCAGGCAATTTCATGAGTTTGAATTTTCAAGCCTCTATCTACTAGAGTAGTAGATACTGTCTTGCTTGTTATGCCAGTGACCAGTCGTCACCTCGGTCAGAGCTCAGACAGTCCTGCCATGATTGACACTCCCAGAGTCCTGCATCTTTGCTCCTCCGGAGTTGGTAACGAAGCAATACCTGTCTTGGTGGTGACGTTCAGTTTGGCATTGTACTGTGTTGTGTGTTCATACGTTGTTCATACGTTCTTTTTATTATGTAGCATATATAGTTATATCATAGTCCTGAATGGCTTACAACTTGACTCATCTCTTGCGCTAATCGGCTATCTCATTCGGCATTACCATGCATAGCATTGTAGCATCTGATAGGCATCTTGGGGGTCGTATCACTTCCAGGAGCTGGCTTTCGAGATTCCTCAATAGCCCAACGAAGTGCTTCCAAATCGAATTCGTCTCCATACTTTTCGTTGTAGACAAATCGAAGCTTTCCCATCTTGTCGAAGATCAAGACACCACCACGGGTAAAAAGATCGCCACCAAAAGGAATGTTTCGAATGTTCTTTTTCGCGTACCGCAACGTCAATTGGGGAACTTTTGCTATCAATTTCCAAACGGACAGCTTGCGGTTCCCACAAGCATGGACAAAGAGATCCCAACGCTCGTCCTTGTACAAGGGAAAGGTGAAGTAGTCTGCGTAAAATTCGTGCAGAGCTTTATCGTCCACGCCCGTTTCCTTGATGACACCCATCATGTTAACGTCAGGCATATCCTCGACCAATTCGGACAAAGCAACTCCATGTTCGCGACAGTTGCCACAACCAGGTCGACGAATAGCAAAGAGTACCGTAACGTCCTTGTTGCAAGAAGCATCTTTTTGGTGATTGGGTGCCATTACCACAGACTTGAGAACACACGACAACCCTTCGGAAACAGAACGACGAACAGGAGTCAATTCGCTAGCTTCCCCAGCTGTTCGATCATCCTCAGACGCACTGGTCGTCTTTTCAATGAAGGAGACTGGCTTCAAAGAAATGTTGGGGATATCAACGCAATCTTCTGAATCGACTCGAAATCCGGCGCTCTTCTTGGGCAGCTTTCGCTCACGACGAGGAGGACCTCCCGCAAACTTGGGAGACAGAAACGGTGGGAGCTCCTCTTGTGTTTCTTCGTTCGATCCACGGCGTTTCGGTTTCTGAGGTGCCATTGTTTTGGCTCTGACTGCTTTTGCTTCCAATTCTCCCAATTCCTCACTGCCAAATGTGCGCGACCGCTTGGGAGGCTGTCGTGGAGAAGCATCGCTTTTGATACTGTTTCTGTGTCTGTTCATCAACAGTACCTCATCTTCATCTGTGCTGGATCCTGTGATAATCGAATTAACATCATCAATATCACCATCATTGTCTGCTTTCCATCGATGCAGAGGAGGATCCCTCTTTCTGATAAAAGCAATCTCGCGGATGGGAGGAATGCGGAGACGAGTGCCCATGCTTTTGGTTGTATACTATCAAGTAAATTCTCGAATGGAAATATAGTGTGACGTGATTTTTTCATTCCACAAAATTATGACCAAAATAAGACGAGCAACCGTAACAGTCTCCTACCGTACTACTAGTAGTTATCTGGTACCACGTACAGTACGGTAGTTGCTACTACCTGGTACATCAGTGTAGTGAATGATTCATTATTTCACTTTCCTTCCCCTGCTGCAATCCTCTGACGACTGTACTAGTTGCGCTATTATTCTGAAAAAAGAGAAGCGAGCTGAAGCATCTTATCAAGCTCAACGGATAATTTAAATCATGTAAAAGTGGGTTATTAATTGTATATATTTTGGTCATTACGACCTGCCATCGACTACCAGTATTACTAGGTACTGTAGCACCTTGTAGTACGTTTCGCCGGTAATGGTACCGTACCTTGAAAAGGGCACTAAGACTGGAAGCGTGAGATTGTTTGAAGAAGTATGAACAATGTCACCCCTTTTCTTATCCACTAGTAGTACTCGAGTACGTACCTGGTAATCGGGTACCTGGTACTGTACATGTTCTCAGAGTAGTACATGGTACCAGGTACCAGGTGCCTAGTATTTCCTTGAAGTACTTATTAGACTAGGTAATTCAGTAGAGGTAGTACCAGTACCTGGTACTAGTATTCCCAAAATAGTACCTACTCCTTGAGGAGGACTAGTATTCTTGCTTGCCAAAGCAGTCCCAGTTCAACAGGCAAGAGTCCCAGTCTTCCGTTACAAACGTTGGTACCAGGTACTCTGACTCTGGAATACTCTAGACTACTAGTAGTACCATAGTAGTGACTCACAAGACGCCCATCGTCTTACTAGTACCATAGGCCTTACTCCGAGTAGATAGCAAATTTTCCGAATCTCTATCAAACCCAAGGCTAGGAGAAACTCTACTTTCTGTTGCCTCGAAAGATTGTTATTGGACATCAGAACAGCACAGCACAGCACAGCTCAATCTCAACACAGCTCAATCTCAGCACAGCACAGCACAGCACAGCACAGCTCAATCTCAGCACAGCACAGCTCAGCAAAGTACTGGTTCATGTTTTCTATTTCTTGCTAATACCGTCCAGTTCGCGGGCAAGTGTTTGATGAGCCTTTAAGACAGGAATTGTGCTCCTTCACTCCCTAGAGGAACCCGGCGAAAAAAGCTAACTTGCACTGTTGATCAATAATTTTTCTATTTCAAGTCTTTTGACCTACTACTAGGTACCTGGAAAGCTAGCTTCCAAAATATCAATAATTTGAAAAGGCTAGATCGCCAAAGAAAAGCGAGGTTGAACTTTTGGAATTTCACTATTCCAAACTCACCAGATCACCCACTTGTTCGGCCACAGTACTGGTTGCATCGCTACCAGCATTGCTCGTAGTAGCACTCCATTCTGTCATGACTTGATTGACCGTGGCGTCGTCCATCGATAGAAATACAAAGAGCATAATTTGGGATCCAAATATGAATGCCAATAGCGTTCCCAAGGCTACAGTTGGCACGGAAGATGGTGGATCGTCCTGTACCGATTCATCGTCGTCGTTGTCATCGTCGTCGAGAAGGTTCTGTTGGTTTAAAAATTGTCGCACCGCTTGTCGATCTCCTTCGGACCGTTGTGGACTGTTGGGAGCTCGTAATCGAATACCGGGAACAATAGTTCGCAACTTTTCTTCCTCGATAAGGGCACGTTCGTAGACGGTTACAGCCGCTTTGACCTGCTCCGTTGTCGCCTTCTGGGCCAGTTCATTGGATTTAATTTCTCGCAATTTCACTAAAGCAGCAGTGCGAGCATTGGCAGCCTGTTCAATAGCATTGACCCGAAATCTCAACAAGGCAAAGACAGTCATAATTAGCACAAAACTTCCCAAAGCAGGAATGTTCAGGACGGGTTCAAATGTAGTTGTAGCGGCAGCAGCAGTTGGTGTTGAAGAAGTTGTGACTGTAGCGTCGGATAAAATATTAGTAGAAGGTAGCAGGTCCGAGAGAGGTAAAGCTTGGTGACAGGTTCTTGGAAACTTTCTAGATCTCAAAGAGGAATGATGATGCCTGCTTGTGGGGGTGGCATGTTGACAGGGACAAAAGGCTGTTTTTCGATTCATCGTCTTCAATTATTACTACTTTTGTGATGTTTCTTTGGCCGTGTTTCATTAGATAGTAGTCGAGTTTGCAGTTTGGTTTACTGCTGGGTCTATTAGTCTAGTAGCAGAACTAGAGTAGCGAGCTAGTAGCTGTACCTCGTATTGCTTTTTCTATTTGCCGCTGGCTGACTGGACCGGGTTCGCGGGATTTGTTCGAAGATCCTCCATATTACAAGCCTGGGTGGAAGTATCCTAGACGAACCTTACTACTAGTGCAGGTAGTACTGTTCTACTGTGACTTTTTAAAACGATCGGTGTGCTGGGATTGATGTCGTTGCAGGTACAGTTTGTCAAATTATCCAATTTTAACCTTTGCCGGGGATTATTTTCGTGGCAGATGACTTTTTCAAGGAATGTGCTGTTCTTGTAAGATCGAGTGGCGCTACTGAATAGAGTTCGGACTCACGGCTACGAGCTGCGACGCTACAACCCGCCCATCCGAAAACAGCAGAATTTGAACCGGAATATAGTTAACAGAGATCATAACAATGGCACGCTAAGAGGGAATCGAAATACAATGAAGCTTACTACTGTATCTATCAGAACTGGTAACGAATGCCACAGGGAAGGTCTTTGTGTTGGATGCTCCACTTTGGATTTTTTTGCCTTTCACCTTTTCTTTGCCATCACAAATCAATACTAATCATTTTGCTATGCTTGACTTCCTAATAGCGCTTCCTGATGGTACACTTTCGCGCACTAATACTCTGATAGTAGAGTACCAAATGCACACAACTCATCACCATTGCCTGGGATTGACACGAATCGTCATGTCTCCCTCTTGCATTCCGTGTCCAACGATAGCCTTGCACGCCAGTCGCCATCGTGGATTATCGGCCAGCATTTGCTTTTCGGCCAATCGCTGAGGATTCAAGAGGTCACTTCCGCTTTGAACGGCAACACTGCAGGTTCGACACAAGCCCCCCGCACCACAGTTGCCACCATTTTTCGTATCGAAGCGCTTTGCCAGAGGATCGTTCAATTTAACACCACGAACCAGCATACCGTGTCGCAAATTTTCTCCGGCGAACAGTTCCAATTCCACATCGGGTTCGTTCTGCGAGGGAGGATATTGTAACTTTACTTTTACTTTGGGTTTTCGTCGCAATCGTTTCAATGTCAGTGCATAGTATTCGTCGACGTCTCCATCAGCAGGTGGCGGCAGCGATTGAATAGCTGCTACAGTCGCATCCCAATTAAGACATTCGGTTTGCACGACCAATTCCTCTTCCAAATCACTCGTCGAACCACGACGTTCTTGCCGAACAATAGAAACTTGTGCAATAGAATCACCCACCATGATTTCGTTTTCTTCGGTCACACTAGCCGATCCTCCCTCAACAATTCCAGAAATTACTGTTATGCCCAATCCATCTTCCCGACCACCGGCCAGTTCTAGCAATTCCAGACCCAATCCTCCACGCCTTCGAGGAAAACTCACTTGTAATGTATCCACGAACAATTCTTGGGCATTCTTGGCACCCAGAACGGCCACAGGATCAAGCTGTCCCACTTTTTGAACGAGCTTGGCGGTCCACTGTTGTTCAATTTCTTCGAGATTGGCTAAATTGTACTTGTTGAGATCTACTCGACTGGCACCCGTGCCCTGCAGGATCTGAGTGGCCACATTTTTGGTCGTTTCTCCAAACGGAGCGGGTTGGGAGTACGAGGAGAAGGAGTCGACGATGATGATAAAGGAAAGCACTGATACTATCGACAGCAGCCAAGAATTTATCCTGCTTTGTCCAAGCATGATTACAACTGTGGTGGAGCAGAGGGGAGTGTTTGTTGTGTGTTTATTTTTTGACATCGATCATCTTGAAGCTTTCCTGTTTTTGTTTGTCAGAGCCAGCCGAAGGGAACGTGAGACAAGGAGACCCGAATCCGACGTCACTGGAATGTCCCGAAATGCCCCATCCCGTCTCCCACTCAGAAACAGGAACACATCGGGAGAAATCGGATACGACTATTCCCACTTCGGGGAAGAAGATCCACACGCCAGGCTGCCGAAGCCAAGGCCTGACT
>Ga0100380_10006334_pt1 | contig 12066 bp, 14 predicted proteins | sample CryGeymeta201504_FD_80417 | JGI IMG/M metagenome (GOLD analysis project Ga0100380, IMG submission 80417) | Groundwater microbial communities from Crystal Geyser aquifers in Utah, USA - Crystal Geyser metaG 2015-04 | ecosystem: Environmental > Aquatic > Deep subsurface > Groundwater | place... | reverse complement strand
GAGCTTCGATGGGCAAGCAGAATTTCCTTGAAGCACTACTCGCCCTTCCGAAGCTCAAATGCTAATTTGAGCGAAGGAGGGAGCTACGCTGGCACTTCTTTTTCCTGTAATTCTGATAATAAATCTTTTATGACTTTATCTTCTGGGTTCAATCTATGAGCTTTGAGTAAGGCCCAACGAGCAGAAGAAAAATCTTTTTTAAAAAGATATAAACGAGCCAAATTTATTAAAGGAGATTCTTCCTCAGAATTTTTAAGAAAAGCAGTCAAAAACTTTTTCTCTTCTTCCTCTGAATCAATGATCGACGATAAATTAGATTCTTCAGTCTTGAGAGAAAATTCATTTTCTGTTAAAAGATCGAAGTTTTGAATCTCTTTTGCTGTTTCTTTTTTCCCTTTTAGTCTTTCTAAGGCTTTGAGAAGAAGCTGATCTATTCTCAAAATTATTATCCTGAAGCGAATTAACAATTTTTCGAAAAAGTTCGAAAATCGACCATTTAGTGAATCGATATTTTCTTTGTTAAAGATCTGACGCCATTTTACAAAAAGAAAAAAATGCCTTGGCTGAGTGTCTTTTTTCAATCTTTCTTCAATTTCCTGTTCTTTTTCTTTAAAGCTTTTATTATTCAGTAAAAAAATTAAACCAACTATGCCCAAAACAATTAAAAGAGGTGGAACAATATTATACATACTCAAATTTGAAAACGACAGAATTGTCTAATTTCAATTTTCTCTCCAAATTTTGCTGTCGCTTCTTTTAGCAAATCGTTAATGGTCTTGGTCTCATCTTTAATGAAAATTTGGTTCAGCAAACAAATCTCCCCAAAATCTTTTGCCAATTTACCTTGAATAATTTTTTCTCTAATCTCCGGCGGCTTATGAGCATCTTTTATCTCTTCTTGATATTCTTTTACTTTTTCTTCAATGATATCTTTGGGAATTGAATCTTGAGATACGAATTGAGGATTCATAGCTGCTATATGCATAGATATTTCGTGAGCTAATAATTTAAAATCAGGATTATTCGCTACCGAATCAGTTTCGCAACGTAACTCCAAAAGCACTCCCACTTTATTATTGGCATGAATATAAGCTTCTATGAGTCCGCTCTGGGTTTCATTACTTTGTTTCTTTTCTGCTCGTAATTCTCCTTTCTTTTTTAAAATTAATTTCGCTTTCTCAAAATCTCCTCGGGCCTCTTCTAAAGCTTTCTTGCACTCCATCACTGGAGCCTGAGTTTCTTCCCTTAGTTTTTGAATATCATTTGCTTTAATCATGTTTTTTTTATTTCTTTAGTTTCTTCTTTTGTTGAGGGCGCTTCGGAAACTTTTATTAATTTCTTTCCTTCTTCTATAGCTTTTTCTACTTTGTTGAGAATATATTGGATTGAAGACTTAGCGCTATCATTAGCAGGAATGGGATAATCAATGACAGTCGGATCATCATCTGTATCAAGGATACCAATAAGAGGAATGCTTAGTAATTTGGCTTCCCTGACTACAATATCATGGGTGCCAGTATCAACAATGAACAGAGCATCAGGTAATTTCTCTAAATTTCTTATTCCAGTAAACTTTCTTTGCAGAAGATTAAGCTCTTTTTCTAAATCATTTCTCTCTTTTTTTGTATATTTTTCCCAAGCTCCGGAAGCTTTTTGTTCTTCTAGCTCTTTCAGGGTTTTAATCCTCTGGGTCAAGGTTTTAAAATTAGTCAAAGTACCGCCTAACCAACGTTCATCAACATAGGGATAATTATATTTTTGAGCTAGTTCTTTAATAAATCCTTTCGCTCCAGAAGTTGTTCCTACAAAAATAATTTGCTTTTCTTGTTTAACTAATTCTTTTATAAAATCTAAAGCTTTGTTCAGGGCTTTTAAGGTTTCTTTTAAATCAATACCGGCTATGGCTTCATAACTTTTCACAATGAAATAACTGGCTTTAGGCTGATTATAGGTTTTCTTATGACCAAAATGTAAACCAGCTTTCATCATTTCTCGAATAATATCTTCATCTGTCTGGGCTTCTGATTTCTGTATTTTTGATGTTTGTTCTTCCATATTTTTTATTTTTTGTATTCTCGAAAGGAGATCCTTCGCTATCGCTCAGGATGAAATATTAAGTTTACTTAATATTTCAATTTAACATAAAAACACATAGGAATCAACCCCCTCACTTGAAAAGTTTAAGATGCGAAGCATCTATTTGAATCCCATCTAAATGGAAAATATTTGTCTTTATTGAAAGTTTTGTGGGAATAAGTTACTTTTATTAGTTGATTCAAAACTTTTCAAGTGAGGGGCAACCCCGCATTGCTTTTTATCCTTTTATCTGCTATCATAGTTCCGTATGAAAAAAGATCTCCATCCCCAATATTATGAGAAAGCTGAAGCCACTTGTAGCTGCGGGGCTAAATTTATTGTTGGTTCAACTGTAGAAAAAATGAAGGTAGAAATCTGTTCTCATTGCCATCCTTTTTATACCGGCCAAAAGAAAATTATTGATACTGCTGGTAGAGTGCAAAAATTTGAGGCGCGAATGAAAAAGACTGAAGCTTTAAAAGCTAAAAAACCTGTCCTGAGTAAAAACCTGAAGAAACAGAAAAATCAGAAGAAGAAAAACCCTCCTTCGCTAAAGCTACGGAGGGCAAGGAAGAAAAAATCAACCCCGTTAGAAGTTTAAGTAAAATTTTTGATATTCGATAACCAGAGCCGAGAGGCGGCTTCGCCTTATTCCCTATCTATTATTGAGAAATTAGGTTAAACTTCTAACGGGGTCAATCAAATAATATGGATTTAGAAAATCTCATCAAAGAAAAAGAACAGTTGCTAAAGAAGCTCAGTAATCCTGAGTTTCTTTCAAATTCAAGTAATTTTGAGGAGGTATCTTGCCTTTTAAAAGAAATTGAACAAAAAATCAATTTATTAAAAGAAATAAAAAAAGCAGAGAAAAAAATTACAGAAGCCCAAGAAATATTAGCTGAGGCTAGCGATAAAGAGCTTCTGGATTTAGCTGAAGAGGAAATCAAGAAAAATGAAGAAATGAAGAAAAAAGCTCTCAACCTTCTCGCCAACCAAGAAAACGACAAAACAAGGATCAAAAGTGTTATCTTAGAAATTCGAGCAGGCACCGGCGGCGAGGAAGCCGCTTTATTTGCTCAAGATTTACTCCGTATGTATCAGCATTACGCAGCCAAAAACAACTGGTCTGTAAAAATTATTGATACTAGTTCTACTTATCTAGGAGGACTCAAAGAAGGAATTTTGGAAATTAATGGCAAAACAGCTTATGAAAATTTGAAATTTGAAGGTGGTGTCCATCGAGTCCAAAGAATTCCAGAGACAGAAAAATCTGGCCGTGTTCATACTTCTACCGCTACTGTAGCCATTCTTCCGCAAGTTGAAAATATTCCAATAGATATTAGACCTGAAGATGTTGAAGAAACCTTTTACCGTTCTTCTGGCCCTGGCGGCCAAAATGTACAAAAGGTGGAAACAGCAGTGCGTCTTTATCATCGACCAACCGGTATCACTATTTCCTGTCAAAGCGAAAGATATCAAAAACAAAATCGAGAAAAAGCTTTGGAGATTTTAAAAAATAAACTTTGGGAAGTTAAACAAGAAAAAGAATTTAGCCAAATGACAAAAGAAAGGCGCGACCAAATTGGCCACGCCGAAAGAGCGGAAAAAATTAGAACTTATAATTTTCCTCAGGATAGAATTACTGACCATCGGATTAAAAAATCCTGGCACAATATTAATAATATCCTTGAAGGAAATTTAAAAGAAATTATTGAAGTTCTTATTTCGAGTGAAGCAAGAAAAAAGGTTCTGCCGAACGAAGTGAAGCAGGTTCTTAAAAAGGGATTTCCTCAGAACTAATTTCTTCGTCTTCCTCTTTACTTCCTGGTGTATCTGCTTCTAGAACTGGCAATTCTTCAGGTTCCGCCTCTTTTGTTTCTGGAGGCATTTCTAATTTAACGCCTTCTCTCATTGATTTCGGGCCAAATTGAATATTTTCAGCAATAATTTCTGTTTTATATCTCTTTTGGTTATTAGCATCTTGCCAACTCCTTGTTCGAATTCTTCCCTCGATAAAAACCATTCTCCCTTTAGCTAAATATTGGCTGCACAGTTCGGCCATCTTTCCCCAAACCACAATATTATGAAACTCTGCTTCCTGTTGTTTCTGACCATTAGAACCTGACCAAACGCGGTTAGTAGCCAAGCCAAAGTCAGCTACTGATTGACCCGAAGGTGTAGTCTTTAAAATGACATCTCGTGTCAGATTACCAATTAAAAAAATTTTATTGAGATTCATATTAAGTTTAAATTTACCCCGTTAGAAGTTTAAGTAGAGTTCTCGATGTTCGATAGTCAGAGCCGAGAGGCGGCTTCGCCTTATGGACTATCTATTATTGAGAGACTATGTTGAACTTCTAACGGGGTTTACCCCCCGTTTTCTCTCGACCTTTATTCCTTTAGAATTTCATTTAATTTTTCATCCAATTCCTCAAGGCTCATTTCTTCCCTTGAGATTGAGGCAGGCCCAGCTTGACTCGGCGAAGAAGTGGCTTCTCCCTGAGGAGAAATTTGTCGTGATTTAAAGAGAAAGGAATGTTTCATTTCTCTTGGTTTGAGTCTTGGTTTAACATTTCTAATTCTAACAATGATAAATCTCAAAATTTTATCATTTAATTGTGTCTCCTTTTCTAAATCACTCAATTTATTTTCACTACTAGAAAACTGGATAAAACCAAAATAACCATTAGTTTCTTTCTTTATTTTATAGCTAAGTGGTTTTAATTGAGGAATTTGAGTATTAATGATTTGACCTCCCCAAGATTCGATTTTCTTTGCTATTTCATTAAAAACAGCTTCGGCTTCTGATTCATTGAGATTAGAAGTCAACCAAAATGACAATTCGTATTTTCTTGTTTCCATATTGTTTAATTTTCTTCTTTAACTTGTTTTAAAATCTCTTTTGCAGTTTGGAGATTAGTTTTAAGAAATTCTACTGCTTTATCAAAACTTGCTCCTAATTTTGTCTCTTTAAATGAATAGGTCATACCCGAACGCTTAACAATGTCTTTTTTGAAAGCCAGATTGAGAAGATCGCCATAGTAAGAAATACCTTCATTATAAATAATATCAAATTCGGTTTCCTTAAAAGGAGCGGCTACTTTATTTTTGACCACTTTAGCTTTTATCCGAGAACCAATAATTTCATCACCTTTTTTAATTTGAGCTATTCGCTTTAATTCTATTCTGACTGAGGCATAAAATTTTAAAGCTTTTCCACCAGGGGTAGTCATAGGATTGCCGAACATCATAGTACCTATCAGCATTCTTGTTTGGTTAGTAAAAATAATAGCGGTCTTAGCTTTACTGGTAATAGCAGCCAATTTTCTTAAGGCTTGGCCCATCAGTCGAGCTTGAAGTCCGATATGCTGGTCCCCCATTTCACCTTCAATTTCCGCTCGTGGGGTTAAAGCGGCTACTGAATCAATGACAATCACATCAACTGAACCAGAACGCACTAAAGCCTCCACTATATCTAAAGCCTGCTCTCCATTGTCCGGTTGAGAAATGAGCAGATCTTTAACTTTCACGCCAATTTTTCCAGCATAATCAGGATCCAAAGCATGTTCAGTATCAATAAAAGCTGCTTTGCCGCCTTTTTTTTGCACTTCAGCAATAATGTGAAGAACTAGAGTAGTCTTGCCTGAAGATTCTGAGCCATAAATTTCTATGACTCTTCCTCGAGGAACTCCGCCAACACCTAAAGCCAAATCTAAAGAAGGTGAACCAGTAGGAATAACATCAACATCTACTTTTCGTACTTCGCCTAAACGCATAATTGCCCCCTCGCCAAATTTATCTCGTAAATCTTTCAAAGTAGCTTCTAAATTATCCCCCGTTTCTTGCCTGCCCTCCATAGCTTTAGCGACGGAGGGTTCTTTTTTCGCTGGAGTTTTAGTCATATTTTTTAATAGTTTACCAGTTTTTTAATAAATTTCAATATATAGAGAGAACAATGTTTTGTTGCAAAATTGTTTCCCTGCCTAAAGAATTGGCTGCTTTTAATTCTAAGGTATTTAATCCAGGATTTAAAGTCATCTGTTCTCTAAAAAGTCCCTTCTCGTCAAAGTTTATTTCTTTTTCTTGGAGATAAAGAATTTTACTTCTAATTACCTTACCGGAAATTTCTAAATTGGGATTGGAAGTCATTAAATCTTTAGGAGGGTAGTAAAGAATAATTTGAGCTGGCAGTAAAAATTGAGACAATTCAAACAGAAAATATCCTAAAATCAAGATAAGAATTGAAAATTTTATTAATTGGCGGGAAATTAATGAGAAAACTTGACTGAGTCGAGGCCGAGAAACTGCAAATCGATTTTGAGGCAAAAAATCTTCTGTCCCAGAAGAAATTTTTCGACCATTACTTTTTTGATAAAAATCTAAAATTCTCTCTTCGTCTAAGTGAAGATAGTGAGCATATTTTTTAATCATTCCTTTCAAAAAAACTGGAGGTGGTAATTTTTGATAATTATCCTGTTCTATGGCTTCAAGTAGCGTCCTAACAATTTTTGAATCCTGGCTAGCTTTTTCTAAAGTAATACCTTTTTGTTCTCTAACGTTTTTTAAATAAGCGCCACAGGAAATATCTTCTTTGTTTTTGGCTGAAGTTTTGGCATCCATTTTTTTGTTTAATAATTTTGTTAGGGAGTGTTTTTGTCTTTGACGAAAACTTCTCTCGGTTTTGCTCCTTCTCCTTTTCCAATTACTCCTCTAGCTTCTAATAAATCCAGTAATCTGGCAGCTCGAGCATAGCCAATTCTTAATCTTCTTTGCAATAAAGAGGCAGAGGCTTTACCGGCTTTTACTACCACCTCATAAGCCTCAGGATATAAGATATCCTCCTCTTCTTCTAAAGTTTCCAAGCTAATCTGTTCTTGAGATGATGATTCTGCTATAAATCCTTCTAAAGCATCTGCTAAACCATTAGTTTCCATGGTTTGGGAACTTTTATTAATCCACTCCACCAATCTATCGATTTCATTTTCTGAAATATAAGCTCCTTGAATGCGGCGCGGCTTTGAAGATTCTGGAGAAAGATAAAGCATATCACCGTGACCTAATAATTTGTCCGCTCCTGCTATATCAAGAATTGTCCGAGAATCAACTTGAGAAGCTACCTGAAAAGCAATACGAGCAGTGATATTAGCCTTGATTAAACCAGTGATAACTTCCACAGATGGTCTTTGAGTAGAAACTATAAGATGAATGCCTGTGGCTCTCGCCATTTGGGCAATCCGAATAATAAAAGTTTCTAAATCCCGACCATAATACATCATCAAATCAGCCAATTCATCTATGATCAACACAATGTAGGGCAAGGGCTCTTCTTTTTTGTTAAGGGTTTTAAGATTATAACCTTCGATATCTCGAGCCTGATAAGCTGAAAGCAAATCATACCGTCTATTCATTTCATTAATAATCCAACGTAAAACCGGTAAAACTTTTTTGTGATCAGTAATCACTGGGGTCAAAAGATGAGGAATACCATTATAGCGAGCCAGTTCTACTCTCTTGGGATCAATTAAAACTAACCTTAAACTAGCTGGAGAATTTTTTAAAAGAAAGGAACTGATAATTGAATGAATACAAACGCTTTTCCCTGAACCAGTCGCTCCGGCAATAAGTAAATGGGGCATCTTACTTAAATCAGCTAACGTAACTTTCCCTTCTACATTTCTGCCTAAGGCAAAAGCTAAAGCCGGTGTTTCTTTTTGAAAATTTATTTCTTTTAAAATATTGCCTAACCTTACCAAAGCCACTGCTTTATTAGGCACCTCAATACCGACTAAAGATTTTCCAGGAATAGGGGCTTCAATTCTTAAAGGATGAGCAGCCAAGGCTAAGGCTAAATCATTCTGTAAGGCAGTAATGCTGGCTAGTTTTACTCCTTCGGTTGGTTTTAAAGTATATTGAGTTACGGTTGGTCCAACATTCACTTCGCCCATTTCCACAATAATGCCAAAACTTTCTAAGGTCCTTTTGATAATATTAGCATTAGCCCTGATATCACCAACAGTGGGTTTAGCGCTTCCGCTTTCTAATAAATCTAAGGAAGGAATAATATAATTACCTTTAACTTTAATAGGGAAATGATTTTTTCTCTTTTCTTCTTCTTGAATCACTTCTTTTTCTTCCCTGCCCTCCATAGCTTTAGCGAAGGAGGGTTTTTCTGCCTTCTCCTCAATTACTAATGGTGCTTCTGGAGGATTAATGATTAATCCTTCTTTTCGTTTGAATAGAAATTGAGGAATTTTTAAGGGGGTATTAAAAGTTAGAAGCAACCCGGAAATTAAAATAGCAAGATAAATAATTAAGGAAGCCCAGAGGCCTAAAAAGTTTTGCAAAAATGCCCCTGTTTCTCCAATTAATCCTCCAGTAGCTGGAGAAAAAAGTTCTAAGATGGAAAGACTAGAAAACAAAACTACTAAGGCGCCAATCAGAGTAATTTTATTGAAATTAATTTTCTCTGTCCAAGAGCGAAAAAAATTAAAAGAAATAGTTAAAAGAAGTACTGGTAAAAGAAAATAGCCCCAGCCTAAGAGATAGTCAAATATTTTAAAAATAAACTTTCCTAAAGAACCAGAGAGGTTAAAAAAACTCAACATTAAAATCAGGGCTAAAGCTAAAAACAGGATAGCCAAAATACTGTTTTTGATTTCTGGCGCTAATTGCGCTTGTGTCTCTATCTTCTCCTCAGAAATCTCTTCTAATTTGTTTCTTTTTTCTTTCCTTCTTTTTCGCATTATTATGTTTTTTAGATACATCGGCGGAGCCGATACATCTCATAAAAAATTTGCCCTGATACCCCTTTTGACATAGTCAAAAGGGGGTCAAATTTATTAATATTTTATCACAAAAAAGGACTCTTTTCCATCTTCAAGAGCCCTCCGTTTAATTTTGACCCTTCGACTTCGCTCAGGGCAAGCTTTTGAATTTATTATTACGTATACCTATCTGCTACTTTGGAAGCACCATAGGATTCTGGCTTAGTTTTGACTTCAAAACCAGATCCTCTCACCATACCAATGATTTCTTGAAGCATTGTTCTCGTTTCGCCTTGAGAACCAATATCAACATGCACTTCAAAATCAAATTTTAAATTTTTATCTTGCGATAAATTGAATAAAACTTCACTGGCTAATTTTAAAGACATCATTACTTCTTTATAAATTCTATTCCTTAAATTAATTATTTTATTCTTAGTGGTTATTCGGCGCCAAAAAAATCTTCCGCCATGACCAACTCGATAAATAACAATAGCGCTGACAAAATCAGTCGTCCCGTGATTAGCAGAATCAGTACCAATAATTATTTTATAGTGCTTTTCTGGATCTTTTTTAATAAATAAAATAACTTCTTTGAGAAGCTGTTCATAAGTAAACGATTTTCCCTGTGGAGAATAGAATTTATCCATATAATTAAGAAGCAATGAAAGGCAAAAGGCCGGCAATTCTCGCCCGTTTAATGGCATGTTTTAATTGTCTCTGATGTTTAGCGCAAAGATTAGTCTTTCTTCTAGGATAAATTTTCATCTGTCCGGAAATAAAGCGCTTTAAAGCATCTATGTCTTTATAATCTATTTGTTCTATATTTTGCGAACAAAAATAACATTGAATCATAATTTATAAATTTTAAATTTTATCTCACTGCCACTTGTTTTAAAGTAGCAATATCCTGCTCATACCTGTCAGCAATCGCCATGACGCTATCTCCATAGAAACGATAGCGAGTATTAGTAGAACCAGAAAAATAAATCATGGCTGCTCGCCATTCTGCATCTCTAGTCTGTTTTGTTGCTCCCCAGTTAGCCAAATAGAGAGCAGCAGCAGTAAATGAATCCCTCACATCCCAGGGATTGGGAGGATTGTGACCAGTAGTCTGAGAGACTTTATCTTTGTAAGCCAACCAAGTCCTAGGCATAAATTGCGCTGGCCCCATCGCTCCTCCCCAACTGTTTTTACCGGCAATCAACCCTCGAGAGGGAGAATTTATGGGGCAAGAAATAGGAGTGGTATTAGGATCTAAACCCAATTCTTTAGTAATTTGTAAAAAAGCATCTCGGCTGTCTGGTTTCATTACTACTTGCCAAGATTTTTCATAAGGATCACCAGGCCGATTGCAGGTACCTACATTTTTTCCTAAATTAGATTCCTGGGTTAAAATCGCTAAAAGAAAAGCTGGACGAATATTGAGGCGCGAACTAACCCAATTAGCAATATCCAGGGCTTCCCCAAAAGTTACCTGGGTTTTAACCCCAATTAAATCATAAATTCTACTTCTGATTTCATTAGCTTTTTGCCTTGATTCAGCAAGCATCTGCTGATATTTAGCTTCATTACCTTTAGTAATATCCAACAAAGTTGATTTTTCTTTTTGGGTTTTGTCTAAATCGTCTTTCTGCAGAAGCTGCATGGCTAAAAGTGTTTGGGTTTCTTCTTTACTAGCGCCTAATTCCTGATTTTGATTATCTAAAGTGATTCGTAAATCTTTTAATTCGTCGATATTCTCTTGAATTCTTTCCTGGATACTATTTAAAGCATTAGTATAATCAAAAAACTCGCTTAATTCGTCAGTACCTAAAAGAATTTCTACCAAAGAAGTCTGCTTTAACTGATAAAGAGTTTGAAGCAAATTAGCTAAATTTTCTTTGGTCTGGCTGATTTTATCGGTTGTTTTAACGATAGACACAGTAGTCTCATCTATCTGAACATTTAAGTAATTTAAATTAACATTAGTAGATTTAATCTGTAAATTTATTTTGGCTGCTTTTTGTTTTAGTTCATTGATTTTATTCTGTAAGGTCTGTTTCTCTTGCTGGGTAGTAGCTAATATTTTTTCTTGCTGAGCAATCTCTTTTTCTATTTCTTCTAATTCTTTTTCTAACTTAGCTTTTTCTTCATCATATAAAGCTTCTACCTCATGAGGATAGAAAAAAATAAGACCCTGCCTCCCTTCGCTCGGCAGAACCTTGTTTCTCGCTCCGCTCGAAATAGGCGCTGAAACATTCATCCAGCCCAGGCTAAAAAAAGAAAAAATTAAAATTAGAGATAAAAGAGAAATGCGTGAAAGACTTTTGTTCTTTCTAAAAAAACCAAGGAAAAACTTTAAATTAGACTGAGACGAAATAATCACTTTTGATAAAGCTGGGGAATGGATATCGACGATTTTTTTTCGAGGAAAAGATTTTATTGACATATTACTTTTTAACTTTTTTTGCTTCCTTGCCCTCCGTAGCTTTAGCGAAGGAGGGAGTTTTTTCTTCTGGTTTTTCCTCGGCCAATACTTCCTTAGCCTCTTCTTCCACTTCGCCTTCCTTCTTCTCTCCTTCTACTACAACTTCCTCAACTGCCTTGGCTTTTCCTAACTCAGCTTCTAATTCCTCTTCTGTGATAGGAGCGCTAACAGTGATAACTGGTGTATTTTCTTTCACTAAAAATTTTACTCCTGCCGGTGGTTTGATATCGTGAACGTAAAGAGTTTTATCAAATTCATCCAATGAAGAAATATCTACTTCAAGAGAGTGAGGTAAATTCTTAGGCAAAGCCTCAATTTCTATTTCATCCATTGATTTAATCAAAACTCCTCCCATTTTTGTAGCTGGAGCTTCATTAACAAAGATTAAAGGAATATGAGCAGTCACTGGCTTATCCATTTCCACTTCGTAAAAATCAACGTGCAAGGGTTGACTAGAAACGTAATCTCGGGCTACGGCTTGAACTAAAACTTGTTTTGTTCGCTCTTTGTCACCTTCTTCAATAACCAAATCAATTAAATCAGTATCTCCGGTTTGCTGGTAAATATTCAGAAAATTTTTAAAATCAATTTTTAAGGCTAAGGGTTTAGTCTTCCTGCCATAAACTATACCAGGAATCAAGCCTTGTTTTCTTAAAGCTTGATTCTTTTTGCCAAAAACATCTCTGATTTGTGTTTTGAGAATGAATTTTCCCATAAAAGTAATATTTTTATATTACAGAAAGAATTATTTAAAAT
>Ga0100380_10006326_pt1 | contig 12072 bp, 10 predicted proteins | sample CryGeymeta201504_FD_80417 | JGI IMG/M metagenome (GOLD analysis project Ga0100380, IMG submission 80417) | Groundwater microbial communities from Crystal Geyser aquifers in Utah, USA - Crystal Geyser metaG 2015-04 | ecosystem: Environmental > Aquatic > Deep subsurface > Groundwater | place... | reverse complement strand
TCACTCCACTGGATCTGCCGCCTGGTTTAAACTGCCAACTGTTCCTATATATCCATGCCATGATATATAGGTCTTGGTTGCCGGTTATAGGCCTTTTGTGACTCCCACTGGATCCTCACAGTTGTCACTGTTGTTGGCGTTGCTGGCTTCATTGCAGTAATGATCGCTTCCGTTGTTGCGAGACATCCAGTGGTGGTACGGCACTTTGCTACCTACAGTACACCTTCCACGGCCGGTCATTTTTATTACATTGATTTAGTCATTTTTGACGATCTTTGGCGCAAATGATGTAAAAATCGGGAGAAAAAGCACACCATGGCAATTCTTCTCTGTAACTTTCATCAAGTACATCAGCAGCAAGCAGCCACTCCAATGGCATTATCATAACATCATCATACATTTCTGGATTAGTTTGCTGATAGCAAAGGCTAGCTACTATACCCCATTCTACCGAAAAGGAGGAATGAGAAAATGGCAGCTTCCTCTCAAGAGCCGCCATGTAATTTTAACAGTTTTACTGCTCGTCGTACTTGCCGCTGCCAACAGCGTTCGATTAATTTTTCATATGCATAAAACTGGTATTGTGAATAACCATATAGCACCAACATCTCCGCGAGGCCATGATCCAAAGAATCCAGCGATAAAGGCAAGGAGTGTTTCTGTCGGGGACAAGAAAATCCCAACAAAGACCCGCGTCAGTCCATCGAGTCAAATATACATTCCACCTCCCTCGTCCAACAAGCTGTGGGAAGACTCCGAGCTAATCCCAGATTGGTTAAAAGAATATTTTGTGTGGCATCAACAGGAACGGGAACGTCTGTCGCAGAATAATTGGCAGCATTGGGAAGAATTGAAGTACCTCGTGCCGGTGGCCCCGAAGAAGTTGAAAAGTGGTGGCATGACGGATCGGATCCGTCCAGTATCGGCGTATTTGCGTATGGCGGCAGAGACCAAGCGTATGCTGTTGATATATTGGGAACGTCCCTTTGCCTTGGAGGAATTTCTCTTGCCGCCCAAGGGTGGATGCGACTGGAGGGTACCCGGCGCAATGATAACTGCCGTGACACGATTTGGTCCTCCATACGCACACCACAGCACCAACTGGACTGAAGTGGAAGAGCTAGCAAATGGCAATGAAACTATTATTACATTCCAGTATCAATCCTGGCATTACGGAGAGTTATGGTATGCCGAGCACGCCCAAGAAGGCGAAGTTCCCATATCGGAAGCCTTTCGAGATATTTGGCAGGTTGTCTTTACCCCATCGCCTCCAGTGGCAAAACGAATAGCCGACAATTTCCAGCGCATGAAATTGGTACCAGGAGAATATACAACGGTCCACATTCGAGCGCTGTACGGAGTGAAGGGGCGTGCCGAAAATCACACCAAGCAGATTGCAGAAAATGCTATGAACTGTGGAAGTCACTTGCGACCCGGTGGTCCGTTCTTTCTAGCGAGCGACTCGTCTAATGCCCTAAAGGCAGCTCTGGACTATGGTAAGGCCAAAAATGTTCGGGTTGTGACAGCCCACTATTCCAAACAGCCTCTGCATCTCGATTTGTACACGGGAAATGCCACACCTGCCGATTTTTACGACGGATTTGTCGACCTACATTTAATGGCGAGCACACGGTGCGTGGCAGTGGGACCGGGCGGATTTGCTCGATGGGGTCACTTGCTCGGCTACAATCGAACCTGTGCCATTCATCATTCTGGACGCAAATCGCAAACATGGGAATGGAAGAGCACATTAGCACCGGGAGAAGCCATGCCAGGATACGCCTCAGAACAGGAGAGATTGCAGCTGCAGAAGAGTACTGGTAAAACGGTGGAAATTCCTCGGTTCCATGAACCTAGACTAGATGTGATATAGCAAATGTTGGCTGGACGTTTATTTTGTACTAGTCAAGTTCCTTTGGCAAGGGCTAGAATTAAACCTTAACCCTGTAAGCCTATTCGTGGCCCTCTTTTTCTTTTTGATTCGATTCTTCGACTCAATCTCATTCTCACGAAACGACAAACGACAACAACACATCATATTCAATCACCCATTAACTTGCCTTTCGAAAGGACTGCTTGTCTGTTATAAAAATCATAGCACCCGACAGCCAAGATGTCAAGCTCAATAATCTTAACTCGTATCTCTGTTCTGCCACTGAAAAGAGGACTGAAAGCCCAGAATTTTCCTGCCTCGAATTTGACCTTTCAATTTGGCCGTGTTCAATCCATATCTTTATTTTCCACATCATCATCATCATCATCATCTGACAACCATGATGGTAGCAACAGCAAGGCTCCAAATTATTGGCGCAAACAACAGCTAGAAGAACTCCGACACAAATTTCAACCCGGTGATTGGCCGGAACCGAATCTGGAAACAATGGTGGTGGTTCGGGACGATGAGGATCTGCAGCCCATGTGGAAGAATATGGAAGGTCGGGTGAAGAATCGCCGGTCTCGAACGCTCGAACAAAGCAACGGCAAGGTTGGACGTCAAAATATTAAAAAGACCGACGAAGATATATGGTTGGAGGAAGGAGTGTACAAAAAGTATGATGCTGAAAAAGTGAAATAGATGTTTTTTTTTTCTCTTCTATTCTTTCTTTTTACTTTTTTTAGTAGATGATGGTGAAAGGTTATATGAGGCACGTTATTTGATTTTTGTATCAGCACCACTACATTCTAGAGTAGTTGCTATTATTTATTTGGTCTTGCAATTCCTCGCTGTGGCTTGCTCATTTTACCATTGTCAATTTTTGTGAACAGTAATGTCTTGCATCTACTAGACTAATAGAGCAAAAAGAAGAAGTAAAAATAGGTTAAATATTTTTAAAAAGGATTGAAAGTTATTCCACCTTGCCGATTGTCCAGAAAATCTTCGACAACTCCTATTTTATTCTCTGAGCTAAAATGGACGCTTGTGTTGGTGGTGGTGGTCCCATACTACTAGCTACTCCGAGTACTCTATATCTTTGACCTTTTGGTAGCTCTTTTTCTTGGGACAGTTAGTAGGCCAACTATTTTCCCAAACAACAAACAACTTTGGGAAATTGCTGACACAGGTTGATCCGTAGAGATTGTCGTAATTTGATGGTGAGAGACAGCAGCAAGCTTTGCACCTACTACAGTAGCTAGACGATGGTACTACTACCACTAGCTAGTAGTAGGCTATCCTGATACTCGAGTATGATTTTTGGGATTTTTTGGTCTTTCACACAAAGCCTTTTCCCCACGCCCTTCTGTTGAATAATTTGAACAATAAAATAGACCTCAGACCTCGAAGGAGGAAAAAGATCATCGACTGAGAAAATGACGATAATATGTCCGTTTGGAGCGAAGCAAGGCGTTGCTGGGACACTGCTGCCGATAATAATAATAATAACCGAATAAAAAATAAAAAATAAAAAATAATACAATCCTTAGAATTGTAATTCGGAGTATATTAATAATATATCTCTATCTGTTTGGTCTACGCCATCAAAACTTAATCTACAAGGTGTCGAGAGAACAAAGATAATAAAGATAATATATATTATAGTCGCTGTGTATGCATCCTCAATCTCTGTCACAGCAGGAATCAATATTATTTTGACGCGCTATCAATCATCCCCGAACAGATCAATGTTTCGCAGAGTGTCGAGCAGCCTAATTCCGATCCACAAATCCAAATCTTGTCCTGTGAATTTTCACGAAAACGAAGCATCCAATTCCACTTCCTCCTTGACTATCCCAACAGCATCTCCTTCTTCGTCGTCTTCTTCGAATGGAACTACAGCAATTCTATACTCGAACAGTACTACTACTTTATCTCAAAGTGATTCAAGAAATTCTCTCAGTTTAAGCAGCTCGAACAACAACGTGACAGCTGATATGATCATGACATCGCCATCGCATGGCATTAGTACTAGTACTACTACTAGTACTACTACCAATGCCCGAAAAAGTGGCAACGTTCAACACAATAACACCAGTAAGAGTATTATTATTTCACCTGCAATTCCTGGTCGACCACGTCGACAAGGAGGCCAACGACGTTCCTTGGCTCGACCACCCAAACACAAGAAAGATCCATCTCAATCATTGCGATATCGACTATTGAATGCCAAATGGATGAAGAATATAAACAAGGAAGCCTCGTCGTCGTCGTCGTCGTCGTATGCGTCGCTGTTGGTGGCTGTTTTCTTGTGGTACACACTGGGTGTGATCAGTATCACTACCAGCAATTTACTGATGATGAATCCTCAATACAACCACGAGAGCAGCAGCAGTACGAGTATGAGCACTACGAGTATCAGTCAAAGACACGTGGGGAATGTTCCACCACTTTACTTGACACTGCAACAATTAATGATTGGTACTACAATGCTGCGACTGCTCATTAGTATTGGATTCATGGGATCCAGGGGTGTTCAACCGTGGCCCAGTGCTTCGGCAACAGCCCAAGCAGCGGCTCGGACACGACGAAAAACGTTGCTGTTCAACAACAACAATCATCAACACCACAACCACAACCAGAGTCTTAAACTATCTTCGATCATTAGTGATTTCGTTTCTTCCAATCTGGTTCTGGCGGGCATTTGTTTTGCCATGGGATTTCTGGCCACGAACAGTGGTTTTTTGTCCAGTTCTGCAGCATTCGTCGAAACTGTCAAGGCAGCCGAACCATTGACCAGTGCCGTTGTTGCCGTGGCCTGGAAAATAGAAACTCTCAGCAGCAACGAAGTGACTAGTTTGGGATCCATTGTCGCGGGAGTACTAATTTCTACCCTGGCACATGGATCATCGTCATCATCGGCATCATCATCATCATCATCGGCGGCATCGGTCGGGTTCACAAATACGCTTGTACAATCTCTCCAAAGTTGCGTGGTCGTCATGGCAGCCAATTTGTGTTTTTCCTTTCGGGGACTGTATCAAAAACTTTTCCGTGCTACACCCGAGGGATCTCAAGGGTCCATTGATGATTTAAATTTACAATTGCGAATGCAGCAGATTGGTGTATTGCTCTTGGTCGTGCCAGTGATCGTGTTGGATTTGCCAGGCATATTCTCGAGCTCTTGGACCATGTTACGAGAGTTTGGTTTCATTGGTTCGGGTATCTTGTTTCGGTACATTGCCCTATCCCTTGTCAATGGCATTGCCTTTACTGCATACAAGTAAGATCAATTCTTGATATCATTGTGTTTGTTGTTGAACACTTCTTTGGGGGGGGCTAGAAGGCATCTGACAAACGTTTTTCTTCCTTCGTGCTTCTTTTCTTTCCATTAGCCTGGCATCGACATACATTTTGTCGAGAATTTCAGTGGTTCACCATGCGGCTCTCAATTGTATTCGCCGGATATTTGCCATTATCGTGACGAGCATGTACTTTCGAAGTCCCATTACCATGATGGGGATTTTCGGATTCCTCATTTCGTGCGGTGGATTCTTGTCGTTTACTCATTTCAAAATACAACGACAAAATCAACCAAAGAGACTGTCGTCGTTGCTCCCAGTCAGCGCCATGACTTCGGCGCCTTTGAAATGAAAGCATCTGTTTAAGCATAACGAGAGAAAAATGAAGTGCCTATTGACGATCAACAGCTCACCTATCAACTACAACATAGACATCATATTATTAGTTTCCACAAACTGATCATTATTTAGTACACCGGAATCAAAAACCTTCAAGATTCATCCGTCTCGGATACAACTGAGGATTACACACAGCATGGAGTATTATGCAATATTGAAATATTTCGAGCATATTCTGATGATTGTGACTAGCTAGGCGCACTCTAACCTTTCTAGTCTACCCCGAACAGCTTGTAGCGGTTCCGTCGAGCTTTGCTTCTCTGATGACTTTGCCTTCCTGTTTTTAAACTGGCCCTCCAGTCTCCTCCAAAGCTCCACCGAGAACGTCTAGGTAAAGCTTCAGATCATCCGCGCCGATTCCGAGAGCAAAGCGCACACTGTCATACACCAAAAATTGCAAGCTGACAATTAGAGAGTAAAAGACCATACGGAGAGATACTCCGGCAAACAGCCGAGATGGGCCTCCCTCTTCGAGCAGCATCTGAGCAGTTTCTAGCGGGCCTCTCTCGCTTCTGGCTTTCTTCATCTCGGTGATTGTCGCATCTGCCGGGTTGCTTACAACTGCAGCGCAGACGCCTCCTAAAATGCCGCCAGCTAAACTGACCAATAGAGACAGCTGAAGCTCTTCTCTAGCAATAGGGAAAGCGTCGTAGATGGCAGCTGTGGAAAGATCGAAAATGGTGAATTTTGCTGCGCCATATGTAAAAGAGAAAGACAGTATTAGCGCTTGGGTACTTTGTAAAAGCGTTTTGTCATCACCATGCACTAAAACACAAAACTTACCTGTATTAAATGGGATTTCTTTGGCCAAAAATGCAGGCACAGCAGCGAATAGCGATGCAAGCCCTTCGTCCTATAATTGCAGAAAAGGCAAACGTGATCAAGTTGAGTTGAATCAATCTTATCAAATTGCGATACGTGAAAACAAAAACAAAAAGCTTACTGCCAACATTTTATTGAGAACATCAAGGATGTTCTGTTTGGATTTCGAAAGGGCGACGGAGCGAATCCGAACGGCTTCAAAAGGGCAGAGAATAAAAGCACCGACTGCTGCCGATATTGCCGACGCCGCTAAAATGATGGGAACCTCCAAGGTCGTCGCTTCGAGACCAGCTAGTCCGATAAAAACCCGTTTCATATATTCAGTTAGTGCGTAACTGACACCACCCCAAATGAAAAAGCCTACAAACGTGGGCGCCCAGCCTGTGAAGAATCCAGATGGACCGCCTTCGGCCAGTACTTTCTGGAACCCCGTGACGACGTTTGGGTATTTCGACGGGTTTGATTGCTTGCAGAGACAAAAATGTAGAGACGTTAGGACGCATTATCAAATACCAGGTAACCCAAAAATAAATATCAAAGGGAGCAAACTCACAATATTGGTTTTTACGACATCGATTGGAGTCAGGAGCAAATGAACTCCAGACGCGCAGACTGCTCCTGACGCCATGAACCGAAGATATGTGCTGATATCCAATTCTTTTTCTCTTTCAATTGGCGATCGACCACGAGGACCGAATTCTGGATCTCGGGGTTTCGTGGATGATCCATCGAACCACCCAGCCGGCAGATTCTCCAAAACCTCCGGCGTTGCTCTTACCACATAGCGCTTCTTTTCCTTATCGTACTGCAAGCCAATTCCCTCCGGTAGTAGAGATAGGAGTTGCACTGACGATGATACACCAAACCCTGGGAAGCGTGGGGCGTTTCCTCCGGCGCCGCTCGTTGATGCACTAACAAGATCTGAAGACCCCTTTTGAGCTTTCGCGATAAGGCTGGCTTCCATTTTAGCTCTCTCGGTCGCATCCTCCTCGTTTCTAAATGTGTTGAAGCTATCTTTTGGAGCGCGGGCATAGGCTGTAGCTACGACACCTCGGTCGTAGCAAGCTCGTCCAATGCAACCGCCTCCTCCTCCTTGTCCGTCATTTGAGGCTAATTTTTGTATCCGAGCTGCCACGGACGTCTCATCACCAACATCGGTCATTTTCTTCAACATCTTTGGAGAAGGAATGTTCGTTTTGGGCAGCAATTGATCACCTGTGAAGAGTTGACTCATCATTGGATCATTCATATTCACTCTGGCTGTTGGGGGAGGCGGTTCCACATAGACATCAATGGGCTTTTCGACGGCATAGCCCGAGCCACCATTGACAATATTTATGCTACCCACTTTGTATTCCAAGACTGCTGTCGCCGTCGCAACTGTTCCTCCATCTCGCACTCCCATTTCTGGTGGCGAAAGCTTCACCCTGATGGTCTCTGTGTCCGTATATCCTGCTCCTGGATCTGTAAGTATTATCCTATCAATTCTTCCTTTGTTGGCCCCAAAATTGAATATAATGGCTCTTCCCGCAGCAGCTTTCAGACTGGTGTCATTTCCAAATTTGGCTGCTTCGGGTGGAGAGATGGTAACTGTGGGAGGTTTGCTGTAGCCAAACCCTCGATTAACAACATCCACTCGAAGTATCTTTCCATTAGGAACCAGAACAGCTCGTCCTGTTGCAGTTTCGTAATCTGAACCTGCGTCTGGTGCTGGAAATTTGACGTAGGGACTTCCGTAACCCGGGGCGTAGCCGGCTCCCCCGTCAAGAATGTCCACAGATGCAATAGCGCCATTGTCAATGGCTGCCAAAATAGAACTGATTTCATCGACAGGCTGGTTCTTCTCCATCAGTCCAAAAAGAATTGCAATTTGTCGCCGCGCTTCTCTAATCTCGCGCAGCTGTTGTGCTTGAGCGCTTTCTGGCAAAGCAGGCAAGCCAGCGTCCAATCGAGAGCCACGAATGGATTCAAGATCGGGACAGTATCGCTTCAGCAGACTCTTAAATAATTGTTTCGCTCCTTCTGGACCTCGGTAAAATTGTAAACCCACTTCGACGGAAGCAGAAAAGGATGCAAATTGCTGCAGCCGGATTGCCTCAATTTCTTCCTTTCTGGACAGCCGGGGAATGTCCGAGGCCCTGGAATACCACCATCGTTGACAGTCTCCATCAAAGCACAAGAGAAAGCGAGACAGGTACGTAACGAAAGCTACGTTGTACCCATCCTTCTCGGCATCAAAAACAGTCACTCCTGTTCGCTTGTTGACGGGAGTGGCAGTCCATCTTAATTTTCCCAAATTACTTTCGGCATGAACCGATACGGCACAACCCATGGCTGCTGTTCCAATACTGATTGTGGCTGCACCTAGGACCATCCTTCGTGACGTAGCTGCATTAGCCTTTTGCAATTCCAAAAGTTGTTGCTGTGGTGGCTGTGGTGGCTGCTGCTGCTGCTGCTGCTGCTGAGAATCGTTTACTGTTGGATCACGTGAACGCTGCTGGAGATACAACAGCTCTTCAGCTCCCTGGATCAGCAATTCGGGTGAGAATGGTCTTGTCGCTGGTGCAATATTATTATCATCTTTGGATATATCCTGTTGATTGCTGTGTGCTCTTTTCATCAATACATCATTCTGTCTTGATTGAAAGGACGTTGAAAGCGGTAACTGTACCAGCAACGGCGAAGTCTGAAATGCATCTGCCGACGAGACGAAAAGTTGAAAGAGGACCGTTGATACTGATACAACTGTTCCCCGCAGAAACGCATTGTTTTTTCTTTTGGTTCTCTTCATCTCCCCTCTAGATCTGATCGTGGTAGGGCTCTGCTCTACTAGCATATTGTATATTATTGAGTACCGACGAAACGTTGCTTGGAGTAGTCTAGCAGAACAATGCTCAACGTCAGCTGACAACGCGTGTGTCGTGTCATGTCAATGTTGTTGGCATGTCGGTACTTCACGAGAAGTATCTTTAGATTACTTTTTTGCTTCATAATAACTTAACTTTAACCTTACAACTAAACAATTGCGCTGCTGGACAAAAGTGCGGCGAGGTTTGTGCTACAGAAATAACAGCGAGTAAAAACAAAAACGATATGCACATCCGACATCCGACACAATATATTGTATATTATAATCATGACAACATTATTTTATTGTTACTTTTGTAATGGTAGCTAGTGTAAATCTTCGTGGTGGGATGATGCATTGTGGCCGTAGAGCCTAGCACGTTCATAGTGCGAAAGAAACTTGGGATGGTTGGCATCACCCTGGTATTCTCCCTTTTTGCCTTCTAGAATCATTCTCCATTTCTTATCGACTTCGAGCAAATCCAAGCCCAGGGTTTCGGGGATGGTACCAAAGGTAATCAAGCATGCGGCAAAGGATGCATAGCCTGATAATAGAAACAAATCCAAGTTGTTGTCGAGAGACCCAAAAATGATGGCGGCCATGAGTGCTCCAGCTTTACCACTGGCAGCACAAATACCGTGAGCCATGGTTCTCATTTCGGTTGGAAAAATTTCGGCAGGAATTAAAAATGTTGTCGCATTGGGCCCGAGCTGTCCGAAGAAGGAGCTTCCCAGGTACAGCATTACCAGAACACCAGAGCTCAATTGAAAGTACAAAAATCCACAACTGACAAACAAGCCACCAGTGATCAAGAAACCAATCTGCTGAAGATTGCGACGGCCAACAACATCGACCAAGAAAGCAGCTCCGAAATAACCCAGGAGCGCCACAAAGGCATTCAGAGATGCTGCCAAGGAGAATTCTAGCAAAGTTGTACTCTCTCCTGTCAGTGTGAGCAAAAAGGTGCTCTGAAAGAGCTTGTTGCCGTAAAATGCAACGTCCCACAAGAGCCACGAAAGGGACGCACCAACCAACCGAAGTCCATAATTTTGTAAAAACAAGCGAGTCGATGATGCTTTCAAATCATCTTCTGGATCGGTAGAGGGAGCGTGCTGCAGTAACTGCTGTTGATGTTGGTGCGCTGCCATGGCTGCCTTTTCGGTATCCATTGTTGCCTGACTGGTGGGTGTGTGGCTGGGATTGCTGCTCAATCCTGAAGTGATTATAGCTTGTGCGTGATAATCCACGCTCACGGAGGGTGCCGACAGGCTGGAGACATCGGAAACGGTATATTCTATCCGACTGGGTTCCAATTCGAAGTTTTCTTTTTGTCGTTTGTTGGACGCGACAGCTTGCAACAATTCGTGACGCTCCAACTGGTCTCGTTTTAGTTTGTCATCATTCCAGACCTGCGATTCTTGCAAATATTGATAGCGACTAATAAGGACATAGGTCAACACGGAAGCTCCCAAGGCGTAGGTTATTCTCCAAATTCGCAACAAGGCTGCGTTGGAATATTCGGGCTCATTATCGTCATTCACGATTTCACCTTGTCCCGTGATGACTACCAAGATTGTCATGGTCACGGCATTACAAAAGATACCCATTCCTTGCATGCTAAAAACAAGCTGTATTTTTCGTCCACGATACCTCTGACCATCTGGAATGGATGTTTGGGAGTGTGATTTCTTGTGAGCCTTTTGTTTGGGCAAATTCGCCATGTCTGTATAGTTAGTAGTTGCCCCTCCCTGTTGCTGTTGCTGTTGCTGTTGCTGTTCTTGCACATCATCGAGGGCTGCTGTTGTCGATTGATGTTGTTGCAAATCTTCCATGGCTCGTTCCGAGGCCGAACTGGCACTCAGTGGATATTCACCACCCACTCCAATTCCAAAAATGAAAAAAAGAACGGCCAAGGTTCGAAACAGCATGACGGGATGGTTGGCAAACAAAAAGGAAGCCAACGTTAAACTCCAAGCTCCTCCTGTCATAATACTAGCTGTCAAGATACTGCCTTTGCGTCGTCCCAAGTGATTGGCGAGATACCCGAGCACCATCATGCCCGTCATGACACCGAGCACGACACTGTACGTGAGAGAGGACAAGAGAACGGGAGAGCAGGCATTGTCCACGTATTCTGCTTGCTCGACTTCGGCATTATAATTATTATTACTACTGCCAAAACAATCTGGATACAGGTGTTCCCACAAAGGTCTCAAGGTACCAATAGAAAAGAGTATGTACGATTCTCCAAAGAGACCCAGACCTGGCCAAACAGATTCTTGTACGAAATCGCGAAAAAGTGAGGAAAAAGATGAAGATGATTGGTCTGTTGTGTGGGGAACTGTATCTGTATCAACAGCTGCACCAGCAACAGCAACGTGCAGAGGTTGCCCAGAAGCACTACTAGGATTAGGCGGTTGATAAGCTTCTTTTTGCATCTTCAGCAAGTTACGAATAGAGATACGATGCTGCCTACAGTCCTCGCTTTTGTTCTTACTATGCTCAATACAAAAACTGCTGGTAAAATTTACATCACTAAATAATAATTTGTCTCGGAAATCTCATCATTGGGAAAAATGGAAAAATTCAAGAAGCGACTCAACGGCTATGCAAAAAGTCGTTTTCCACCCGGGCCTATGTAATTGCACTGGGGCATTGTGCATGCATTCATCCATGCATGAATTCCAGAAGCAGTACCGTAGTCTAGGGGTATATGTAAAAAGGTGTACCACTGGGTGTACCATTTTGGTGTACTTTGGTGTACTTGGTACACCAAAAGTACACCTTTTTACAAATTTTTGTAAAAAGGTGTACCATAGTGGACTTGA
>Ga0100380_10006317_pt1 | contig 12082 bp, 18 predicted proteins | sample CryGeymeta201504_FD_80417 | JGI IMG/M metagenome (GOLD analysis project Ga0100380, IMG submission 80417) | Groundwater microbial communities from Crystal Geyser aquifers in Utah, USA - Crystal Geyser metaG 2015-04 | ecosystem: Environmental > Aquatic > Deep subsurface > Groundwater | place... | reverse complement strand
AAAATGAGTCAGTTTTTTGCGTGCCTCAATCTGAAGTTCAAGAGGTTTATGTCATTTCTCAGCTTCTCCATTTTTTTGTACTGAGCATCCAAACTTTTCTTGGCGTAGATCACTGAAGGTGTTGAATAAGGGGATTAGCAATCGTCTGAGTCAAGAGTGCCTTACAAGACTTCAGATGTGCTCAACCTTCTTTCCTGTCCTGATGTTTCATTTTTGACTGCAGATTGACTCATTTGAAAACTGAGGTCTTCTCTTACTCTGATGCTCTATTCAAGAATATGGGAGTTTTTTCTGAGGTTGTCTGATATGTTGCTCATCATTCTTTTGATTTCACTCAACTGGTCCTTCTCTCTCTCGGCCAGTAACTCTTCCCTAACGATAGTCTGTAGCTTTTATTGCCTTATTTTTTCAAGAAGCTGATCGTTGAGCTTTTTCTTGAGTTTATGGTACTTGCTCTTGTAGTTACGTAACTGAACATTAGAGTCGATTTTTTATCTTTAGAGACGACTCAGTGTCAGCTCTCTTGCCTATTATTTAACATTATTGAGCTGAGCCTGATGGATCAGTTCTGAACGGAGTTGAGCAGCCTCAGGATTGAATACTAAGCTGACTGGTTGAAGCGATTAATTAGCAAAAGGCTCGCCTCCCTAAGTTTTAATGGTTCCAAAATACTAATTTTGTAGTCTACGAAGTCGAACTCTTTTCCTTTTTTACTCAGCTTATCTTTTGAAATACTCGAGCATAGCTGCATTGCTTTGGTAGACTCCGACATCCGAATTATCAGCTGCCATTCTCATTCTGCCTGATTAAAGATAGGGGTTTATATAGGTGGTGTTATTTATTGGGGGAAGATGCTGAGTGTCGTTTAATATGTGAGCTTGAGGTAGGGAGATCATTTCGTGAGACAAAGGAGGAAGAACCTGGTTGGATTGAGGTGTGTAGAGTGCCACTTTTTTGTGGGGAGTTGATCTAAAGAAACGGTGTTGATACTCGTGCTTCCCAAAGCTCATAATAAAATAATAAGGGCTATTCTAGATATACTACTGTCATCAATGGCAACTAAAATATTTAGACCATCCTTCAAAATCAAGAGCCTTTATGCTTTATTCAATTCATTTTATATTCGTTAATGATCAAATTGAATTCAAGTTCAAATAAAGGAAAGTCCACAGAAACCTCTTGCAAACATTTAACTCCCATTCATCGATTGGGACCATAAAAAACAGTCACCCCTTTCGTGTGCCAGGAGCAAACAGTTACATCCATTGATAAAAGACTTGATCGCTCACCATTGCAAATTCCTCTTGCCTTGGCAATTAAGCAGTTTGTGATCGGAGAAGAAGGAAAAAGGTTGAGCCGACCAAAAACTTCAACAAATAGCTCCAGACAGACTGCAGTACGACTTTTTCGAGAGGACAGCCGCGAAATAAAGAGTGTGATAGATGAGGAAAAGCTAACAAATATCAAGAACATACTGCAGTAATTCATGGAATCTCTGTACTACGAACTTGAGAAAGATCTGGAGGCAAGGTTCAGTACCGAGATGAGAAGGATCATAATCAAATTTCGTGAGACTGAAAAAGCCATGAATCAGCTGAAGACCAAGCTGATAAACCATGCAGACATAGTTGAAATCGAATTGAAAATGAAAGAATATGAGAAAAGGTATCAGACGGAAATGAAAAATCTGGAACAAACGATAGATACACTGAACAAGGAACTTAGAAGAAAGGACTAAGATAAATAGGAACGATAAAAGGAGATGGCTAAGCTTAGGGAAGATAACTTTAAAATGGAGCAGATGATCAACAGGTATGAAAGGGTCCTCATTGACAAATTGATACTCCAAAAACAGTAGCAATCAGTGAAGGTTAATGAGCACCTCAGCAATATTCAGTAAATGAGGACTTACAGAGGTTCGATAAATGATCCCAGCTCAGGCATAATGAACATTCTGCCTGAAAAATACCATTACCTAAGTAGGCTTAACAGCAAATAAACTTCATTAGAAAATTCAGTTCTATCTGCGACCCAGACCAACATTAATAGTCTCAGACCCTCTTCGTCACCTTTGAAGAGAAGGAGTACAACTCCTCGGCATATTTTCAAAAATGAGGAAAACCCCACCTCATTTTGTGAATTGTTAAAAAGAGAAAGAAGTAGTTGATTTGTGCGCTTACTTATAATCCCCGCCCCTTGATATGATATATTCGATATGAGTTTTACCGCCTAACCTGAAGCATAAGTTGAGAATAAGCCTCTTCCAGCTAATGGCTCAGACATCGGCACCACTACCCTTGTGAAGGTCAAGTATGAAGCAGTCAAGGAAAATGGATAGCCAAAGCTCTTACTGACAAGGCAGTATCAGCCAATCAATCAGATCTTTTTTGACTCCCTTAAAAGTAAACTGATTGAGGTGATCAGAAACTTCAAGGAAGGAGATAGCCCTGCTATTGAAGATTTCATACCCGTTATCTTCGGGGTTCTTGAGGGAAGTTCTGGTCTTGTTGACCCGATGCTAATATTGACTGAGCAATTTGGATCTGGAATAGAGAACTTGAAGATCTAAGATATGGTCAAGGAGCGAACCAAAGTCATCAAATATGGCGTCGATATGAGAAAAGGAATGTCAGTCTGCGAAGTTGATAAAAAGACTTTGGACGCGATGAATGGAATGTATGACCTTAAGGAGATCAGGGCTCACAGGAAAATGTGCTTAGGAGTTCGAAACTACATCAAGAGCTGGCGGAAGTTCAAAAGCAGTTTCGAATCAAATGAGGATATGAGCTTTACTTCTCCTGCTTACAAAAATTATGTTGACTTCATTCAGTAGGAACTCACCTTCAACAACCTAAAAATAGTTGCTCCTAGCAACTCTTCTGAGAAAATAATTGACGAGACAGACAAAATAGTTGAAAAGGAAATGACTCCCCTCAAAGAAAAGAAGGAGTCCAACAAAAAGGATGACACTGCTTCTACTCACAAAAACAAAGGTGGAGAGAATGTAGAAGATTAAAAGGATGAAAACAAGCAGACAAGAGTCAGAAGGACCAAGTAATAAATATAGAGAGATCGACTGCTTAAAGAGCAGGAAAAAGATGAAAAGAAAAAACAGAAGGAGGAAAAGGAGAGGCAAAAGCAGCTAGAGAAAGACAAGGAGAAGGAGGAAAAAGCTGAAAAATAGAGACAAAAGCAGCTGGAGAAAGAGCAGCAGCTGAAGGCGAAACAAGAATAGAAATAAGCCAAGTAGCGAGAGAAGCAGCTTGAAAAAGAGGCAAAGTAAAAGGAAAGGCTGGAAAAGGAGGCAGAAAGGCGAAAGAAAGAGTAGGAAAAGGAAAGATAGAAGAAAAAGAAAAGCAATGTAGGCCAGTCACTGTTGGTTTTTTTCAAGCTAAAAGGATAAAGTCACGAAGACTCTCATTCTAGGACTGATAAGATGGAGGAAGAAAAATCTATGCACTCAGATGAAAAGCATGATAATCCAGTCGATGAAGAAATCCTCAACCTTATCAGAGACCAATCATTCCCGATCAATGGCTGCAGAGAAGAATTCTTCATGAATAAAATGAGAGATTAAAACTCTAAATTTGAGCCTTACTATGTCAACATTTTTACTCACAAAAGCAGACTTGAGTTCACTAACTTTTTGGTGACTGAGGAAAGATTCAGAGACTACACCTCACCTCACTAAGAGACATAGATGGGGAAGTATGATGATAGCAGTGTTGAGTATGAAGATCTTTGTGGGGATGTATGCAACGAGGATGTTGACGTGATGTCGGCTGAGGAGGAGGAGGCAGAGGAGGAAAACAGTGCCATTGTCCCTGATAGTTACTTTGAAGACGGAGAGCTATCTTAAGAGTCAAAGGATGATGTCGTTGTCAACATAGGTCAAGGTGGATAGTGGCATTTCCATTCAAAGGATGACTCAAGGGGAGACAACTACTAAATGTTTTGCCTTTTCGAGGAGACTTTCCCTCTTGCTTTGAGTGAACCAGAGTAAACTAATTAAATGACTCTTGCGATGAAGTGCTAGCTTTACAAAGAGATTCATGGCTATCACGGAACAAAGGAGGCCCTGGTGAAGGATTTAGTCGCCATTTGTGACAAGGTGCCAAAATCGTATTTGTTCGGAATGATTCGGGAGACAACAACCAAGAAGGGACACCAGAGGCTGATAAAACCTGAGCTAATTGACTTCATGAACTAGCAGAAAGAGGGATTTGCTCAAGAGCTTGAGGAAATCAAACTCAAACGAAACGAATAGATTAAGAACATTTCCAGAGAAAAAGTCAACTAAAAGGAAAAATAGCTAGAAAGGCTTATCCTGGAGGAAGCAGGCACATATTACATTGTGGACTTACTGCAATTCCTCAAAAGATAAAAAGGGTACCGAATAACAAAGAAAGACCTGATAGCCTTCATAGACACTAGGGTCGGTTCAGAGTGGGATGATGTTAGAAAACGAATGAAAAAGATGCAGGTCAAAGAGAAATAAAAGATGACTAAATTTTTGAAGAAGGACAAAGAAAAGGAGCAATCCCAAGAGCAAGAAGAACCCAAGGGTTAAGCTGAAGAAGCAAAGGTTGAGCCGGAAGGAGACAAAATGATAGCATAGTGAGCATCCTAATCAATATTGAATCAATATATTGCGGATACAATCATTTGTCTTTCTCGTAGAAGTTTATTTATGGATCCACGTAGAACTTTACTAAGCAACTGTATGATTTCTCAGCTTCACTCAGGTTCTGAAAGAGAGACCCGTGAATCTTCTAATACTTCCTGAACTCCTTGTCGTTTATGCTGTCGTACTCACTTTCGGTTGCTGCCTCAAAAATGCTCTCTTTCTCACCTTTGTATTCGGCCAAAATCAGGTTCTTTTCCTCGTCACTGTTAGCGTTGATGAGCCTGTTGAATAGGTTCCTCAGTCTATCCCGAAATGTATAGGTGAGGGTCCGAGGGAATAATCTGAGCTTCCGTCTGTTCTAGATCAACATCAGGTTATCCAGTTCATGAGGCCTAGAGAGAAGTTCCTCAATGTAGGCAAGCATGTATAGGCCACAGTCATGGCAGTTTGTTTGTCGAGGTAGAAGCAGTTGATAGCAGGGGAGGTTGGCTTATGTGAGGTTAACCTGAACACCTTTTCTCTATTCAAGCTCATTCTGAAGATAGGATCTCACCGCCTCAACAATAAACTATCTTTTTTCGAGCATACTGTCGCAGTAGATGATTTCGGCCTTTTAGGCTCCATTACTGAGGAGGTTCTTCGGTTTAAGAATTATTAGGCAGAACCAATGGCTGAATGCGTTGATGGGGAAAACGAGTACTTCCTTTTGAAATATATCGATGTTCTTGGTCCACCTCTTGACGCTGCTATAATTGTCTCTAACTTTTTTGTTGACCTCAGCAACTGAAGGAGGGCCCTTTATAGGATCATCAACGAGATATGTACCAATGAGTTTTTGCATAAAGAAGGAAGAGTAGACGTGGCTCGACTGCTCCATGTCATGATTGAGGAACACAAAGGCAAATATCTTGAGGTAGTGGCTGATGATGGTGTCGTTGAGATCTGTATCTGGCTTCAACTTTTATAGGTCTTCATGGTTTAAGGGAAACTTTTATGTCTTCCCAAGTGTTTCATTCCGCAAGACAATTTACATTTTTCCAGTTTGTTTGGACTGAGGAAGGAGACAGTGCTGGGTTAGCAGGGTCCTTTCAGCTGCCTTTTTCTTGTCACTCAGTCTCTTTTCCTGCTATAGTTTGTGCTTTTTGAACACATCTTCCTTTCTTTTGTGGGTGAATGTGCTCAGCTTCATGTTCAGGATCTTGCTCTCCATCGACTCTTCCAAAATAAAATCAGGAATCTTTGCAAAGATGGAGAAATCTTTGTCGTATGTTTTGTACTAATTGACGATATCCTTCAAGTCTGCTTTTTTTTTGTCTTTGTCGCTGACTGAACATTTGGTAAGAGCAGCAATGAGGGATTAGTTGGCATTTTACAAAACCTTAAAGAACTCCTACTGAGTTTTACTGGAGGAAAACGAAGACTATAACATGGTTGACTCTTGCCGGGGATTGATTAAATGGTATTATAAATGCGCTTTTATATGAATCATATTGACTGAATTGCTATGCAATTACGAATTTTGCCCATTGGCGGTTCAAATTGCCTTCACTCAAATAAATCAACTCACAAGAAAGAGTCGTAACTCGGACTCTTTTATTCATCGAGGGGTAGGCTTGATATAATATAATTATTTCCCAAAAATACTGGCATGAACTAAAGTGAAACAGCCCCCTAGCTGACTGACATCACTGATGAAAAGTACGAAAAGTTCATCAACCAGCAAACCTGTCCCTCGACTTTCCCAGTCACCAATCTGTGCACAAACCCAGCCTGCAAGAGTGAAGCTTTGTACTGTATGGAATACTTTTGTCCTTGTTGCTACGGTACCCATACAAATTGCTCAAACATACAGATTAAACAGATGACAGAGCACTTGTAATCTAAGGCTCGAGCTCTGAAAGACTTTACGACCAGAATGGATGACATTCTTCATGGAGAGTTAGACAAAATGCTCGATATCAAGGGTTATGATCTAAGGGATTTCGTTTCTGACAAGTATAAGGGGAAGACAGCTAAAGTAATCAAGGGAATCTACTTTGAAGGAGGGCAGTTAGATATACAAGGCGATCAAGCTGAAATATTTGCCAATAGGGTTTATTAGAATGAGAGTATAGCTCCAGAAGAGGAGGAGCTGCTTCTTGGCATCTATGAGTGCGAACTAACAAAGTTAGTCAACTCCTTTAGAGATCTCAGAAGGAGAACAATCAGAAAATACCATGAAACAAATGCTGAAAACCATATAAATAAGAAAATTGGCTCCAGCAGCAGCATCAGTACTGCAGCTAGCCTCAAGTAAATACAGCTCGCTAACTTTATTGACTGCTCCAAAATTATATAAACTCAAAATAAGGCCATTCTAAACTTCATTCATCAGTCTCTCAACGGCCCAAAAAAATTAGAGCTGGTATTTCGAGCATCCCAGCACAACTTTTAAGCACACAAATTTCATCAACATTGTGATGGAGTAACTCATACGTTCACAGTTGTTCGAACTAGTCATGGGAAAACAATTGCTGGCTATACGCCTCTGAGTTGGAATGCTGCTCCAAGTGGGAAACACGCCTCTGATGCCAACCAAGCAAGTTTCTTGCTTTCTCTTGACCTTTTCTTGAAGATGAGACTCACCAAACCTGACTATGCAATATACTGTTATACTGGCTTTGGCCCTCGATTTGGAGGGGGAGCCGATCTGCACATCGGGGACAGATGTCATGAGAACGAGAATAGTTTTATGGAATTTCCTTCAAGTTATGGGTGCAGCTAGCTGATGAACAAGAGTCAGGAAAACACTAGGCTTCTATGTGGAGCTGTGGACGGGAACAGTTTCAAGGTAACTGAATATGAGGTGTTCAAGGTAATATGGTGATTTATACACTCATGAGAGCCAATCATGTATAAATATCTATATTTTGACCCTTTTTAAAGCATTGATGAAGAAGTTTGGAGTCTTCAGATTATAAGAGGTTGGACCCTATGCTGATGAGGATGTATACTTAGCTATAGAGCTTTGAGTTTCCATTTAGCTTTGATTAGATGTTTGGTTCCTTCTATGTTCAGGTTGTTGTCCACTAACTCAGTCCATCATTACTGAGGTCAAGTTGGACTATATTGCTCCAGATTCCTTTTGGAAGATGCTTACAGCCCTTGTTTCCGAAGGAGCATTGATCTGAGTCAGAATATTTGTACAAAATGCCAATATTTATAAATTCCTCCAGCTAGCTTTGCTCAAATAGAAACATCCTTTCTCATCGAAAAGGTTAGCCCCTGCATCAAACAACATGAACCGAGATTGATGTGGCTAAGTTGGCTCCAGTTATTGCTGGATAACCCTTTACAGCCAGGATTGCCGATTCGATTGCTGACTGAATCATATTACACCCACATAGATGGAGGGTATCCAGGTTTTTCCACTTGGCCTTTCCCAACTCAATTGCTCCCTTGCTCCCGATGTCGTTGCTTTCTTGATGATGGGTGACATACATAGGTTGATAGTGGTTAACTACTGCCAGTCAGCTTTGCTTAGGTATGCACATCCCTAGTCTCCAATATTATTGTAGGCTTCATGAATGTCAGGCTACCAAGGCAGATGCTTTGCAGATGCTTTAAAGGACATTGACGAAGGAACCCGCTTCCTTCTGCTCCGATGCTGTTGTAGACTGTATCGTGGGTGTTATACTGAGGTGTAGCTCCTTTATGTTGTCGAACTTAATCTTAGCCATTTATTGACAGCCAGGGTCTCCAAAGCCATTGAAGTCTTTATTGATAAGATGTTACCTAGGCACAGAGTAACAGCAACACCTTATTTTATTCTTTTCATCTGATGTGAATTGAGTTAAGAGAAGACTAGTGATGCTTCTTAGGGCTGGAATGATTGAGCTTGATAAGCAGGCTGTACTCAGCTGATAGGTATGAAGGGTATATTCACCAATGTTCAAAGTAGAAAAGTTTTGCCTGATAAGCTATTGGGGATCCTGACTGTTCATTTAAAGATAATAGTTGAGAATATATGTGCCTGTGTTTATAAATATTTTCGCTTCTATTCTGATCAGATAAATATATAAATATATCGATATTAATCTGACATAAGAGTAAGGAAAATGTGTCAGAATGGCATATGTATATTATCAACTGCGATATAACAGTGAAGCTCTTCTGGCTATGAGTGATTGGTCATATTTGATAAGATGTCGGCTTAAATCTTCAACTTTTAAGATAGAAAAAAATATAAAAATAAGTTTGATGGGAACTGTCTGTGGTAATCCTGGAACTGACTAAACGCGAGGAGTGGTGGACATCATCTACAGCTCGACCACTGGCACCAGCAAAGAAGCGGCCTAAAAATTGCAAGAGCTCCTCGAGAGTCATGCCTACATTGCTCCTGTTACCAACATTGGAGATTACAACCACTAGGATCTTCTGGGTTATCGAGGCACAATCATCTTCCTTCTCTCGACCTATGGAAATGGAGATTCTCCATAAGATGGTGAAAATTTCTTGACTTGGATTTAAAAAATCAACCCAGAAAAACATTTTTCGGAGCTGGAATATTCAATCCTGGCCTTTGGAAACTCTAACTTTGAGAAGCACGTCGGGTTTGGTCTCAGGACTGAAAAGGTTCTCAAGCAAGGAGGAGCTCAAGACCTGGTGGAGCTTATGAAATGTGATGCTGGCTCTCCAGAGACAAACTGTTAAGCGAGGTTTCCGACCTGGTCAAAGGCTTTGCTATAGAAGTTGAATGCAACTCATCCTTTGAAACCAAGAACTGAGCTGGATACATCCAACACACCTCACGCTATTATTGAATCTCGTCCAAATTTTGACTGGTAATCAAAAGTAAGCGAAAACAACAAGGTGGGGAAGGAGTTCAAGACGATTTGGGATATGCCCAAGTGCAAGGTTATTCACATTAAGTAGTTGAGGAAGGATGTCAAGGACGGAAGATCCACTCTATGGATCAGAATTGAAACCAATAAAGATATAGGTATCAGTCCTGCCTGTAACGTCAACCTCTTCCCAGTCAACACCCTTGAAAATGATCCTGAAGATGATAAAATTGTGGAGTTCTGTGAGGTTAGAGGAAAAGTGCCCTTCCCTCCCATGCCCCTCAGAGAAATTAGGAAAATGCTCGACTACAGGCAAAAAATATCAGACCGTCAGATTAAGATGGCCCTGGTGATGGCGACTGTCAGTGAGGAAAAGAAGCAAGAGATAATAAAGAAGGAAAAATAATGCAATGTGTCAGTGCAACAAGCAGTCAATGACCTGAAACCTGACGTTTCCTTCTTGGCCAGCATCAATCTCAACCATGTGCGAGTCTACACTTTGTCCTCCTGGGACCCCTAGCAAAAATATATCGACCTTGTTGTTTCTCTTGTCAAAGATGGACTTACTTCCAACTACTTCAAGACTCACCCTTAGTATATGAGAATCAAGCCGGTCAGTTCGACCTTCTACATCCCTGATCAATAAAGACCCATTTGCATGATTGCCAACGGTTCAGGCATTGCTCCCTTCAGGTCCATTGCTCAGTATGTTTCTCAGCTTCCTGCCCAAAAGAGAAATCCTCTTCGATTGTAAGCCTCCTTTAATATAGCTACTACGGCATCCAGTCAGACCAGGTTGACTACTACTTCGAAGAAGAGTGGAAGCAGCTTGAACAGAATGGAATTATCGAGATGAGAGTGGCCCAAAGCAGAAAGGACCCTAGCAAGAAGGAGTATGTCCAGCATGTTTTAAAAAGAGATGTGGATTGGCTTCACTAGCATATTTTCAAGAAAAACGGTGTGGTTTTCATATGTGGAGGTTTGGGAATGTCAAGGGAGATTGACCAAGTGATTCATGATGCTATGGTTAAGGAGGTCAAGATGCCTTACAAGGCTTTCACATTAAAAACCGAACTGAAGCAGAAGAGGACGATAGTGGAAGAGGTGTATGGCTGATAGCAAAGAAATACAATATAGACAATTATTTATTTCTAGTGATGAATTGCAATACTCAGATCATTTTCATGGAGCTCAGGTTGGATTTGAGCATATTGAACAAGACCAGCTGTTCTTCTGGGTTTAGCAGTGAAATGATATAGGCTGGGGTGCTTATTACTGTCACCTTCATGAAGGCCTGGTAGTAAAAGTATACAAAAGCTCCCATTATCATTTGACAGTCCATCCTGTCACTCACTCCTCCATGTCCTGGTATTGAGTTACCAAAGTCCTAAATTATTGACTAACTACCTTAATCTTGACCGATCTTTTGAGTCCAGAAGCGAAGAAGCCTCCGAATGGACCTATGGTACTTGCGAAGAGTGAAAAGATCATACAGTGACCCTGAAGATAGGTGATGGTGATGGGCCCAAGTTTGAAAAGAGTCAACAGGTGGTTGCTGCAGCTGGGAAATACAAAAGGAGTAAAATCAAAGGTAGGGCTCGGACAAAGGGTTCCAGTCATGCTTTGAATAGCTTCCGTGAGCTGCATAGAACAAGATTTACGATGATAGAAAAAATACAGGTGCTGATTGCTCCTCCGATATATCCTTCCCAAGTTTTTTTAGGAGAAAGAGCTATAAGCTGATGCTTTCCGAAGAAGTATCCAAAGAGGTAGGCAAAGATGTCGTTGATTACTATGAGCATGGCGGGTAAAAGGAAATAAATGAGACCTTCGTATACATTGAAGGACATGAGCCAGGCTGCACTGGAGCAGATGAGCAGTGAAATGACGATCCAACCGAACAGCCTGAACTGGTATTTGAGGAAGCCCTGCTTGAGGCTGATGACAAATGTGAGGAATGCGATGACAACCAGGGAGAAGCTGATGAAGGGATGGTAGAAGAGCATTTTTCCGATGAAGCTGTACTTGATTCCAAGGTAGGGCAGCTTGATCTGGATGAACTTTCCAAAGAGATAATAGTTGTAGGTGAAGAAAAGAAACCAGTTAATGAACTTAGTCATGGGGATCTTGACCTCCTTCTCCTCGTACCTCTTGATATTGTTGAGCTCAATGAATATAGTGATGTTCAGGAACTGGATCAGTAAAACAGTGTAGAACTGTCCTGCTGACAGTATCAACCCGAAGGTGAGAATCTTGGCGATGGTGGTCCATGTTCTCTGGTAAAAGTTGGAGTTTATCCTGGAGCCAGATTTGGTGGCAGAGTGTGTTGGATCGACAGGAGGGGCTTCAGGGTTAACTTTAGGCTCATCTTCAAACTATGTAGATGTCACTTCTGATGCTTCAGCCATGTGTAAAATAACTATAATATGACATGGACTATCTAAGTATTTGAAGTAAATTAGTCGACTTCACAGGATACTTTCGCTAATCTTCCCGAGGCACAATGCCAAGTGGATGCTGATCTTGTAGGAGGAACTTTCAACAATACATTTGAAATGGCTGGGGAGGAGGTAGAATATTCTTTTATAATGACCTCAGATTACATATTATTAATTCTGATCAATCACTTTTT
>Ga0100380_10006307_pt1 | contig 12099 bp, 8 predicted proteins | sample CryGeymeta201504_FD_80417 | JGI IMG/M metagenome (GOLD analysis project Ga0100380, IMG submission 80417) | Groundwater microbial communities from Crystal Geyser aquifers in Utah, USA - Crystal Geyser metaG 2015-04 | ecosystem: Environmental > Aquatic > Deep subsurface > Groundwater | place: USA... | reverse complement strand
ATTCGGCGGCAAGGTGAATCACGAGTTCAATTGATCGCGTGCGCAACAAGTCTCGCACCAGGTCCATGTCCGTAACCGAGCCAACAACTAGCTCGTGAGATTCCGGACGAGGTAAATCTCGGAGATTTTCCTCACTTCCCGCATAGGTCAGCGCGTCCAGAGTGACAACATGAATTTCTTCGTCCCGATGCATGAGGCTTCGAACGAGGTTGGAGCCGATGAATCCAGCGCCCCCAGTGACTAGAATTGATTTCATAGATGCATCACTTCGCATTAGGCGACAAAGCGTTTCTGAGTCCAACGGGCCCACATTGATTTGTCTTTGCCTGTCGCAAGGCGACTGAAGGCGAAGACGTCTTCTGCTAATTCGTCCTCGAGCCACCGCAGAGTTTCCGGACTAGGCGCGCGTGGGCGCGGGGCACCCTTCGGGAGGATCCAGGCGCGAAGCCGGGCCCTGAGTCTCCACGACATCAAACGCCGTGGGCCTCGGCGGTAAATCTCACTTTGAGCAATCGCTCTCCATGGACCGAGGGCCGAATGGCGCGCTCCGCTTGGATTGAATGTTCGGTCAGCTTCCACCAAGTGGCCACCTTGTCGGACGCCCAAAAAGCGTGAGACTGAATCAACCGTATCGCGTCTACTATTCGTGTAATCCTCGAAACGAACGACTTGAAGCTGGTCGCGGGAGAAGTGCTGCAGCCACGCCGTGGCTTGCCACATATAGCGTGATACCTCTAGGTAGCGTGGGCTATTGCGTACCTCGAAGTCGATATCGCCGGATGCGAACCCGTATGCGTAATCATGGTGATGGTGACTGACGATCCTGTCCACGGGATCTCGGACTGAATAGATCAGCTTGAGGCCTGAGCCGAGGATTCTCTTGGCGCGCTCCGGCACACCAGGATGGTCGTCGCGCTTGGTGTAGCTCGTGGACGCTTCCCCGGCCATTTGGTCCGGACGGCATCCCGCGAAGAGCGCCGAGTAGGCTTGTCGCCCCCGGGTCGTGAAGATGGCGTCGGTTGTGAGCGCATCCGGCTCCTTGTCCTCTGGCACGAATATTGCCGGATTGGCGCCCAAGTCTCGAAAAAGCGACGTCGTGGCGGACTTCATGGATCCGATGATCAGGAAGGTGGGCAGCAATGTGGATTCCTGCGGCGGCCGTGGTCGTGGCGCTGGTCCGCCCTGCCAGACGATGGGAGGCTAGAGGTGGCCTTTGGTCCCAACGGACCCGTCTGGGGCCGAGTCTTCGGCAGTGTATCGGGATGCGCGATTCGCTCGCAACTGTCTTCGCCAGAGCGGTGTCGGTGGAAAGAGGCTGCGCCCTCGACTCGGACTGCCGGCGATGAACGAACCAGTGGGTGGCGGAATGGGGTGGTCATGAGTCGAGGACATCGATGAGTAGCGCGCGGGCATCCGAACGATCATTTCGGCGTGGGTTCTAGCACGGCGGTCGTCTAGGAGGGACACGGAGTCATGCGAGCCCATGTGAGGCGCCGAGGACCGGCCAGCGCCGTTTGCATTGCGCACCACCCTCCGACGGCTATGATGCGCGGCCAATGGTCCGCGCCGGGCACAGATTCGGATCTCAGACGTTGCCTCGATCGAGGACGGCTTGAACGGTTCGGTCCCAGAATCATACAGACGGGCGGGTGACGCCCCGCTTGTGGCGCCACCTGTTGGACGAGCACGGGTCGTGGCAGAAGTGGTGCCGGGTCAGCAGCACTCGCACCTATCAGCACCTACGGAGCAGCCGTGAGCAATCGAATCTACTTGAGACATCGGTGGTCCCACCGTGGCCGACTCCACCGCGTCAGCGTGAGGATCGCCAACCGGGTGCTGGGACGCGTTCCCTTCGCGGTGAAGTACTCGCTCGCGGGCGTCGCGGCAGGTCGCGAGTTGCCCTATAGCTTGCTTCAGCCCGGCGACACGGCGGTGCAGGTCGGTGCTCCTCATGACACGCTGCGCGCCGGTCGGTCACGGGCTGTGCATTTGGCGCTCCGAGTCGGACCTCGGGGACGCGTGGTCGTGGTCGAGCCGGATCCGGCTAGCGCTGCGGCCTTGCGCAAGGCGGCATCTGAACATCGGATGCCTCAGCTCCTAGTGGTGGAGAGCGGGGCGTGGAGCTCGCAGAAGGAGCTCCGCCTCTACGTCGATCCCGCCCATCCAGCGACCAACTTCACGGAAGACACCGCCGATTACAGCCCTGAGGAAATCGCCCGTTTCGAAGTCGAGACGGTTCCAGTCGATAGTGTGGACAACATTCTCGAGCGCCTGGATGTCTCTAGCGTCAAGTTGGTCAGCATCACGACCAACGGGTCCGAGCGCGAAATCATCGCGGGCATGAGCAAGACTTTGGCGCGTGGACTTCCGTACATCGCCCTCGCTCGCACAGACGATGGGCACGAGGCGATGATGACCGAGCTGGGTTACGGCAGGCTGGGCTTCGACAATCGGGGCTACACGTTCTCCAAGAACGCCTAGGCTCGGTGGGCTTGGGCGAAGCGATGCCTCGATGAAGCTCCAGAGCGTCTACCGTCACTATTGGCCCGATACGGCGCCGTATGCGTCGATCTTGAGGGCCATTCTCGAAGAGCGCGCGCGGCTGGGCGACGACGTCTGCGTGTTGACCGGCCAACCTTCCTACAACGACAATCGACTACCAGCCAGGCCCCGGCAGGAGGTAGTGGGTGGCGTTCGTGTCCGACGATTCCGCCTGCCTCCAGAGCGGAAGCGCTCGCTTGGGGCTCGCGCCGGGAGTCTCCTGTGGTTTCTCGGCCGGGCAGGCGTTGCGGTCGCTGCGCATGGGTCGCCCGACCTCATTCTCGTCAACGGGCACCCGCCCGTGGGCATGGGGTTCTTCGCTCGAGCGATGCGCCGTTGGCACGGCGTGCCCTACGTCTACCACTGCCAAGACATTCACCCGGAAGCGCTACTCGTGGGTGGGCACGTTCGGCCCGGGCGCATGTTCAGGCTCCTTCGGTCTTTGGACACGCAGACCTGCATGGGAGCCGCGGCCGTCGTGGTGCTGTCCGACGACATGCGCAAGACCATGCTCGGGCGAGGCATCCCGGATGAGAAGCTCGTCGTGATCAATAATTTCGCGCTCGAGGCCGATGCCGGAGATTCGTCCGACGAAGTGGCAGAACTTCTCCAGCCAGTTCCGGCAGACGCCTTTGTCGTGCTCTTCGCTGGCAACCTCGGGAACTTTCAGGGCCTGGACGCGCTGGTGGAGGCCGCGCAGTTGCTCGCTGCGCGCCGAGACATCCAGTTCGTGTTCATGGGATCTGGCCTGGCTCGTGAGCGCCTCGAGCGAGCGGCGGGCGACCTTATGGGCGAGACCATCCACTTTGTCGGCCAGCGCAGCGTATCCGTCGCACGCGACACGATGGCCATCTCAGGCATTGGGGTCGTGTCGCTCCTGCCCGGAGTATGTCGGGTCGCCTACCCCAGCAAGCTCATGACCTACGTGGCGTCGGGATGTCCGGTGCTCGCCGTGGTCGAACCTGACTCTTCGGTCGCCGCAGACGTAGCCGACGGACAGCTCGGGTATGTCTGTGGCGGGCAAACACCGAGGGCTATTGCTACGGCAATTGAGCATGCTTGCAACGACCGCGCACGCTGGAACGCGGCCGGCCGGGCAGCACTTTGCGACCGGGCTGAAGCCAGGTTCGGCCGTGCGACGGCGCTCGCCAAGTGGGCACAGCTCCTCGAGGCGCAGATCCCTCGAATGGAAGGGCGCTCGCGCGCATCTGAGGCTCAGTGAAGCTCCTTCGACGCCCAATTGTGATCCTCGGAGCGGCGCGTTCTGGCACCAAGATGCTCCGGTCGCTTCTGGCCGCGCATCCAGCGGTGTCGGCCGTGCCCTGGGACGTGAACTTCATCTGGAAGTATGGCAACTACGCCCATCCCGACGACGAGCTGGACCCCCGAGACTTCACGGCCAGAACGCGGCAGTTCATCCAGCGCTCACTCGGGCAATTTCAGGCACCTGCCAGCACCCACCTGGTGGAGAAGACCGTAGGAAACACGTTGCGCCCCGCCTTCGTTCAAGCCGCCCTACCAGGATGCGTGTTCGTGCACCTAATACGCGACGGCAGGGACGTCGCGGAGTCGGCCAGAAGAATGTGGCGGGCCCCGATGGAGTGGCGAGCGGTCGCGCAGAAGCTCCGCGCGTTTCCGCCAGCCGCACTGCCCACCTATGGCGTGCAGTACGCTCGCGCCTACGTGGAGCGGCGCCTCGGTCTCAGGGACGGCGCCGTTGGCACCTGGGGACCTCGGTGGCGCGGCATCGACCGAGACGTGGAAGTCATGCCGTTGATCGATGTCTGCGCCCGGCAATGGGTCAGGTCGGTGGAGACGTCCAGAGCCTGGTTGGCCGACTCCGCATCGGCGCCGGCTTTGGAGATTCGCTACGAGCAGCTGTGTGCCCAGCCAGTCGTCGAAGCCAGACGGCTACTCGAGTTCGTGGGCCTCGATCCGAGCGAGGCCGTCGAAGAGCACGCTTCCCGCACGATTGTGACTACGCACCAGCACAAGTCTCGGACAGGACTCACTACCGACGACCTTACGGCAATCTCCGCCGAGGCGGGCCCGCTGCTCGAGCAGCTCGGATATCTCGGGAAGTAGACGACCTTGGCCCCACGCGACAACGCAAAGCGCCTGCTCGACGTCGCCCTCTCGGCCGCCGGGCTCGGCGCACTCGCGCCGCTGCTCGTCGGTGTCGGCGTTGCGGTGAAGCTCGACTCGAAGGGACCCGCGCTCTACGGCCACGAACGGGTTGGCCGCGGTTGGACGCCCTTCCGCGTCTGGAAGTTTCGGACGATGGTGACCGACGCCGACTCCATCGGGCCGGCCGTGACCGCTGGCGGGGACCCACGCATCACCAAAATTGGTAGGCTCCTGCGCGCCACCAAGCTCGACGAGCTGCCGCAGCTCTGGAACGTTCTGGTCGGCGACATGAGCATGGTGGGCCCGCGGCCGGAAGCGGCCCGCTACGCGGAGGCTTTTCGGGAGGACTACGATCTCATCTTGACCGTTCGGCCGGGCATCACCGACGAGGCCGCGATCCTCTACCGCAACGAGGAGGCCCTCCTATCGGACGCAGACGATCCGGAACGCGTGTACCTAGAGCACATCCTGCCCAAGAAGATTGCACTCTACCGCCGCTACTTGGCAGACCGTTCGCTCGGACGAGACCTGTCGATCATCCTTCGCACACTCGAAAAGGTTGTCCTCCGATGACAGACCGCATTCCGTTCCATGTTCCCGACATCGGTGAAGAAGAGATCGCCGAGGTGGTGGACACCCTGCGCTCGGATTGGATCACGACGGGTCCCAAGACGCAGACCTTCGAACAGCGCTTCGCCGCCGCGGTCGGCGCGCCCGAGGCCATCGCGGTGAACTCCTGCACGGCGGCCATGCACCTGGCCCTCGAAGCCGTGGGGATCGGGCCGGGCGACGAGGTCATCGTGCCCAGCATGACCTTCGCGGCCACCGCCGAAGTGGTGCGCTATCTCGACGCACGCCCGGTCCTGGTGGACGTCCTCCCTGGCGATCACGAGATCGATCCGGCCGCTGTGGCGCGCGCTATCACACCAAAGACCAAGGCCATCCTGCCGGTGCATTTCGCCGGCCAAGCCGCGGACCTCGACCCGATCCTCGCGCTCGCGGCAGAGCACAAACTGCGGGTCATCGAGGACGCGGCCCACTCCTTTCCGGCCAGCTACCGCGGCCGGCCGATCGGCAGCATCGGCGACATCACATGCTTCTCGTTTTACGCCACCAAGACGCTGACCACGGGCGAAGGCGGGATGGCGACCACGGCGGACTCCGAGCTCGCGGACCGCATGCGCGTGATGCGCCTGCACGGCATGTCCAAGGATGCTTGGAAGCGCTATGACGCAGGCGGCTCCTGGTACTACGAGGTCGTCGCTCCGGGCTTCAAGTACAACCTCGGCGACATCGCCTCCGCGCTGGGCTTGGTGCAGCTGCGACGCACGGAGGCCATTCTGCGTCGCCGTGAGGCCATCGCGAAGCAGTACCTCGAGGCGTTCGCCGATTCAGACTTTGCAGAGGTGCTCGACCGCCACGACGACAGGTCACACGCATGGCACCTCTTCATCCTGCGGCTGAGGCTCGAGACTCTGAACATCGACCGACGGCGCTTCATCGAAGAGCTCGAGGCCCGTGGCATCGGGACCTCGGTCCATTTCATCCCGCTGCACATGCACCCGTACTATCGAGACACCTATGGCTACCAGCCCGACGACATGCCCGTGGCGCGCGATGTGTACGAGCGGAGCGTCTCGTTGCCGATCTACTCGCTGATGACTGATGAGCAGGTCGCGCGCGTGATCGAGGCCGTGCGGCACGTGGCCAACACGCATCGCCGCTGATGGTCGGCTGGGAGGCCGCGCGATTCATTGTCGCGACGCGGGAAGCAGCCCGCTAGAGCCCCGGTCGAGGTCGCGCTAGGCTTGGCCCGCCCAGCGCACGTCCGGGAGTCCCGAGTCGGTCTGGGCTCTGAACGTTGGCCGCCGCAGGGGAAACAATGACGAGGCTATGGTTGTGAAGCTCGCTGCACGTACGCTGCAAATTGTCGTCGACCTGCTGGTGCTGGCCGCCGCGTATGCTTTGGCGTTTCTGTTCCGATTCGAGTTCAGCTTCAGCCTTCCGATGTTGAAGCTCCTCTTCTTCACCCTGCCCTATGTCGTCCTCCTGCAGTACGTGGCCCTCGCGGTGGCTGGTGTCCCCGCCCGTGCTTGGCGCTACATCGGATTGCAGGACCTGAGTCGTGTGCTGCTTGGAGTCGGCGGAGCAGTCGCGGTGCTCGTAGCCCTGCGCATCGGCCTGGCTGAGTTTTCCGGCCACGCCCGCTTTGTGCGCATCCCGTTGGGCGTCCTCGCCATGGACTGCGTGCTTGGCTTCCTCGGAATCACCGGGGTGCGGGTGCTGCGCCGCATCCTCGCGGAGCGCAGTGAACGACGCCAAGTGATGTCTGCCCGAAAGCCCAAGCGAACATTGCTCGTCGGCGCGGGCCGCGCCGGCTCCATGGTCGCGAGCGAAGTCTCCCGCAGGCCGGACGTTCCCATGGAATTCGTTGGTTTCGTCGACGACGATCCATCGAAGACGGGCACGATCATTCAAGGGATCAAAGTGGTCGGGGATACCCACTCACTCGACGCGCTCGTCCGCGAGCTGCGAGTGGAGCTCGTGATCATCACGATGGCGTCGGTGTCACCGGACGTCGTTCGGCGCGTCGTACGGAGCTGCGAGGACGTGGGCGTGCCCACACAGATCATCCCGGGCATGTACGAGATTCTCAACGGCCGCGTGAATCTCTCGCGCATCCGCAAGGTGACCATTGACGATCTCCTGGGGCGCGACACCGTCGAACTGGATGAGGCGGCCCTGGCCAAGTTTCTTCATGGACGCCGTGTGTTGGTGACCGGAGCCGGCGGTTCCATCGGCTCCGAGATCTGCCGACAGGTCGCACGCCTCGAGCCGGAGCGTGTCGTGCTGGTGGAACAGGCTGAGAACGCGCTCTTCGAAATTCATCGTGAGCTCGGCCGAGTGTTTCCCGAGCTGAACACCGTCCCGGCTATCTGCGATGTGTGTGACGAGCAGCGCCTGGGCGCCGTCTTCGCGGAGCACCGTCCGGACGTGGTCTTTCACGCTGCGGCGCACAAGCATGTGCCGATGATGGAATGGAATCCCGGCGAAGCGATCAAGAACAACGTATTTGGCACAAAGCGTGTGGCCGACGCAGCTCACGCAGCCGGCACCGGCACGTTCGTTCTGATCTCCACGGACAAGGCCGTGAATCCCACCTCGATCATGGGTGCGACCAAGCGCACGGCCGAACTCTATATCCAGGGCTTGGCTCGAGAGTCGGACACCACGTTCGTGGCCGTGCGATTCGGGAACGTGCTCGGTTCAGCGGGCTCCGTGATCCCGACTTTCCAAGAGCAGATCAAGGCGGGTGGGCCCGTGACCGTGACCCACCCGGACATGGAGCGCTACTTCATGACCATCCCCGAGGCCTCTCGTCTGGTGATGCAAGCAGGCGCCATGGGCGAAGGCGGTGAACTCTTCGTGCTCGACATGGGAGAGCCCGTCAACATCACCCAGCTCGCCCGAGACCTCATCCGACTGTCAGGGCTCACGGAGTCAGACATACCAATCGAGTTCACTGGTGTTCGCCCCGGCGAGAAGCTTCGAGAAGTCCTGTCCTCGGCCGCTGAGAACCTCGCTCGCACCCGCCACCCCAAGATCTTCATCGGTGCCATCGAAGCTGTCCCGATGGCACGGATTCTGGCCGGGCTGGAACAGCTCGCCTTGGTGGGGCAGACCCCCTCCGCAGCCGAGGCCCGGACCGCCCTGATGTGTCTAGTGCCCGAGATGGAAGCACCGGCGACCAAGAGTCCTGCGCCGTCCGCGACTATGCAGACGCTGCATTGAGCGAAGCCTCCGGGCCATCATGCCGAGCTCGGCTCCACGCCGCGGCGTGAGCACGGCTGAATGTTCTCGCGCAGCTTGGCAACTTGCCCGAGGCAGGCTTCGGCTTGACCGGGGCACTCCGGCGTTCGACATTTCCCCACCATGTGGCTCTCCGCCAGACGTGAGAGAGCCACGCAGCTCCAGCGAACCAAGCCTTGACTGATACCGCCGAGTCATCCGCCCCCGAATTCGTCGAGACCTTCGACCCTCGAGCAGTCCTCCGCCTTCTGCGTGAGCGCAAATGGGTGATCCTGGGGACGGCGAGCATCGTCCTGGTCGCGACGGTCTTCTACACGCTTCGACAGCCGAAGGTCTACGAAGCCATCTGCACCATTCAGTACGATCCCACTCCGCCACGTGCCTTGGGCTCCGAGGTGGAGGACGTGGCGGCTCCTGCGATCAATTTCTGGATGACCAAAGAGTGGTACGAGACGCAGAATCAGATCATCAAGAGCCGGACCGTCGCGGAGCGCGTGGTGCAGGCGCTCGGGCTCAACGAGAGCCCGGACTTCTTCTACGTCCCCGAGTCCGAGCGACATGGATGGGAGTCAGCGACTGTTTCAGCCACTGCGCTCGAGCTGATTCAACGCCTCACGGTCGATCAAGCGCCGGACAGCCGACTCGTTTCCATCAAGGTGCGTGATCGCGATCCCGAACGGGCTACATTGGTCGCCAACAGCATCGCCCACGCCTACATCGAGCACACACGCGAAGAGCGGATGGGCGCGACCGGCGACGCACTGGTATTCCTCGGCCAGCGTCTCGATTCCCTCACCAGCGAGCTGCAGAGTTCCGAGCAGGCATTGCACGACTGGCGTGAGAACAACAACGTTCTGTCGGTCTCGCTGGAAGACCGACAGAACGTGATCGCCCGCGATCTGGAGCACTACAGCAGCGCGCTTGCGGATGCCACGACCAGGCGCATCGCAGTAGGAGCCAAGCTCACGGCGCTTCGCGCCGCGAACTCCGAAGATCCCATGCGTGTGGACGCCACCTTCATCACCGAGAACGCTTCCATTACTGCGCTGAGGACGTCCTACCGCGAGCTCACCACCGACCTGGCGGAGAAGTCTGTGCAATACGGGCCCAATCACCCAGAGGTACGCGCCGCTACCGCACGGCTGGAGATCATCCGCCAGCAGATGCGAGAGCAGGTGGACGCCCTCATCAATGGCGTCGCGTCGGAGCTCCGGGAAATGCGCACCACGGAGGCCGGCTTGCACCAGGCCCTCGAGGACGTGCAGGCAGCGGGGCTCGCTTTGAACCAGCAGGAGATTCGCTACAACGCGCTCAAGCGCCGCCGCGAAAACACCGAGAAGCTCTACGACATCGTGCTCCAGCGCACGACGGAGACTGACCTCACGAAGATGCAGAAGCTTTCCACCGTGAGAATGGTGGATGAGGCGCTCCAGCCCACGGTCCCGGTGAGTCCCCTGCTGCCACTCAATCTGGCGGCTGGTATAGTCGCAGGGTTGGTCTTGGGCCTCGGCTTGGCCGTGCTCCTCTCCCAGATGGATAGAACGCTCAAGACAGGTCGAGACATCGAGGGTCTGGGCCTCTCCCTCCTGGGGGTCCTGCCTTCCATTCACGGTGCCGAGGGTCAGCCGGTGGCGGCGCGAGGAAGAAGCAAACGTCGACGTCCCGCCCGACCTAGCACCGGACCCAAGCGCGATTTCGTTGTCCACGATGATCCGATGTCCTCGGCCGCGGAGAGCGCGCGCGCTATCCGAACCAATCTGACGTTCATGGGAGCACAGAGTGCACTCGGTACGCTGGTTCTCACGAGCCCGAGCCCTCTCGAAGGCAAGACGACGGTGGCCATCAGCTTGGCGATCGCCCTGGCACAGGGCGGCAAGAAGGTGCTCCTGGTCGACACGGACATGCGCCGCCCCCGCCTGCATCGAGCTTTCGGCCGCAACGCCAAGCATGGCGTGAGTTCGGTACTGGTCGGCGCCGCGACTTTGGACGAAGCCCTCCAAACGACCGAGGTTCCCAACCTCAGTCTACTTCCGTGCGGGCCGATTCCACCCAATCCGTCCGAACTCCTTCACACGGCGGCGTTTTCAACGCTACTGGGTCAACTGCGTGAGCGCTTCGATCATGTTCTCTTCGACAGTCCTCCGCTGGGCGCCGTGACGGATTCGGCCATCATCGCACCGCAGGTGGACGGCGCGATTCTCGTCATGAAGTCCGAGAACACCACACGAGACGCCGCCGCTTCGGCCATGAAGCAACTGAGGAACGTTGGCGCCAACCTGCTTGGAGGGGTGCTGAACGACGTCGACCTCGCAAAGCAGGAAGCCTACTACGGTGGAAACTACTACTACTCGGGCTACTACTACGGGACTCCTGGGGACGACAAGGACACGTCCGATTCCGACTCTGCTCAGGCCGCCGAATAGTGCCTCGTAAGCACGGCGGCGAGCCATCGAATGGGAGTGCGCTGCCGTTGCCACCAGGCTCCACAGGCCGACGGCAGTGATTCGATCTCCACCAGTGCGCGCGGAATGGCGTTCTCATTGCGTTGCGTGTTCCACCCGTGCGCGTCAAACTCAGTCCAACACCCAGCGCGGGCATCAGGTCGAAAGGGGCCCCGTGGCAACCAGAGAGATCGCAAAAGCGTGGCACGCCAGCGGACGCTCCAGGCGACATGCGCCACGGACAGCGTCGCGGAACGCACGACGTGGCGGGCACTTGGCGCTAGCTGCGTGCGCGATGACGCTATTCGCCGCACTGCCTCCTGTCACCATGGCCCAGGATTGGCCGATGCGCAGGCACGACTCGCAGCGGCTGGCGTACCAATCCGCTGGAGTCGACATCGACGTTCCTGGCGTGCTCGGCACCGTCACGCTGGGCGGAGCCCTCGGAGGCCGAGATTGGCTGGTGGACGACCCTGACAGCGACGGTTCTGATGAGGTCTACCTGCTGGGAGGTGGGCGCCTCATGTGCTGGCGCGGAGATGGCGTACTGCTTTGGGCCACATCTCCGCTGAACTTCAACCAGATCATCGCCGTGGACGACCTCGACGGGGACGGACGTCGAGAGGTCTTCGTCTCGGGTGGTCAGGTGGCGCCCACGGCGTTCGATGCCCTGACCGGTGCCCAATTGTGGCAAGCGCCCCTGCCCCCCGGGCAGTTCGTGGGTGATGTGATCCCGGTCGACGTCGATGGCGACGGCCGTAGAGAGCTGATGGTTGCCGATTGGGGCGGTCCCGCAGCGGGAAGTGGCACTGCTCGTGTCTATCATTTCCCGGATGGCTTGGGCGGTACCGTGTCCACCACGCCCCTGGACACCAGCGCGCATGGCTATTGGTTTGGCCTAGGGCTTGCTGCTGGTGACCTCGCTGGAGACGGCCACGTCCAGCTCGTGACTGCGTCCAACGATCGCATCCTGGCCTACGATCTCGCTACAGGCGTCCCTACGTTCACCAGCCCTCCCCTTGGGGCCTTCCCCTTCGGCAAGGTGAAGGTGAACGTGGCGGATGTGGATGGCGACGGGCGGGACGAAGTGGTGGTGGCGTCCGATAACGCTGGCGCCAGCTGGCCGGCCGCCAAGCGCTTGATGCTATTGGAAGTGGAGTCTGGCGCCCTCACTACGCGT
>Ga0100380_10006303_pt1 | contig 12104 bp, 9 predicted proteins | sample CryGeymeta201504_FD_80417 | JGI IMG/M metagenome (GOLD analysis project Ga0100380, IMG submission 80417) | Groundwater microbial communities from Crystal Geyser aquifers in Utah, USA - Crystal Geyser metaG 2015-04 | ecosystem: Environmental > Aquatic > Deep subsurface > Groundwater | place: USA... | reverse complement strand
GCGAAGACATCGCGTTGAGATACGGTGAGAATCCGCATCAAAAAGGTTCCTTTCTTGGAGACATGGATGCTTTTATTGAGAAACTTCACGGCAAAGAGCTTTCTTATAACAACCTATTAGATATTGACTCTGCGTTAAGATTAATTCGTGACTTTAAAGACGAAGCACCTTCTTTTGCAGTAATTAAGCATAACAACGCTTGTGGTTTTGCCACAAGAAAAACTGCGAAAGCGGCTTATTTAGATGCACTAGCTGGTGACCCAGTTTCTGCATTTGGTGGAATTATCGTTTCAAACACGAAAATTGATCTTGACTGCGCAGAAGAAATCAACAAATTGTTTTGCGAAGTAGTGATCGCTCCTGAGTATGACGCTGATGCTTTAGAACTCTTGAAAAGCAAAAAAAATCGTATGATTTTGATTGACAAACTTCAAGGCTTTCCAAGCAAATCAGTTCGTTCAGTTTTAAACGGTGTGCTTCAGCAAGATATTGACGCCAAAATAGTAGGTGAAACAGAATTGAAATGTGTCACTAAAAAACAGGCTTCTGCTGATGAGGTTGAAGACTTGCTTTTTGCGAACAAATTGGCCAAGCACACAAAGTCGAACACTATTGTTCTTGCAAAAAACAAGCAATTGATTGCAAGTGGTGTGGGTCAAACATCGCGCGTAGACGCATTGCGACAAGCCATTGTAAAAGCTAAAAACTTTGGTTTTGAAGTAAATGGAAGCGTAATGGCAAGCGATGCTTTTTTCCCATTTCCTGATTGTGTTGAAATTGGTTATAACGAAGGCATAAAAGCAGTGATTCAACCAGGAGGTTCGATGAGAGATCAAGAATCAATTGATTTTTGCAACAATCACAGCATGGCGATGGTCACAACAGGCGTTCGTCATTTTAGACACTAAGATTACACGCAACTCATTGAGTTGCTAGAATAAAATTTACTTTAGCAGAATACACTTTAGGAAAAGGAGCACGATGAGTCTGTTTAACTTGTTTACAGAAGAAATAGCCATAGATTTAGGTACGGCAAACACGATCATTATTCATAATGATAAAGTGGTGGTTGATGAACCATCCATAGTTGCTGAAGATCGATCTACAAAGCGCATTATTGCGGTGGGCCGTTTGGCAATGCAAATGCATGGCAAAACCCACGAAAACATCAGAACCATCAGGCCTTTGAAAGACGGTGTTATTGCTGATTTTCAGGCAGCAGAACACATGATAAAAGGCATGATCAAAATGATCAATTATGGAAGTCGCCTTTTTACACCTAGTTTGAAAATGGTGATTTGTATTCCTTCTGGTATTACTGAAGTAGAAAAACGCGCTGTAAAAGATAGCGCTGAGCATGCTGGCGCTAAAGAAGTTTATTTGATTCACGAACCGATGGCCGCTGCAATAGGCATTGGCATTGATGTGGAAGAACCAATGGGTAATATGATCATCGATATAGGTGGTGGAACCAGCGAAATTGCAGTTATTGCCCTTGGAGGAATTGTATGTGATAAATCTATTCGTGTGGCTGGAGATGAATTCACCAGCGATATTGAAGATTACATGCGCAGACAACACAATATTTTAATTGGTGAGCGCACTGCCGAGCGCATTAAAATTGAAGTTGGAGCTGCCATAACAGAGCTTGAAAACCCACCTGCTGACTATGCTGTACATGGCCGAGATTTAATGACTGGTATTCCAAAAGAAATTACGGTTTCTTATGTAGAAATCGCTCATGCCTTGGACAAGTCAATTTCTAAAATTGAGGAAGCAATTTTAAGTGCACTTGAAATGACTCCACCAGAATTGAGTGCCGATATTTACAAAACAGGAATTTACTTAGCTGGTGGCGGATCTATGTTGAGAGGCTTAGACAAGCGTATTAGCATGAAAACTAAGCTGCCTGTACACGTGGCTGAAGATCCACTTAGAGCGGTAGCACGCGGAACCGGAATTGCGTTGAAAAACGCACACAGATTCCCGTTCTTGATGAAGTAATAACCAACGAAAAGATGTTCTCATTTAGATGCGAAACTTACTTGAGTTTCTTTGGAAAAACCAATTTACACTCATCTTCCTCTTGTTGGAAGTGGTGGGTTTCTTTCTATTGAGTTCTACTAACAGCTTTCATCAAAGTAAACTTTACTCAGCATCCGTAGCCTATTCGGGTAAAATCTACAGTATCAATCAAGCTTACCAGCAATACATTGGGCTACAGGAAGAAAACGCTCGCTTAAGAGAAGAAAATGCGATGCTTCGCGAAGAGCTTTTTACGCGCCCAGTCAACAATAAGTTACTAAATAAGACTTTCGAAACCATTCCGGCAACGGTGATTATGAGCACGTTTAATCGGGGTAGCAATTTCATCATCATCAATAAAGGTGAACAAGACGGTGTGAGAAGTGAAATGGGCGTAATTAGCACTTCGGGAATAGTAGGAAGAGTAATTCACGTAAGTGATAAATATGCTGCAATCATGCCTGTATTGCATAGTCAAAGTATTACAAGTGTTCGACTCAAAAACCAAGACTATTTTGGCCGTTGCAAGTGGAATCAATACGATCCCGAAATTGCTCAAATGCTTGACGTGCCCAATCATGTGGTAATAAATGAAGGCGATACGATTGTAACTCGTGGTTCCAATGGCCTATTTCCGAACGGAGAAATGGTTGGAGTAGTAATCTCTGCATCGAAAGACCCAAGTGAAGGTTTTCAAGAAATCAATTTGAAGTTGAGTACCAATTTCCAAAACTTGAAATCAGTGTATCTCATTCAAAACAACTTCAAGTCAGAGCTTGATTCTTTGGAAAACTCAATAAACGTATGGGACGAGAAGTAATCATACATATCATCAGATTCATTTTACTTGTTTTGTTACAAGTATTGGTGTTAAACCAAGTTCAGTTTACCGGCATTTTAAATCCGTATTTATATCTATACTTTCTGCTGGTGTTACCTGTTGACTTTTCACCAAACATGGGGTTGATAGTTGGTTTTTTCCTTGGTCTGACAATAGATATTTTTAGTCAAACGCTTGGTATGCATACCATAGCTACAGTGTTTGCAGCTTATTGTAGACCATACGCCTTAAGATACATGGCACCGAGAGATGGATACGAATCTTCGAGAATACCCGGTATTAAACAAATGGGCTGGCTTTGGTTTTTAACGTATGCATCCATCATTATAGTTTTCCATCATTTTGTATTATTCTTTATGGAATCTTTCAAAATGTCTGGCCTTTGGTTCACACTCGGAAAAGCTATTGGCAGTGGTATCTTAACCCTCGTTTTAGCCATTATTGCTGAAATGCTTTTTGCTAGAAAAGCTGGAAAGGGCTTGGGTTATGAATAATCTTGAGAACCGAAAACTGATTGTAATCTCAGTATTTATAGTTATTGGATTGATTTTCAGTTTGAGGTTATTTTACATTCAAGTCATTGACGATTCATACAGTTCTTCGGCAGATAACCAAGCACTTCGTTTTGTAACAAAATATCCCGCTCGAGGTATTATTTACGATCGTGAAGGTGAAATATTAGTGCACAACCAAGCAGCGTTTGACCTCATGGTTATTCCACGTCAAGTGAAGAATATTGACACTTTTGGTTTTTGCGAATTGCTTCATATCGATACTGCAGAATTCAACCTCAGGTTGAAAAAAGCTCGATCATACTCAAGCTATCGCGAAAGCGTATTTCAAAAGCAACTCACAGCAGATGAATATGCTATAATTGCCGAAAACCTTTACCGTTTTCCAGGATTTTATGGTCAAAAGAGAAGCTTGAGATTATATCCTGACAGCACTGCAGCGCACGTTTTGGGCTACATTGGTGAGGTTGGAGCACGTGATCTTGAACGCGATTCGTTTTATCGTTCTGGTGACTTTATCGGTATTGGTGGTTTAGAGCGCGAATACGAGAAATTTCTCCGCGGAAAGCGTGGATTAGAAGTATTGATGGTGGATAAATATGGAATGGTTCAGGATCATCATAGCAATGGAGATCTTAATCGTGAAGCAGAAGCCGGAATGGACCTCGTTTCTACTATTGACATTAAGCTACAGAAATATGGCGAGCGATTGATGATCAATAAAAAAGGAAGTATTGTAGCCATTGAGCCAAGCACGGGCGAAGTACTCTGCCTGATCTCAGCACCTAGCTATGACCCTAATTTACTGGTTGGTGTAAAACGGGCATCAAACTATGCACTGCTTGCTGCTGACGACTCTTTGGTGCCTTTGTTTAACAGAGCTTTGATGGCGAAATATCCTCCAGGTTCTATTTTCAAAATCATTCAAACATTGATTGCTTTACAAGATGGTGTAATCAATATAAATACAGGAATAACTTGTAATAAAGCATTGGTAGGATGTCATAATCACCCATCTGCTACCAACATCAAAGAAGCCATTCAAATGTCTTGCAACCCATATTTCCATCAGGTTTTTAAGCGATTGATCAATAAAGGATATTCAAAAAATTATTTTGAGGATAGTGCTTTAGGCTTGGATGAATGGAGTAAAAAAGTTGATGCCTTTGGTCTAGGGAAAAGATTGGCTTTGGACTTACCCAACTTGAAAGCAGGAAGCATACCGGATGTATCACTTTATGATAGAATCTATGGTCATAATAGATGGGCGTTTAGCACCATTTATTCTGTAAGTATTGGTCAAGGCGAGGTAGAAGTAGTTCCATTGCAAATGGCAAATTTGGCTGCTACTATTGCCAATCGAGGTTATTATAACGATCCGCATCTGATCAAATCAATGCACGGTTCATACGATACTACTTTGCAAGTTAACCGGCACTCAACCCATATTGATGCTCAGTATTATGAACCAATCATCGAAGCAATGAATTGGGTAGTAGAAAAACCCGGAGGAACTGCTCGCAGAGCAAAGATTGATGGCATAGAAGTTTGCGGGAAAACCGGAACGGCTGAAAACCCGCATGGTGAAGATCACTCGGTTTTTATTGCATTTGCTCCAAAAGACAACCCAAAAATTGCGATTGCAGTTTATGTTGAAAATGCTGGTTTTGGCGGAACTTGGGCGGCACCAATTGCGAGTTTGATGATGGAAAAATACATCAAGGGAAATATTGCTGACACACTTAAAGAACAGCGCATTTTAGAAGCAAATCTATTAGATGTAAAAGTTGAGAAGTAGACGCAACATATTTGAAGATATAGATTGGATCACGGTTTTTATCTATACTATACTCGCCTTTTTCGGTTGGGTATGCATTTACAGCGCTACCTTTTCTGATGCAAACATTGGCCTCGGATTGACCCAAACCAATCATGGCAAGCAAATGCTCTTTATGATCATTTCAAGCATCGTTGCTATTGCAATTCTATTTCTAGATCACCGGTTTTTTGAAACGCTGGCTTACGGAGTTTATGGACTTGGCTTGGCTTTGCTCCTGTTAGTTTTAGTCTTTGGCTCAGAAATAAAAGGTGCACAATCTTGGTTTGTGATGGGTCCGATTAGTTTTCAACCCAGTGAAATTGCGAAATATGGAACCGCACTTGCACTAGCCAAGTTTATTTCTGCAAATCACAACACCTTCAATACGTTTCAAACCAGATTAAAAGCAGCGGCAATTATTTGCATGCCTGCCGCCCTCATTATGTTGCAGCCTGATGTGGGAAGCATGCTCGTATTTACCGCATTGAGCATCGTTCTTTATCGCGAAGGTCTAAGTGGCTGGTTCTTTGTGCTCGGTTTTATTGCCATTATACTTTTCATTTCAGCTTTGTATTTAAAACAGTATGAATGGGTGATTTTCGGAACCTTAATTAAAGGGAAAGTAGCTTTCATCACGTTCATGGTTTTACTGAGCAGCTTTACTTATTATATTTTCAGAAAAGCGAAAGGCAGTCTATTGATTATTTCTGGAGCATTAGTGGCTATGCTTGGCTTCTTCTTGTCAGTAGATTATGTGTTTGATAATGTGCTCAAGATTCACCATCAAAATAGAATCAACGAACTTTTAGGAATTGTTTCTGATCCGAAAGGTGCTGGATACAATGTGCATCAATCTATGATTGCCTTTGGGTCAGGTGGATTTTCAGGACGGGGATTTTTAGAAGGAACTCAAACCCAACTTAAATACGTTCCAGAACAATTCACTGATTTCATCTTCAGTACTTTGGGTGAAGAATGGGGCTTTTTAGGTACTTTTTTAGTGATCTCACTTTTCGTTTTTCTAATGGCGCGTATCATTTGGCTTTCAGAAAAACAACGTTCTGTATTCACCAGAATATATGGCTATAGCGTTGCCTCAATCTTCTTCATTCACTTTGCCATAAACATTGGTATGACCATTGGGTTGGCGCCTGTAATCGGAATTCCACTACCGTTTTTCAGCTATGGCGGCTCTTCCCTACTCTCTTTTACACTTTTGCTTTTTACGTTTATCAAGCTTGACTCTGAACGCAAGTTTGTTTTGCGCTAGTGTGAAATCACTATTTTCTTCGCAATTGTGCCTTTGGTTGATTGGCATTGTAAAATAAAAACCCCTGCAGTTTGTGGCGCTGCGAGGGTTTGATAACCACTTTTCAAGCGACCATTAGTCACTAAATCTCCCGCAATATTGAACAATGAGTAACTCATCGCGTCAAGCTTATTATCAATTCTGATATCTCCCATTTGTTGCCAAACTTTCACAGCATTTTGAAGCCTCAAATCAGCGATGCTTTCAGGCGTGGTATCGGCTTCAATCAACTTTATTTTCATATCAGCAGCTACTGGCAAGTGATCGCTCATCTCATAAAGCGCAGTCAAAACCGCAGCAGGCACGCTTGTGTTTGCACCAGCATTTATATCTTGGTTAAAATGCATGCCGTCATTTCCCACAGCTTTGTAAGAATCTTGAACGTATGAAACGGCACCTGTATCTTCCATTACTTGGCCCGACATCAAAATCAAATCAAATCGATCATCTAAACCTCCACCACTAAAGCAACTGTTACTTCCAGTATTTCGGGTGCTTTGTGTATGAATCGCACTAAACGCGCTGCTGTTATTCCAAGTGCCCAATTGATTTAAAGGATCAATCAATTTGTAATCTCCATATGTGGCCGAAGTCAATTCTTGAAATGCACTTTCGTTTGATGTTTTTAAGTTCAAATCGCCACACATTACATAATATCCTGGTTGCAAATTGTTTTGCATATAGGTCATTACGGCTTCTGCGGCTAAGCCTCGGTCTGTTACATCAGATGCATTAGAACCTGCTTTCAAATGAGCGGCTATAATGTGCACAAACGTGGTATCACTGTTTGCTGAAAGCAAAGGATCTTTATAGTAAAAAGTAACAATGTCGATTACACGAACAATAGAACTTCCATTCACATTCTCTTCTACCTTGGTTTTAGCGTGAACCGCGAATTTGTTTTTGTTGTAAAACACACCATTCACCAAATCAGAAAAACTATTGTTTTGAATTGAAACCCGGGCATATTTTGAAACACCATCTGTGTTGAGCGATTTAACTAAGATACGTTCAGCATACACATCAGAAGCGCCCATTTCATTTACCACCATCAAGTCTGGATCAACGTGATGAACAATAGTTTTCAGGTACTCATCTTTATCATTAATCACATTCACGTTAGAAGGACAAAAACTAGTAACCTGACCATAATAAAGCAAATTATAAGTCATAACACGCACCGTGTCAAAACTCTGAGCAAAAGAAACACCTGAGATCACAACAGCTAAAAATGTAGCTTTAATCGATTTTACCATTTGGCAAATGTATGCCTTGCCAGCATTGTCTGAAATTAGCTTTGTGTTAAGTCAAATCGGGCAATTCACGCACTTTACAATCTTCAGCGTTGGTTTTTAATGAATCGCGCAAATTGTCATAAAGAATAAAATACTTTGACATCTCTTTTGATGCCATCGTTGGAATGGAAGTATAATTAACCGTATCGATTGCTTTCATCAAACTAGAAACAGTAATGGTTTCAAAACTTCTAATTGGCAAAAACGCATTGCTTTCTTCACCCGATTGTTCTACTTCCGTTAAAATCTTGGCTTCAACCAATATTTCTAACACCTTATTGGTTACACCAAAAGGAATGCGAAGCGTTGAACTTAATGTTCTCGCGCTCAGTGGCTTATCGCCATTCATAAAACTGGCTGAAATTCTTTTGCAAAGCATCATCGCAATCACATGAATTTGAGTAGCGCTCAGTCTATTTCCATCCACTTCATTTTCGATCTGGGTAACATTCTGATTGGCATACGCCACCTCAGCACCAATTAGAGTAATTAACCACGAAGTATTGGCCCAAACCATAAACAATGGCAACGCTGCAAAACTTCCGTAAATAGCGTTGTATCTGCTTACACCAACTTGAAAATAGATGTAAACCCATTGCACCAAAATAAAACTTGTACCCGCTATAATTCCAGCAATCAAAGCTGATTTAAAATTGACTTTGGTGTTTGGGATAACGACATAAACGAATGTGAATACCAACCAAATAAGTATGTAAGGAATCATTTTAATAAAAAAGAAAACCACAGGACCTATGTAGGTGAGCACGTCAAAACCTGTTACCAAATTTTCAAACCCTTGTGTAATAACCACTTGCATACTTCCCGAAGCAATGATCAAAATGGGTGCAAAAAACATGATGATGAAATAGTCAGTAATTTTTTTGATCCAAGAACGACCTTTTGCTACCTGCCATATAGCATTAAAAGAAGCTTCGATGTTCGACAACAAGGTCAATACAGACCACAACAAAATAGCCACACCTACTACTGCCAACAAACCGCCCTGAGTGCTATCAAGCATTCGACTTGCAAAAAGCATAATCTGTTCGGCAGCTGCCTCTTGCCCTTTCATCGAATTAAAGATTTGGTTTTCCAGCGCTTCTTGCATTCCGAAACCTTTGGCAATTGCAAATACTAAAGCAACTACCGGAACCACCGAAAGCAAGGTGTAAAAGGTCAACCCAGCTGCTTGAACTTGCAGTTTGTTTTGGTTGAAATTTTTTGAAACGATAAGAATAATGCGCAGCTGCTTGAACAAAAATGCTGACCAACTTGAACGATCTTCTAGTCTCACATCCCAAATTCGGCTATGGAAATAACTTAAAATGCTTTTTATCTTTTGCATAAGCGGAATCAAAAACGCAAAGTTCAAAAAAACTCGTTTGCGCTGTTGCGGCACAATTTACAACACCTAGGTTTGAGCACTATGAATAAATTTATTCTTTCTGTTTTGAGCATGGCCTTGATCTGCTCTTGCCAAGCACAAGTTGCTGAAAAAACTGCTCGAACAACCGAAAGCTTCATGCTTCAAGATTATTACAAAACCAGCAAAGCACTTGACGCACAAGTAGATGCTGTATTTGACAAACTCAATGACGAACAGCGTGTTGCACAAATGATCATTGCCTCTTTAGGCAAACTTGGTAAGCCATATGCTGCGGTGGAGCCACTTATCAAAAAGAAACAAATTGGCGGAATTATTTTTTTAAGCGGTGATCCTAAAGCTTTTCAAAACAAGATTGACAGCATTAATGCGATGCATACTGATTGGCCAATGCTGATGAGTATGGATGCAGAACCAAGCCTGTTTAACAGAAGAATGCCTGGAACTCCCCAAATGTCAAATACCGCTGATCTTAAAACTGAAGAGCAAGTAGCTGCTGCTGTTGCAACCATTGATAAAACTTTGAAACAAGTTGGCTTTCAGCAAAATTTCGCGCCTGTTTTAGATCTTTCTGCAAACAATGAGGCAATTGGAAATAGAACCTTTGGTAGCGATTCGGCAACGGTGGTTCCAATGGCGCAAGCCTTTATTGCTGCCACACAAAAAGATCAAGTAATTGCAACTGCAAAGCATTTTCCCGGACACGGCAGAGTGAGTGGAGACACGCATAAAAAACTCGTGTTTATAGATGGTGAAATGACAGAAGTTAGTCTTTATAAACCAATCATTGAAGCGGGAGTTTTAAGCATAATGGTAGGCCACATAGCTGTTGAAAACAACGAAAAATACAATACCAATGGCATGCCTTCTACCTTGAGTAAACCCATAGTAACAGATTTACTTAGAAATGAGATGAATTTTAAAGGCTTGATCATTACAGATGCAATGAATATGGGCGCAGTAAATGCTATTCCGAATTGTGGTGTAAAAGCTGCCGAAGCCGGTTGCGACATGATTTTGATGCCAGTAGACGAACTAGGCACACTGAATGGTATTTTAGAAAAAATGGAGGGAGATGAAGTCTTTCGTAATCAAATTTACGCATCAGTAAAGCGCATCATTCGCGCAAAAATTTGCCTTGGAATGAGGTTTTAACGTTTGAATCCGTCAAGCGGAATTTTAGTTTTTACGTCAATCGGAATTGTTTTCAACACCAAAAAAGCTCGCGCTTTTAAGTCGCCTTTGATATTTATTTCTGGGCTTTTGCCCGAAAGTGCACCTATTAAACTGGTGATTCCTCCAGCTAAAAGGTTTGGCAAATTACCTTTGAGCTGCACAGGGTAAGTTTCGGTGCTATTTGCTTTTATTTTGAAAGATTTGTGTAGATGTGCATCACCCACCTTTACTCCGGACGAATACAGATCAAAATCTGCACCTGTAACATTAATTGCGTAATTGTTCGGATTGGTTATTACTAACGAAATAGTACCACGCATTCCTTCTTTAGACATTTCGTCAATTTTAAACGAATCAACACGATTTAATGTTAAGTCCTTAAATTCACAGCCACCCAGAAGCACGCCTGTTAATATTAAAACCACCGATAACCTGAAAAGTCTAAACATTGAAGAATTTTTTATGAGTATGAAAAGTGCAAAGAAAACTCTCCTCAAGCACATTCTATTACTTTTTGTTGTGGTGTTTCTTGGCGATTTAACAACATTTGGGCAAGCTTTCAGGGCAAACCATTGGGTTTTTCCAAACGAGCATGGTCTTGATTTTAGCGGTGGCGCTCCTATTACAAGTCTTGATTCTCTTACAGGTATTAGCGGAACTTCTGCCATCAGCGATCAAAACGGAGATCTAATTCTGTACAGCAATGGCGAAAAAGTTTGGGATGGAAATGGCGACATTGTTCCTGGTGGAAACAATCTGCTAGGCGACAAAGAAAGTTCGCAATCATCATTGTTATTGCCTTCTCCTTCTGCATTAAATCCTACGCGCTATTTTCTATTTACCAATGACAATTATGGTGTAGGCAATGGGCTCAACGTTTATGAAATTGAAATGAGCTTAAACGCTGGTTTAGGAATGGTTCTGGCTCCAACCAACTTGATTGACTCAAGTACAGAAAAACTCGCTGCTACAAAACATGCTGATGATCGCGGATACTGGATAGTCGGTCACAAAACAAATTCTACAGAATTTCACGCCTTTCTACTCGATAATTCGGGCGTTTTAAACACGACACCCGTGGTAAGCTCTGTTGGCATTCTACACACTTTTGCCACGGCCATTGGCGAAATGAAAGGAAATATGAAGATTTCGCCTGATGGCACCAAACTTGTCACAGCCAACTTCAATTCGGGCACCGTTCAGCTTTTTGATTTTGATAACGCAACCGGAATTGTCAGTAATCCGATCACCCTTTCAAATGCTAGCACTCAGTTTATTCATGGGGTTGAGTTCAGTGCTGACAGCAAAAAACTTTATTTCGGAGAAGATTTTACCAACTTCACAAGTGCATCAAACATTCATTGTTTTGATTTGGATCATGTATCAGAAGAATGTCTCTTAGCAAGTGAATATTTATTCAGCCATAATGATCCTTTCAAGGCATACAAAGATCTTCAGCTCGGTATTGATAAAAAGATCTATGTTAATTTTTATGAAGGCGGAGTTCCCATAGACTCTTTAGGTGTGATTAACAATCCACATCTGCTAGGAGCATCGAACAGCTTTCAGAAAAACGGGCAAGTGGTTGCCAATGACATGACCACCTTTGGTGGACTGACCAACTTTGCGAGTAGCTATTTAAGCGATGGAATTCACTTTGAATTTGGAACAAATTGCGATGGAATAGCAACCTTATTTAGACCTGAAGACACTTTGGGAATAGATTCCGCGCACTGGAATTTT
>Ga0100380_10006300_pt1 | contig 12105 bp, 12 predicted proteins | sample CryGeymeta201504_FD_80417 | JGI IMG/M metagenome (GOLD analysis project Ga0100380, IMG submission 80417) | Groundwater microbial communities from Crystal Geyser aquifers in Utah, USA - Crystal Geyser metaG 2015-04 | ecosystem: Environmental > Aquatic > Deep subsurface > Groundwater | place... | reverse complement strand
TCCTCATACTACATATATAAGGAAGGCGGAATGGTAAAACTCTGACTTTAGACTTGAGAAATGACTGCTTCTTTGGCATAACTGGCATCAACTCCGTATTGCGATGAGTCTGCTACTCTCAAAATGATGACTTTTGTGTCGATAAGCTCATCTTCTTGATAGGTCACAGTCACTTAGTAGTTCCCTTGCTCAGTTGGTATGCCTTAAATTCTGCCACTACTGGATCCCGTGAAGAAATGCGGGAGACCTTAATAGAAGTAGGTCGGTCGAGTGAGTCCCTGAACTCGCAGTTAGCAGGTATAGTATTGCTGGAGGAAGGCTAGGGGTGGAATAGCTGGCGTAAGAGCGTACTCGAATGACTGCTGGGTCACCAGTACGAGTAGAAGAAGTGTTAGTACCTTAGTCAGCATATTTTTCATTCTTATACTGATAAATATCAGCGGTCACTTTTATATTCAGTATTATCTGACCAATAAAGCCAAAATGACAATAAATTTCCATTCAAACTAAATTATCAGTTATGACAATATTTGTCCATAATTGTATTACATCATAATTCATTTTCAATATTCTCAGGGTGGACAGATGTTGAAAGATTTATAGTGAAGGAGTCGAAAAGATATGGTGCACTTTTGTTGGAAAAGGACAAATGTTGGTAATTGATGCTCTTAGGAGAAACTGTCAAGATTCCAAAACCGATTGTATTATGCTGGCTAACAGCTACAAAAGGCATATTATCTATCTCCTCTCCTTGGGTGACTTTCTCTTCTCCATACAAATCGCCATCGGATCCTGCTACACCTTCAATAACTTGCACCATAAACTCATCTCCTTCCTTGTATTAGATCTATCTTTTCTCTTCAATTGGAACATATTTGTATCCTCTCAGCAATTTGTGGGTCCTCTAATAAGCATGGATATGACCGGCTAGCATCAATGGTACTTTGTAGTCAAGAAGAGTCTAGTAGTATGTCTGGAGGTTGACGTATAGAGGAAGGAATTCGTTGTAGGCCTGATTAGGAACGCAGTGCTCTGAAGTAGGATAGCTACAAACTAAAGGATAGTGACTCATCGCTATCGGTATCCTTATGCCTGTCTTTTCTAGATATTTTATAAGGTAAGTCAGAGAGCTCAACCTTTCCTCCCTGTTGTACAGACGAAACTTCCTTGGTATGAGATTTGCCTGTGGATCAAATAGATTCAGATATGCAGCACCAATACCCAAAGCAGTTGCATTGTTCTGGCACAAATCGTAGGTCTGGAAGTATTCGCAGAAAATGGCTCCAGCACTGTCGTATTCATGATTACCTCTGTTGACTAGAATTGGTGTATTCATTGCTATGCTTTGCAGTAGATCCATGAATTTTAGGTGATGTTGGAGATCGGTGTCCAGATCGTAGGCCATATCGCCGTTGATGATGATCCCATCAAGATTCTAAGTTTTTTGCATTTTTCTTATGGTTTTTGCTATATCTTCTCTTTCTTAAGTTTTGAGGGTAATCTTTGCCCAATCAGAAAAATGCACAAACTTGACAGGTCTCTCAACCTACATCCTTCAACAATTACATCATGGGGATCCTGAATGGTAAGAGTGATGTCCTCATTGAAGTATGTGTTCTGACTCCCCTGATCGATCAAGTTATATGTGAAAGCCTCACCATAGCGAATTTGGCTGCTCAACGAGCAAGTATGAATAAATGAAGTCATTGTGGTGCCTAAGTGATGAGAAGGGTACCATCTGCCATGACAAACTCAGAGACATCTTTGGTGGGGCAATTGATCAAAAAGGCAGAATTAAGGAGCAAACCTACATTTCTGCATTCCTTGTTAGTGTTGAACCTCACATTTAATTTTTATGATGATCTAGAGTCATAAACATTTCTGCCCCAGTGCAATCTAACCCCGAAAGGTCGACATCCCTCGGCAATTTTGGTCTCCTCCCCTAATTTCAGCAAATCCTGCTTGTTTATCGCAGCCACACTTGCCACCAACACGACCAAAAAAACAATCTATCTCCTTACTCCCATAGATATAATGATGTGTGATTTTATGACAATACTATTCGACAGTTTAATATTTGAAAAACAACAGATGAGTCAACAATTCTCACCAATTAGGTCTAAACTAATGACCTTCTAGAGTCCCCAAGGAAAGATGGAGGTATAATGCTAGATCAATGGTTGGATGGAGACGCACCAGAAGAGCAAGAAAAAAATCGGGGGAATGCGCAATAAAACAACAGTCCATGTTAAGAAAATTGGGAGAGATGAACTGACTAACTTGGCTCAAATGAGGGAGAAAAGACAAAAAATGATGGGTAGCAAACATAGCAGCCCTGTTTTGTCTCCTCTAAGGACCATACAAATTGATAATAGGTCTGGTGCGAGTGGTAGCCAATAGATCAGTTTGAAGAAGGGGAGAACAGAAAGAACAAAGATTGCTACTTTAAGCAGAAGCAGTCAAAAAGGCGAGTTCAAAATACAGCTCAAACCAGTGGAAGTAAGTTAATTCAAAGACGGCCAACTCAACAATCTCCGAGACGAGATCATCAAAAAAAGCATAGAAATGACCCAACATCCAATAAAACTCGTTAAAGTGACAGGAAACAAAGAAAATCTCAACATTTAAAACATCAAGAACATCCACCTGCCCAAAAAAAGCAAAGCAACACTAGGGAAAATGAAGAAAGAGCGACTATCATCTGAGTGTGGAGCAAATTGGAGAAGTAGAGCTGTTATTTCTGTTCAGCACTATCCCCTATGATATTCTAATGGATTGTATATTGGTAAAATCTAACGATGAATCAAAAGCCATATTTTCAGGCAAAAGCATATCCTAAAACACCTAAGCAACCCTCCAATGCACAAAAACGCTCCCTGTCCACTACTCCTAAACATACCGAGCCTGTTTTTATCCTAGCTGACCTCCCTTAATTGGCTGAGCTCATTCACAAGATTGAGAAAGAAGTTATTCAATCTATAAGTTTCCATAATGAGGTGTATAGCTCCCAACAAATGTCTCGATGCATGCAGCACAACAACGTGATCACACTTTACTGCAAGAACGATAACAAACCTCTATGTGTGGGTTGCTCTTATTTGAGTCAGACTCATAGAAATCATCGAGTTGTGCCACTGGAGAAAGCTGAGGCTGACATTATTGTAGATCTGAAAGAAAGTATAGCCGAGAATAAAGGAATTGTGAAGCTTATTGATGAATATTTAGCCAAAAATGATATAAATAGCAAAAAGGCCGACGAAAGATACCCGCAAGTGTTGGCAAAAGTCAATGAATTTTACAAAGATCTAGAAGAACTTATTATAAAGAAAAGAGACAAACATATGGATATGATCCATTAACATTGGGCTAGACTAAAATTTGCCCATACCTCGACAAAACAAGAACTGTAGGAGTTGAAAAGGTTCACGCAGAAACAAATGGATAAAGTTGTGATTGATGATAGAGAAAAAGATTTACAGAAGAATTTGCATCGGAGGAATGTCAGTTTAGTTATAGGAAAAATCACAACTTTCATTAAGCCTGAATTGATCAACTAACAATACACTCGATTTGACTAAGATATCAAAAGATTCAAGTAGATAAAAACAACTTTCAAAAAATAACTTATCTTCACATAAAAGCTTCAACCAACTGCTAAACCGACCACATCCATTCATAAGACAAAACCTCCAAGAAGTATCACACCAAATCACTCTAAAACTCCCATATATTATGCAAACGAATCCTCAACAACTCCTTTATCAACTGACAAGCCAACAGCCTCACCAGAAAAAACTCTATTCCGAAACCGTCATTCAAAAACAGATCTTTTGAAACGAATGTAAAGAGCCGAAAAGATAAAACAGGAATAAGAGGAGTCTGTTCGCAAGAGAAAGAAAAAAATGCTAAGCAATATAATAATCCGGTCGAAATAAACAGGTTAAGATTTGCATTTTGGGTCCAAATAGCATACTCCCAAATCAATTAAGCATAAAAACTGATATTTTTGTATCCAATACAAGTATGCCTTAAAACATCAGAAATTTGGTGTACAACGTTTGATAAGTAGAGAATGCTAGATAGATCATGTTATAATGTCTTACCGTTAGTTTTATTTTGTCCTCTAAGTTCGTTGTTCTGTTCAGTGCTGACATAATAATAGTACTTGCATTCACACCCGTCAAATGACTACTTTCTAGGCTACACCATCACAAATCCTCCAGAGACTGCCCACTAATGGTAGATAGATCGAACTCTATCTCCGACTTAACAACGGTAATGGATGTTGTGTGCATGCCGATACCCAACATCAACTCAGTGCTCTCTTTGCCCCTCACATTCTGAAACAAATTGGACTCCTATCAAACTTTAGAGCTATTTACAAAGGTCAGCAATTGAAGGATATGACAATAACGGTCAAACAAGCCGGCCTCTCCCACAAATCAATCATATACCTGGAGTAGATCTGTTAGGAACGAGAAAGGATGAAAATTGAGGTGGGTATTTATCATGAAGGTGAAACCTTTCACTTAAGCCTTAGACAAGAAGACAAAATATTGACCCTCAAACATAGATTATACAAACTTATTAAAATCCCATTAAGGAAACAAAAATTATTTTTCAGAAGCTAGTAGCTAAAAAATTAAACCACCTTCAAAGAATATCACATCACCGACCAGTCCCTTCTTTGCCTGCTTAACCTCAATACAGTCAAGATCAATATAGAAAATATTAACAGGGATGATAAAAACTGGGAATCAGATTCTCCAAAGATGAGATCAACGAGAGGGTCGATGCTGGAAAGAGATTTCTAGTTCAATTTGTCGCCTGTTAAAAGAGGTCGCTCGCTGAAGAATAATATAAAAGAGGAGCAACTCGGCTATGAGGTTGAAATACGCTAAACTCTTGAAGAAGACAACGAACTGAGTTCATGCAAATTACACGAATTCGATTTCAATTTCAGCCAATTAAAATATCCCTCAATCCTCCAAAAAACCCAGTCAGAAGATGATTAAAATTCATAAGCCAAAGATCACGACCCAGTAGAAGCAGATTCCGGTCTTAGTTTTAGCTAGAGACTGATGATCATATGATTTTTATGCTATTGTGTCTGCTGTTGTAATGAGGGTTATTGAGATGACATCATTATAATATTAATGGAGTAGTCCTCTTTCCCCATCAAAATTCCCAACAAGTTCAATCTTCAGAACTTCCGAACTTTCCAATTCCTTGCAGAGTTCCTAATCTTCTCTAAGTATGGCTAACAAACTCCAATTTTCCAATAGTTCCTTGTTGGAACAGAAATGATTAAGTTTGTTTTGAAGACTGTCGAATACTACCGTACCTATCGACATCCAACCGATCCCTCTAACATTCTTCTCGAGAAATATGGATAGCCACACAAAGAGGAAAAAACAGAAGAAAAAAGTGAGAAGCACAAATCGAAAGTAGAACGCATTAAAGCCTCGCTTGACAGTATCAAGAGTGGGAAATGGTCAAAAATGGACTTCCAACCAGAAATGTTCGAAGTTTTCCCCAATGGCAAACGAATCCAAATGGTTACCAGCACTCCTATCCCTCGAGATCTTGAACGTAAAAGACTATCTGTTTGGTAACTCCTTGGAGAATTTCTCCTAATGCTTAGGCCAGTATTAGCCATTATTGCTATCAGAGTCAAGGGAGAAGATTCATACAAACCTTACTTTTTATCCATCATCATCGAATTAATTGTCTTTTGGTTGCAAAGAAAAATGACTCTTCTCAAACCAACATAAGTGATGTAATTCTAAAGCCGACAAAAGGATTTCCTCTGGAGAATCCTTTTCAAAAGACCATTCTTCAAGATCTTCTTAGAATTGGTAAAAAAGATCATGGGAAAATTTGTCGGTGAACATCGTTGGATTTACAGATTGGTTGTCTTTATTCTCGAAGTGCAATCATCAATTACTCTCACCATATGATTCCAATAATCCTTTGTTGTTTTGAAATGTATTGATATTGAAGGATATGTAACATCAGAAGGTTATCATTTTAAGGGGTTTAGTCATAAATTTGTTTTGAAGATCGGTTATTGAAGGTTCTTATACTTTCTTCTTTGAACTTGCCTTTTGCTTTTAAACTTGTTTCTCGCGTTTGACTTCAGCTTGCTCGTCCATGACAATTTGTCTTGATTGTTCCTCTTTCTCCTTTCTTTTTTTCTCCTGCTTTCTTCTCTTGAGCTAGAGCGCTCTTTCCTGAACTTCCTTCTCACTGAGAAAATACTCACCAGTCTCCATCTTGATATCCTCAATTCTGGGTTGTTGCTCTGGTGGGAAAGGAGTATATTCTTTTTTCTGAACATGAGCTTTCTTCTTTCTTTTGATTTTCACCTGCTTGAACTTAGGCAAAAATCTATCCCAATTCTATTCCTTTAGCTCAGGATCTTTCATCAATTCTCGCTTGATCATAAGCTCTTTAATGTGATAGATCGGATGAACATTTTGCATTGTGTCAACTATGATCCTTCTCATGATCTTGACATTCTTAAATCCACCAATAAGACACACTGTACCACCTTGAACTAATATGTAGCATTAGGTAAGCAATTCCAAAGCTTTGAGTGTATCGCCATTAGGACCAATTAATCTTTGACGACGTTTGATGAACCTTTCTTTGTTGCGGACATATGATCTGAATAGTAAAATGAATTACCTGATTTTAATGACTTAGCTTGTGGTGTTATCTTCCATCACTCTTAAAGCCTGCTGGTAGGGAACACTTCGAGAAATGAGCTTGATGACATCTCTGGCTTTGATGATGGAGTATGGGTCCCAAGTCTTTTTTGTAGTACGGACAGTCATTGAGCCTTTCAATAGGTCTACTTCGAACTTGATGCCAGACTCCATCAATCTTTTCTTGATGATACCCTGACACTCCTGAATGTACTTTTCCCTGTACTGTGGAAACAAGATCGAGAAGCTACTTTACTCAAGAAAAGGATGCACCTCTTCAGGTTGAATAGGTTCTACTTTCCAATGATCAATCGAAGGATCATCCCAAGGCTTATCCTTCCTATATTTTTTATTCTTATTGACGACAACTTCTCCTTCTTGGTTTGTTGACATCTATAATAAATTATCAAAAACCTCTTGATTAGGATAGATTCATATTTGGAAGTGATAAATGAAATTCAACAGTGTTGTATAATTAGTTTTAGTTAATAGTCAGATGAATTAGGAAGAGCCAGAATTTGAGTCCAAATGGACTATACAGCTCAACTTACTCAGCTAATACATAGCGAATGCTATTGAATTTCTGGAGAGGTTCGAGAGTTTTGTAGTGGCAAGAGCACCTACTTTCCGACACCCGAGCAACATATTTATCAAGACTTGGAAGCTACTTTAGAAACAATTGAATAATGCCATCCAGAGATTTAGATAAAACAAGGTGGAGGTTCTGCTGAGCACTATTATCAATTGGTGCTTACCATCTATAGCTAGTGCCTACAATGACCTCTACATATATATTCAGGAATGCATTCGCTAAAGTTAACTAAAAGGTGAAAGTGCCGAACTCAGCCAACTATAACTCAAATAAATTCATACTTAGTTCAACCTATAGGTAACGTTCGGGATAAAGCAAGTCCTTGTAGAACCAATACTTAAAGTACCCATGCTTTATATTGACCGTCTCTTGGAGCGCTTGCTCACTTATTCATAAGCTTTAGAAATGCGATTGGTCTCCTGCAGTAGTATAATTGAACAATCTCTCAGCAGTGAACGTCAATAAATATAGAAACAAATACACGTACTTGAAATTGAGAGTAGAGAACTGCATTCATCATTGACTTAGTTCAATAACTATCTTGAATTTTTGAATCAGGAAGACAAAAATGGAAAACAAGTCAATCGAGACAACACTGTCCTTAGATTTACAATTGTTAGCAAACAATATCCGGAGATACCAAGAAACAAAACCACAAAATTTCTGGGTTTCAGGTTAAAACTTATCTGCAGATGGAAAAAATTGGAAAAAAAGATAGCTCAACGCAAAAAATAAAGAAAACTAAAAGTGCTCGAACTCATCGATGGATAGCAACGCTACATCTCTGGCCTGAAAGAGTATATATAACATGTCAAACAACCCATATAAGCTTTGGGCATTCTAAGCTAAGAAGAACGTAGACTGCTATTTTCGTCTATCGTTGAAATTAGATAATTTCATGAGAACATGTTCGAGATCCTCAAGAAAGAGTTTGATAATTACAATGATGATCAATGCTATGGAGTGATTCTGAGGAAATTTATACCGTTTTTCAAGCTATATACCGATTATATCTTGAATGCTACTAAAGCTCAGAAAAAGTTACAAGATTTATGCAAAAGTTCCAAGGAAATCGGATAAATATGCAAAAAATACACTGACACAACCAGCAAAATTGCACACAACGAACTCAGTCAGCCCACCTTCAGAATCGCCAGATATGAAATGCTTTTCTAAAGTATCATCAAAAGCACAGCTAGTAGTCATCCCGATCGTAAATACCTAACCGACGTGCTTCAGTTCTTCAAGACCATTCTGACACAGGTCAACAACTAAGTTGATAAAATTATCAGAAGAAACAGACTCAATCAATTGTAGCAGTAATTTGGTTCCATCTGCCCTATCTACTCGGAAAAAAGAGAATTTTTGACTGAATACTCGCTTCTTTTGATCAAAGATCCCAAGCCTGAACCTGTTAACCTTATCATTTGCACAGATCTCATTCTGATAGTAGACTAGGAGATTGGTAAGTTACAAAAAGTTATAAAAGTTGATGAGAATTTTTTTGCAAGAAGAGAAGAAGACAATAAAATATTCAGAAATATGGTAACAATTCACTCAGATGGATTCATGACTTTCACCTCAGGAGCTGAGGACATCAACGCCAACAGAGCAGAAGAGGTCTATCAAGTGCTAAAGAGAATCACGAGAGATTCAGGACAGCAGGTGGTTGTGCAAGTCCTTGGGACATAATAAATCGGAAGCACCTCCTTCGCCAAATACACAGAGTACATCATTGAAATCAAATATCTCGATTTGAAGAAACTACTTCATATGCGATTTTCACTAGTATCAGAAATGGTGTCGGTTATGCAAGACCACTATCAAGACAATTTAAAAATCAATGAATAAGATAGTTTGAAAAAGAGTTGGTTCAATAGCCATAAAAGTAAAATCATTGAAGCTAGAAAAATTATCATTGCTCAAATTTTCATGAAGCTGTTCAATCATCCTATCATCAAGGCTAATCCATCATTTTTCTTGAAATATCTTGATTTGCCCTAAAATTTCTATGAAGTGGCTCGAACATCATATTAGAAAAGGATCAGTATGGGTCAAAGTGTTACGGTCAGTGGTCTGAAAAGATCTTACCTAACCCGCAAATAATAAAAATAAACATTTACAATCCTCTGCGCCACTTAAATTGAATTAGGCCGTGACTTGTTCCATGACAATGGTGCTTCTGAATAACTCAAGAAACTGAAGTAACAAGCCGAAAAGGTTTAAATTGAAATTTTAACCTTAGTGTAAGCTGAACCAGTAAGAATCAGAATAACATAATATGATACTGTTGAAGATGCCTGTAATAAAGTGTCTACTTTGATTGGTTTGAGGTCTAACAGAGATTTCAGATTGTTCCACGAAATAGGTAAAAAATAGTTGAGAGTATTGGATCATGAACAAATTCTCGCTAAAATATTCTAGTTTCCTCGACAACAAAATGTGATTGTTGGTTTTGTTGAAACCATCAAGAGCACCCTGCATAAGATCGTATCACCTAAGACACTTCCTACTCTCATTTTCAAAAAATACTACTACCTCCCCTATGACATTGAACAATCATAATTCAGAAAAGATCTGACCAGACTCAAATTGATGACCTATCAGGTCTTTTCTGACATTTGCGATATGAAGTATCAACTCACTTTCGACGAGTATCTTCTTTTCTTGGCTATGCTAATCTATATCCATATTTAGGGTAAAATTGACAAAAGAGATGATGTTGATGCTCAAATTGTGCACAGAGTCATTCCACCAACAGTCTTCAAACTTAAAAATTATAGCTAACACGAGTGGATGGCAAAATGTAGACATCACCTAACCCGTATACATCAATAAATCGAAAAGGTCATCTAATACAACAGATCTCAACTACATAACAATCGCATCAAAGCTGATACTGTTTCTAAGATGGCTCTTTATTTTGGACATAAACATCTATGCAGTCAAATTGTGCTCAATAAAATTAAAGGAAATCCTATTTTTGGTAGCAACATTTTCTATGTTCAACCGCATTCTTCATGTTATAGGAAATTAGAGGAAGAAGGACTGAAAGTAGCTTACAATATGTGGCTGGCTGTCAAGGTCTAATCAATTAGTCTACTCACACCATCATCCAAAGAGTCAATATTTGAGCTTAAATACACAGATATCGAAAAAGTTGAAGTTTTTTCCTAATCTGTCGTCATCAGGAAGGCAGGAACCATCGAAATCGACTATCGATTAAACACCTATCAATCTTTCTAAATATCGCAGTTGATAAAATATTGCAAAGCCTTAGGGCAGACCATGGGAAAATTAAAAGAAAGCAAAGAACTGAATGCCCGTGTAAAGAGCTACAGAGACCAATTGCTATAGTACAGGTTTACTGTAGAGTAAGAAGGCTTGTCACTCATCAATAATTGATTAATTTATACCTTCAGCATCAGTAAGTACACATATCAACTTCAGAGTAGCTTAGTTCCTAGAACTGCCACATTCGATATCGATCGCATATCTCGCAAATGCAGCCTCTATCCTAGCTAGCTTCTCAAGGCTCGAAGCATTGCATTGACTTTCTGATTCTTTTTGGAAATTTTCTCTTTTTATTTGTTCTCTCGACCCCACTACATCATATCTCCGATCACTAGGGTAGGTGGGTTGCTGTTCTCCCTTTTGATTATTTGACTATTTTGGCTCTATCTATTTTTAAGAAATATGCTCGGAACATACTTTGATGAGTATTTACAAAAGGGGTGTTTTTCGTTAAGGCCACGATGTTTGCTCATACTGTTTCTAAGTGAAGCTGGTTCCGTCGTTAGTCGCTTGAGTGCTCGCCGAGGTCGAGGCTATTAGAAAAAGAAAGAAGCAGTGGCTGTAGTGCGTTGGTGTATTTAGGAGTTTATAGTATGGATCGGAGGTTTACTCTTAGAGCGAGATAGCATTTTACGCATATTATTTATTGATATAACAAAATGATAACCTTGAATGTGCAAATAGGAGTAAACCCTCTCAGCAATCATCGACCTCTATGGGTCTATCGACATCCCGCTTGCCATTTTTGCTTTACCGTAGGAGAGAATGGATAGATTGTTGCTTGGGATTAGCAATGCAAACCTGTATTTGAGATGTGTCCTTCAGTTAATGCTGAAGCTGATAAATTGCTTGTTCTAACAGCTGCTAGACTTCGGGCTGTCGAAAAGGCAAAAACTGTGGTCAGACTCATCACAATTCACAATGATAACCGATTGCGTATCTGGTCACAAGATGATGGGATCTGTCTCAACGTCAGCACCCCTTAACTCTTTCCTGAGCCAATAATAACCATTTTAGCAGCCCCTATCGAAAGCAAGTTTGTAATCGCAATTGCTGAATAGCACTTTTATATTGTCGACTTATGGCTCTTGAAAATTGTGGGAATGGTCACACCAAAAAAAGAAGGATTCGCCCGCTTCAGAGGAGGTCGCATCGATTAGAACCTCAAATTAGAAATATTTGATAATTGCAACAGAAGCTACTACACAGATCTGACACCTATCTTCGCAGAACATTTTCTTGATTTTGGCAACTATATTGCAGATTTTCCCAAAATTAGCAAAGAAATTGATTAGGCTTGTCGGACAATTTCCTAATCCGGAGTCAAAGAAGTATTCAACAAGCAAGAACCTGTTGAGATCGAGTCTGTATAACAATTCAAAGAAAAAATCAAACAAGAAACCTCTGAGGATTTGGCCCATTAGATCTTCAGTCCTGAACTCATCAAAGATTACCCAGCACTGGAACAATTAATGAAAGATGAATAGGCCTGCATCTCTACTCTTCATT
>Ga0100380_10006299_pt1 | contig 12110 bp, 8 predicted proteins | sample CryGeymeta201504_FD_80417 | JGI IMG/M metagenome (GOLD analysis project Ga0100380, IMG submission 80417) | Groundwater microbial communities from Crystal Geyser aquifers in Utah, USA - Crystal Geyser metaG 2015-04 | ecosystem: Environmental > Aquatic > Deep subsurface > Groundwater | place: USA... | reverse complement strand
CGCCCCAACCCTTCAAGGCGATCGCGCCGACCGCCTGATGGTAATGCGCCCAGGCATCCTGGTTTTCCGGGCGCTGGCGTCGCACACGCGCGATTTCCGCGCGCCTGAGTTCGGGTTCGAGCTCCGTGATGAGTCCGCGCACGATGTCTTCTTGAAAGTCGACAGCATCTTCACGATGGCTGTCGAAGCGCCCGCTCCACAGGACATGCCCCGATGCCGCATCCGTAAGCTGTGTCGAGATCCGCAGCACGTCCCCCACCGGGCGCACGCTACCCTCGACGACGAAGCGCACGCCAAGCTGACGAGCGACTTCCGGCAGGCTGGCAGGTTGTCCGCGAAAAGCAAAAGACGATGCGTGGGAAATCAGCAAGAACCCGGGGACACGCGCCAATAGCGCAATGACGTCCTCGGCCAAACCGTCGGCCAGAAGATTCACATGAGGGTCATCCGCCAGCACCTTGAAAGGCAGAACTGCAATCGTGGGCCGGTCCGCGAAGGCTGCGGAGGCCTGTTGCGTCGCGCTCGAAGACGAAGCGACTTCCTGCCGCACCTCAAACGAAAAGCGATAGCCGCGTCTGGGAATCGTGGCGATGGCCTTTCGGCCCAGGAGTTTGCGCAGCGCCGACACCTGAACCGACAAATTGTTTTCCTCGACCACCAAGCCAGGCCAGACGATTTCCAGCACCTCGCTTTTCGTCACGACCCGATCCCGGTGCGCCAGCAGGCACAGCAGCACATCGAAGGCACGGGCGCCTATCGCCGCCGGCACACCCTCGGCAAGCAACAGGCGCTCCGCCGGCCGGACTTCAAAGCGATCGAAGAAATAGCGGTTTTGCAAGCGCTTCCCCGTAAAACTGCATTTTAGGGGCTTTTAGCAGGCATTTAGGAATTTCAAAGGACGGGGCGGTTTCGCAGGGAAGATACTACAGCCATTGATCGGCAACGTTTGCGTGTCGAGATCAAACTGGAGGCAAGCCATGACCCATCCCATTCCCATTCGCAAGATGGCCTTCGAGGTACCGGTAGCGGAGGACTTCAATCCGCTTTACATCGCGGGCAACGCAACCCTGTCCTATATGCATACCGCCCTGGGCTTGTACGTCGTGCGCCTGGAACCCTTCATCGTGAAGTCCCTGCGCAAGGTCCTGCCGCAGATCCGCGACGAGGCGCTCAGAGAGGAGGTGGATCGCTTCTGCCGGCAGGAGTCGCAACATCACCAGAAGCACGCCGATTTCAACGAGCTGATTCTGGCGCGCAAATACCCCGGGCTGGAGGCGCGGATCAAGCGGCTGCGCGATGATTTCGACGGCTACCTGCGCCACAGGTCGGACCGCTTCCGTGTCGGCTTCGTCGAGGGCTTCGAGTCCTACACCAGCCAAAGTGCGCTGACGCTTCTTGCCAGCGGTCTGTACGAGCACAAGCGCAGCGAGCCGCGCTTTGCGGGCCTGTTCAAGTGGCACCTGCTAGAGGAGATCGAGCACCGCAACGTGGCCTACGACATCTACCAGCACTTGTACGGCAGCTACCTGGTGCGCGCGGGCATGTGCTGGATGGCGCAGCAGCACATGTTCCGTTTCTTCGCCGACTGCCTGCGCATCATGTCGGCGGCCGAGGGGGAGCGCGGTGGCGCACGTTACCGCACCACCTTCAAGCACCGGCTGCTGTTCACCCGGGTTGACCCTTTCGTCAAACGCCTGCGCACCATGTTGCCGGGATACACGCCCCGTCACCTCCGCATACCGGCCGACTTCGCCGAGCTATCAGACCAGCTGAGCGCGCAAGCCGTGAGCGTGCAGTAGTTCAGCGTTGCCTGTTGCCGGAGAACTGCCGGATTCTTCCCCGGACAATCTCCGCAACCACGCAAAGCAGCGACGAAAACAGCGTCGCGATGCAGAGGAAGGAAAAGAAGCCGACGACGGAGGCAGTGAGCAGGTTGATCAGCAGCCGCTGCGGCGTTTCGATGACGAAGTCGACTTCGAGGCCGCTCGCGGTGCGCCAATACAGCACTTCCGGCCGCCGCGCCTGCACGTCGCGCCAGATCATGAGATCGATGAGCACGAGGTTTTCCAGGCGAGGGCCGCGCGGCTCGCGCTCGCCGGCAGGATGCAGCGCGAGCGCCGTGTCGCTCCAGTAGAGCTTGGGCGCCTTGATGAGGCGGCGCGTGCGGTTGACGGCATAGGCTTGCAGCCGTATGGCCTGGTAGCTGGCCTCCATCAGATTGAGGAAGCGGTGCACCTGCGGCTGCACGATGCCGACATCGCGCGAGAGCTCGGTCTGGTTGAGCAGGCCGCCGATGCGCAGGCAGGCGGCACGCATCAGGCGGCGGAAATCGGGCAGGTTCTCCACTGCCCGCAGCGCCTGGAGATCGCGCTCGAGATAGGTCTGCACATAGCCGGAAAACCACAGCGCGCGCGCCTCGTCGTCGGCCAGGGTATGCGCGGGAACCGGCAGGCCGCCCAGCCGCGCCGCCGCGCGCCAGTCTTCCTCGCCGCCCGGATCGGCGGCAAGGATCGCGCGCCAGCCGGCAAACGGCGTCGCCAGCAGTTCGCTCCACGGTCCGGTGCGGCCGAGGCCCTGGCGCTCGCGCCGCGAAAACGGCCAGAGCGTGACATACACCGCCCGCCCGGCCAGCGTTTCCGAGATCCGCTCGAGCATCAGCAGATTGGCCGAACCGGTGAGCACGAAACGGCTCGGTTCGCGCGCAGCCCCGGCATCGACCGCGCGCTTGACGGCGGTGAGCAGATCGCGGCTGCGCTGGATTTCGTCGAGCACCAGCGCGGGCCGTGGATGGGGACCACGGGCGTGTCGGCCAGCGCCTCGACCAGGCCGGGTGCGGCGAAACGGGGATGGAGACGGTCAGCGGGCATGCCGGCCATCTGTAAGCTTGTATTCCGGCTGATTGCAAGGATATGTGCGGGCCAGTTGAAAGTCGGCATGCCGGCCGCCTGCAAGTTTTCAGTGCCTCACGTTACCGCCCGGCGGATGGCAAACGGCGTCCAGCGCTTGCCGCGGGGGCGCGTCCCGTGCTATCTGTAGCGCCGTCCAGCGGAGGAACGCATGCGCGTGCTCGCGAGCGTCGGCCTGTACGTGGCCGGAGGCATCGCCGCCCGGATGGCGGAAGACATCGAAGCGGCCGGCCGGTGATACAATTATTGAACGTTAAATAGTCTCTGCTCCCCGGCGATGGAAAGGTCCTTCCGCAGCGAAGTCGAGCGCCTCCGGCTGGGCCGCGGCGAGACCTTCCGCGGCGAGGGCATCCTGGCGGTCGCCAAGGCGTTGCTGCAATCGGGCGTGTCCTACGTCACCGGCTACCAGGGCGCGCCGGTCTCGCACCTCCTGGACGTGTTCGCCGATGCCAGGGAGATCCTCGACGAGCTGGGCGTGCACTTCGAGACCGCGGCCAACGAGGCCGGAGCGGCGGCGATGCTGGGCGCCTCGATCAACTATCCGCTGCGCGGGGCGGCGGCCTGGAAGTCGGTGGTCGGCACCAACGTCGCCGCCGACGCGCTCTCGAACCTCGCCTCCGCGGGGGTGAAGGGCGGGGCGCTGGTCATCGTCGGCGAGGACTACGGCGAGGGCGCATCGATCATCCAGGAGCGCACCCACGCCTTCGCCATGAAGTCGCAGATCTGGCTGCTCGATCCGCGCCCCAGCCTGTCGCGCATCGTCGATCTGGTCGAGGCGGGCTTCGAGCTCTCGGAAGCCAGCAACACGCCGGTGATGCTCGAGCTGCGCATCCGCGCCTGCCACGTGCACGGCAGCTTCACGGCGAAGGACAACCGGGTGCCGCAGTTCTCGCGCCGCCGGGTGCTGGAGCAACCCGCCTTCGACTACTCCCGCATCTGCCTGCCGCCCTCGGTCTATGCCCAGGAAAAGCACAAGGTCGAGGTGCGAGGGCCGGCCGCGATCCGCTTCATCCGCGAGCGCCGGCTGAATGAGGTCTTCCCCGGCGAGGTCGCCGAGATCGGCATCATCCTCCAGGGCGGGCTTTACAACGGCGTGATCCGGGCGCTGCAGAGTCTCGACCTGGCCGATGCGTTCGGCGGATCGCGCATTCCGCTCTATGTGCTCAACGTCACCTATCCGCTGATCGCCGACGAGGTGCTGCGCTTCTGCAAGGGCAAGCGCGCGGTGCTGGTGGTCGAGGAAGGCCAGCCCGCCTTCATCGAGGAAGCGCTCAACTCGGCTCTGCGGCGTGCCGATGCCGGGGCGACCGTGGTGGGCAAGGACGTGCTGCCGGCCTGCGGCGAATACACCGGCGAGGTCATGCTCGGCGGACTCGCGAAGTTCCTCGACCTCGCGGTGGCCGACGGCATCGATCTCGGCCGCGTGCGCGAGGCGATGGAGCGGATCGGAGCGCCCCGGCGCCGCGCGGCGGAACTGCTGCGCGAGCCACTGCCGGCGCGCCCGCCGGGTTTCTGCATCGGCTGTCCGGAGCGCCCGCTGTTCGCCGCGATCAAGCTGGCCAGCCGCGAGAGCGGGCCGGTGCACATCGCCGCCGACATCGGCTGCCACACCTTCTCGACCCTGCCGCCGTTCAACCTCGGCAATTCGGTGCTCGGCTACGGGCTCGGGCTTGCCAGCGCCGCGGCGGTGGGCCCGAACCTCGCCTCGCGCACGATCAGCATCATGGGCGACGGCGGGTTCTGGCACAACGGGCTCGCGACCGGGGTCGCCAACGCCGTCTTCAATCATGATGACGGCATCCTGATCATCGTGCAGAACGGCTATACCTCGGCGACCGGAACCCAGAACATCCCGTCCTCGGGGCGCAACGCGCTGGGGGTAGTCTCGCACATGACGATCGCGAAGGCCCTCCAGGGCCTCGGGGTGGCGTGGGTGCGGAAAGTCGGGAGCTACCGCGTCGCCGAGATGGCGTGCACGCTCGGCGAGGCGATGCACACCGGCTACTCCGGCCTCAAGGTGATCGTCGCGGACGGCGAATGCATGCTCGAGCGCAGCCGGCGCGAAAGACCGCTCGCGGCGCAGAAGGCCGCGCGGGGCGAACGGGTCGTCCGCACCCGTTTCGGCGTCGACCCGGACGTGTGCACCGGAGACCATTCCTGCATGCGGCTCTCGGGCTGTCCCTCGCTCACCCTGCGCGGCAATCCCGACCCGCTGCGGCCGGATCCGGTCGCGGCGGTCGACGACGGCTGCGTGGGCTGCGGACTATGCGGAGAGCTCGCGCATTCTGCCGCGCTGTGCCCGTCCTTCTTCCGCGCCGAGATCGTGCGCAATCCCGGCCTGCGGGATCGCTGGATCGATCGCGGCCGGCGCGCGCTGATCGCGATGCTCGGCGGATGAACGCGGAAACCCCGGCGCAATCGCGCCCGCCTCGGCCGCTCTGCATCCTCATTGCCGCCCTCGGCGGCGAGGGCGGGGGCGTGCTCGCCGACTATCTGGTGGATGCCGCCAGCGCGCAGGGGTTTCCGGTGCAATCGACCTCCATCCCCGGAGTCTCGCAGCGCACCGGCGCCACCACCTACTACGTCGAGATCTACCCGCGCAGCCGCGACGAACTCGGCGGGCGCGAGCCAGTGCTCTCGCTCATCCCCGGTCCCGGCAATGTCGATGTCCTGATGGCTTCCGAGCTGGTGGAGGCCGGCCGCGCCATGCGCGCGGGCTTCGTCAGCCCGCAGCGCACGACGCTCGTCGCCTCGACCCACCGGATCTACGCCATCGAGGAGAAGATCCGCCCCGGCGACGGCCGCTTCCGGGACGAGGAGGTGCGGCAGGCGGCCAGGCAGCTCGCGCGCCGCGCGCTGCTGCTGGATCTCTCGGAGCTCGCGGCGCGCAGCGGCGCGGTCATCAACACCGTGCTGTTCGGCGCCGCGGCCGCGAGCGGCGCGCTCGGGCTCTCGCGCGAAGCCTGCGAAGACGCGATCCGGCGCGCCGGCAAGTCGGTCGAGGCCAGCCTGCGCGGCTTCGCGGCGGGCTGGGCGGCGGCAGCAGCCGGTGATGCCGCGACCGGGAGCGCCCCCGAGGCCGCGCCGGGAGCGCCCGGGAAAGCAGCCCCGCCCGAGGCGCCTGCGCTTGCGCCCGCGCTCGCCCGGCGCTGCGAGGCGGAGTTCCCCGAGGAAATGCAGCCCGTGCTGAGGCTTGCGCTCGCGCGGTTGGTGGACTACCTGGACGAGGCCTACGCAGCCTCGTACCTGGACCGGCTGCGCGGCCTGCTGGAAGCGGAGCGCGTCAGCTGCGCGCTCGCTGCTCGGGCCGCGCCGGGGCTCGCCGTTTGGATGGCCTATGAGGACATCCAACGCGTGGCCGCGCTCAAGAGCCGCGCCTCGCGCATCGAGCGCGTGCGAGGCGAGGTGGGTGCCCGCCCCGGGGAGCCGGTGCGCATCTTCGACTACTTCCGGCCGGGCATCGCGGAGCTGGCAGACGTCCTGCCGCCGCGGCTCTTCGCCCGGATCGAGGCGTACGCGGGCGCGCGCAAGCCGGGCGGCGGCTGGTGCATCCAGGCGAGCAGCGCGAGCGGCCAGATCCTGCTGCGTGCGCTCGCCTGGGCTGGGCGATGGCGCCGTTCGAGCGCGCGCTTCGCCTCCGAGAATGCGCTGATCGAGCGCTGGCTGGCGGCACTGCGCAGGCACGCCGGCAGCGACCGGGAACTCGCGTTCGAACTGGCCGGGTGCGCGCGGCTCGTCAAGGGCTATTCGGACACGCGTACCCGCGCGCACGGGCATCTCGCACAGGTGCTGGAGATCGCCGAGGCCCCCTCCCCCGGCGCGGGTGCAGGCGAGCGCGTCCGCGCCCTGCGCGAAACCTGGCTCGCGCAGGCCGACGGGGAACCTGGAGGCGGCGGGACGAGCGCATCCGGCCGGGGGCCGGCAAGCACGAAAGTCCAGACCGTGGTATTTATCCCCAAGCCGAAACCCGCCGCGGGCGGCAAGGCGGCCTCCGGGTAGTCCGGGGACCACGGCCGTGGCGGCGGGTGCCCCGCTATCGCGCCACGAGGAGCCGCCATGTCCGAACAGGTCATCGTCGAAGTGCAGGATGCGATCCTGCGCATCCAGATCAACCGGCCGGAAAAGAAGAACGCGCTGCTGCCGCCGATGTACGCGGCGATGGCGCAGGCGCTCGAAGCCGTCAATGCCGATCCCGACGTGCGCGTCGCGCTGATCCACGGCATTCCCGGCGCATTCACCGCGGGCAACGATCTCGCGGACTTCCTCGACAATCCGCCCAAGCGCTCGGACGCGCCGGTGTTCCGCTTCCTGAACGCGCTCACCGGCGTCCACAAGCCGCTGATCGCCGCCGTCTCGGGGGTCGCGGTGGGCGTCGGGACCACCATGCTGCTGCATTGCGACTTCGTCTATGCGGCCCCGGATGCGCGCTTCCGCCTGCCGTTCGTGCATCTGGGCCTGTGCCCCGAGGCGGCCAGCAGCCTGCTGCTGCCGCGGCTCGCCGGCCATGTGCGCGCGGCCGAGGCGCTGATGCTGGGTGAAGCCTTCGACGCCGAAAAGGCGCGCAGCCTCGGACTCATCAACGCGATCGTGCCGGCCGAGCGCCTGCTGGAGACCGCGATGGAGGTGGCTGGCAAGCTGGCCGCGCTGCCCGCGGGTTCGCTGCGCGCCACCAAGTTCCTCATGAAGACCGCGCAGGCCCAGGAGGTCGAGCGCCACATGTCGCTGGAGGCCGAGAACTTCAAGCTGCGGCTCGATTCGCCGGAAGCGCGCGAGGCCTTCAGCGCGTTCCTGGAAAAGCGCAAGCCGGATTTCTCACGCTTCGCCTGAACTCCTCCACCTGCCGCACGGAACCCGAAGATGCGCGAAGCCGGACCCCGCACCATCCGCCTGAAGGACTACACGCCTCCTGCCTTCCTGATCGACGAGGTCGATCTGGACTTCGACCTTTGCGACGAGCGCACCCGGGTGCGGGCAAAGCTCGCGCTGCGGCGCAATCCCGCCGCGGCCGCGCCGGACGCGCCGCTCGCCCTCGATGCGGAGGACATCGAGCTCGTTTCCGTTCGTCTGGACGGCAGGACGCTCGCGCCCGATGCCTTCAGCATGTCGGCCGCCGGGCTGGTCGTCGCGCAGGTGCCGGATGCCTTCACGCTGGAGACCGAGTGCCTCATCGACCCCGAACACAACACCCGGCTCGAAGGGCTGTATGCGTCCAGCACCGGCTATTTCACCCAGTGCGAGGCGCAGGGCTTCCGCCGCATCACCTGCTTCCTCGACCGGCCCGACGTGATGTCGCGCTACACCACCACCATCCACGCCGCGCGCAGCCGCTTTCCGGTGCTGCTCTCGAACGGCAACCGGGTGGCGGAGGGAGAAGAGCCGGAAGGACGCCACTGGGTGCGCTGGCGCGACCCTTTCCCCAAGCCCTGCTACCTGTTCGCGCTGGTGGCCGCACGGCTCGACGCGCTCGAAGACGAATTCGTCACGCGCTCGCGGCGCCGCGTGCGGCTCGCGCTCTACGTGGAACCGGGCAAGCTCGCATCGGTCGCCTTCGCCATGCAGGCGCTCAAGCGCGCGATGAAGTGGGATGAGGAGCGCTTCGGACTCGAGCTCGACCTCGACCAGTACATGGTCGTCGCGGTCGGCGACTTTAACTCCGGGGCGATGGAGAACAAGGGGCTCAACATCTTCAACACCAAGTACCTGCTCGCCGCTCCCGAGACCGCCACCGACAGCGACTTCTTCAACGTCGATCGCGTGATCGCGCACGAGTACTTCCACAACTGGACGGGCGACCGCGTCACCTGCCGCGACTGGTTCCAGCTCTCGCTCAAGGAAGGGCTCACGGTCTATCGCGACCAGGAGTACGGCGCCGACACCTTCTCGCGCTCGCTGGTGCGCATCCAGGAGGTGAGGAACCTGCGCACCGCGCAGTTCCGAGGACGCCGGGCCGATGGCGCATCCGGTGCGCCCCGATGCCTACGTCGAGATCCGCAATTTCTATACGACGACGGTCTACGAGAAGGGCGCCGAGGTGGTGCGCATGATCGCCACCCTGGCCGGGCGCGAGGGTTTCCGCAAGGGGATGGATCTGTACTTCGCACGCCACGACGGCCAGGCGGTGACCTGCGAGGACTTCGTGCGTGCGATGGCCGATGCCAACGGGATCGACCTCACGCAGTTCCTGCGCTGGTACGAACAGGCCGGAACCCCGGTGCTCGAGGTCGAGGACGCCTGGGACGAGGCCGCCGGCCGCTACGCGCTCACCGTCCGCCAGTCCTGCCCGCCCACCCCCGGCCAGCCGGCGAAGGAGCCCTTCCACATCCCGTTCGCGCTCGGGCTGCTCGGCCCCGCGGGCGAGGAGATCCCGCTGCGCCTGGAGGGCGAGCCCGCGGGAGCCGCCGCGACGACCCGCGTGCTCTCGGTGACCGAACGCAGCCAGTGCTTCGTGTTTCCCGGCGTCACGACCCGGCCGGTGCCCTCGCTCGCGCGCGGCTTCTCGGCGCCGGTGATCGTGAAGTACCCCTACACCGATGAGCAGCTCGCCCACCTCGGCGCCCACGACACGGATGCGTTCAGCCGCTGGGAGGCGCTCCAGCGGCTCGCGCTCGATGCCATCCTGCGCGGGATCGAGGCGTTGCGGGCGGGGCGCGCGGTCGAGGTGCCGCAGGCGCTGGCGCGCGCGTGCGCCCGGGTGCTGGAAGATGCGCGCAGCGACCCCGCCTTCTGCTCCGAGGCCCTGAACCTGCCCGCGGAAGCTTATGTCGCGGAGCAGCTCGAGGTGGTCGATCCCGAGGCGATCCACGCCGCCCGCCAGCGCATCCGCGTCGGTCTCGCGCACCGGCTGGAGGATCGGCTGACCGAAACCCGTCGCAACTGCGCCGTCCCCGGCCCCTACCGCTTCGATGCGGTGAGCGCGGGGCTGCGCGCGGCCCGCAACCTCTGTCTCGCCTATCTGATCGAACTCGACACGCCCGAATACCGCGCGCTCGCCTGGGAGCAGTTCGAGCGTGCCGACAACATGACCAACCGGATGGCGGCGCTTTCCGCGCTCGCCAACTGCGACTGCCCCGAGCGCGAGAAGGCGCTCGCCGCCTTCTACGAGCGCTGGAAGGGCGAGCCCCTGGTCGTCGACAAGTGGCTCGCGGTGCAGGCGGCTTCGCGGCTGCCCGACACGCTCGATCGCGTGCGCGCGCTCACCGCACACCCGGCCTTCGACATCCGCAACCCGAACAAGGTCTATGCGCTCATCCGCACGTTCGGCGCCAACCAGGTCCGCTTCCATGCCGCCGACGGATCGGGCTATGCGTTCATGGCCGACCGCGTGATCGTACTCGATGCGCTCAACCCGCAGGTGGCCGCGCGCATGACGCGCGCATTCGACCGCTGGCGCCGCTTCGATCCCGGACGCCAGGCGCACGCCCGCGCCGCACTCGAGCGCATCGGCGCGCGCGCGGGGCTGTCGGCCGACGTCGCCGAGGTCGTGAGCCGCTCGCTCGCGCCGGATGAATCGGGTAAGGACAAGTGGGGCCGGACGCCATATCGTTCCTGACCCCGACGATCGGCCGCTGCTACAGCAGCGGCAGCTTCGGCCATGCCTGGTCGGTACGCCGCATCCTCGCCCTCGATCCGGCGCTCGACACGGTGACCTGCAAGATCGTCGCCGGCCCCGGCCGGCGGCGCACCGAGACCATGACCCGCGCCGAATTCGAGCGCTGGGCCCGCTACGAGGTCGTCCAGGAAGAAAGCGAGTGGGTCCGGGTCGGCTGACCCGGCGCGAACTGCCCACGCCGGCGCGGCCGCTCCTGCGCGGCGCGGAGCGACGAAGCGACCCCGTCCGCCGGCATGCTTTCCGCGAGACCGCCTGGTCGGGCGGCGTCCGCCTCGCATGACGTTCGGATACACCGGGCGCAGCGGCTGAGCCACCCTCTCCCTTATAATCGCGCGCTTCGCAATGCCGGAGCGGCGGGTCATGGCCGATCTCAAGTACGACGAATCCTCCTTCCGGGTGCTCAAGGGCCTGGAGCCGGTGCGCGCGCGCCCCGGCATGTACACGCGCACCGACTCCCCGGCCCACATCATCCACGAGGTGATCGACAACGCCGCCGACGAGGCGCTCGCGGGCCACGCGAAGAATCTCCACGTCGCGGTGCACCTCGACGGCTCGGTCTCGGTCACCGACGACGGGCGCGGCATCCCGGTCGGGGTCCACCCGCAGGAAGGCGTCCCGGTGGTGGTGCTCGCGTTCACCCGCTTGCATGCCGGCGGCAAGTTCGACAAGGGCGCCGCCGCCTCCGCCTACGCCTTCTCGGGCGGGCTGCACGGAGTCGGGGTGGCGGTCACCACCGCGCTCTCCACGCGGGTGAGCGTCGAGGTGCGCCGCGCCGGGCGCATCCACGCGATCGAATTCACGCGCGGGGGCGAGGAGGTCTCGGCACTCGCCGACATCGGCCCCTGCGGCCGCCAGACCGGAACGCGGGTGCGGGTGTGGCCGGATTCGAAGTACTTCGACAGCCCGCGGGTGCCCGCCGCCGAGCTGGAGCGGCTGCTGCGCTCGAAGGCCGTGCTGCTGCCGGGCGTCTGCGTGGTCCTGGAGATCGAGCAGCCGGGCGGCGAGCCGCTCACCCGCACCTGGAGTTACCCCGGCGGGCTGGCGCAGTACCTGGACGAGCTGGCCGACGGGCGCGAAGCCGTCGCGCCGCTGTATTGCGGCGAGAAGTACGCGGGGCCCGAGGACGCAGCCTTCGCGCCGGGAGAAGGCGCCGCCTGGGTGCTGGGCTGGTTCGCCGACCCCGTGCCCTCGGAGTCCTATGTCAATCTCATCCCGACGGTGGCCGGCGGCACTCACGAGTCGGGGCTGCGCGCGGGCGTGTTCGAGGCGGTGAAGGCCTTCATCGAGCAGCGCGCGCTGCTGCCGCGCGGGGTCAAGCTCCAGCAGGACGACGTGTGCTCGCGGCTCGCCTTCATCCTCTCGGCGCGCATCCTCGACCCGCAGTTCCAGGGCCAGGTGAAGGAACGGCTCAACTCGCGCGAGGCGGTGCGGCTGGTCTCGGGCATGGTGCGCGACCCGTTCGAGATCTGGCTCAACGACCACGCGGAGGCCGGACGCGCGATCGCGGAACTCTCGATCCACCAGGCGCTCGCCCGCCAGAAGGCCGCGCAGAAGGTGGGCAAGCGCAAGCAGTCGGGGGTGGCCGTGCTGCCGGG
>Ga0100380_10006296_pt1 | contig 12112 bp, 10 predicted proteins | sample CryGeymeta201504_FD_80417 | JGI IMG/M metagenome (GOLD analysis project Ga0100380, IMG submission 80417) | Groundwater microbial communities from Crystal Geyser aquifers in Utah, USA - Crystal Geyser metaG 2015-04 | ecosystem: Environmental > Aquatic > Deep subsurface > Groundwater | place... | reverse complement strand
GATTATTGAGTTAGATATCTACAAAAGTAGAAATTTTTTGGGTGGTTTAATGTTCAAGTATTACTTATTTCTTCTTGTAAATCTACAAAAGTAGAAATTTTTTGGGTGGTTTAATGAAAAAATTAAATACATAATTAGTTATATCTACAAAAGTAGAAATTTTTTGGGTGGTTTAATTTACCACATATTAATGCTTCCTTTGCATCTACAAAAGTAGAAATTTTTTGGGTGGTTTAATCGAAACCGTTCTACTAATTTCTCTTCCATCTACAAAAGTAGAAATTTTTTGGGTGGTTTAATAGTTACTTGTCATTTTGAAATAAGCGATCTACAAAAGTAGAAATTTTTTGGGTGGTTTAATAGCACTTTTAGCTATAATAAGCTCAAAAGATACAAATAAAATATATTTCAATTTTATGACTTTTGGCTTATTAATAGTAAAGTGTAAAAATTAAGACGCAGGTTTACAATTTTTGTAAACAAATTTTAAAACACACAACATAACTTCCACTTTTACAAAGTTTTTAACTTTATAAAAGATACAGATTATTTTAATGAACTTTTTATTATTATATAAGTTTAATTTAGTTTTCAAATTTATTATAAAAAAAGTATTTCTTCTTCTTCTAATGCAGGTTGTCAGTATCTAATAACTTTATCATTATTTGCTTTTGAAATAGGGAATAATAGTATACTATCAGCACCTGTAAATTTTTTACTATATACTTCTTCTATTTCTCTTTTTAAAATATTTAGTATTCTTTCACTATTTTTAATTTCAAAAACACTATATTGTAATCTTCTTCCATATTTTTTTAGAAGTCTACCAAATTTTGTTCTTGTTTTATCATCGTGTATATCATACGTAACTATTAACATAATTATTTATTAATATTAAATTTTGGGAACTCGTTTTTTCATTTCATAAAATATTTATAATATTCTTTTATAAATACAAACATTTCTATTTTATAACTAAGTAATTCTTTGAAAAATATAGCATTATATTTTCTAGATTTTTCCCAAGGTAAAACATATTGTCAATTTTGAAATTTAAAATCTTTTTTATCTATTTGTCACAGATTATAAGCTTTTAATAATGCTTTATCTATGATACATCTAAAAGGTTCCATTAAATCAAGTGCAAGTGATTTTCTTGCATACCAAGTACGATGATAAACTCAATAGTAGTTATCAAATCAATATAATCTTAATAATGCTTCTATAAAATGAAATAAATATGTATAACCAATATCTAAAAGTAAATTTTTTATATCTATCTTTGTTCTAGGAGCTCTTTTATACCAACCAATTTTATTGAAATAATTTATAAAAAATAATTTTGACACATTTCATTCATATCATAATAGACTTTCATAATTATCTACACTATCAATTTTTATAATTATTCAGTTTATTTTTGTTATATCTCATTTTAGGTTTAAATCTTTTTCTCTTATAGCTTTTAGTAATTCAAGTTGATTATGAGTTTTATTTTTTATGATATTTTTAGCTATTTCAAGCATTTCTTCCTCACTTTTTTCATATTGTTTTTTTCTAAGCACGAAATTTCACTCAGTTTCATTTCATATTACTAAATATGGAGTAAAGTTTTTTTTCATTAAAACTAATGTTACTCAAAAATCTTGAAATTTCCTTATTAGGACACTTGTTATAGTAGTTTCTCATATTAAAAATATAGCAAATATTTTATATAAGCTAATTTTATTTTTAATTACATTTTCTTCTTTTATAACTAAATTATCATTTTCAAAATTTATTTTTTTTGTATCAAAACTTTCTATAAAAAGAATTTGTTTTTCTTCAAAATCAGGTAGTTGAAGCATATATATTTATTAATCAAATAATTTTAATTGAGGGTAAATTTCTCAAATATAATAATCACATAGTTCTCTATAAATACATCTTATACATTTACTAGTATTTTGACTCCATTTTTTAGTACTTGGATCAAATTTTCTATATTCATCTAATAATTTTTGAAATTTTAAAATTCATAGACTGTCAGGTTTATATATTTTATATTTTTTATTATCTTTCATACTATAAATAGAAATACTTTCTACATAATATCATAGTTCCTCTAAGCAAAACATTTGTCACCAAAGCTGATATCTGTATCAAATATAGATTTTTTCTTTATTATTTTCATCTTTATGAACCTGATTTTTTCTTTCAATTAATTCTCAAGTTTTTGTATTAAATAAATCTATTTTTCATGATATTTTAAATGCTTCAGAATATACATCTAATCATTGAAGTATAAATTTGCATGTAGAATAATGTTTATTATCAATAGTCTCGTGAGCAATAGTTCATGCAATTTGTGCCTCGTCTTGATAAATCTTTTTTTTATAACTATCATATAATGTATGATAATAAATACTTTTAGGACAAAACATAAAGTCATTTAAAGTAGAAAGTTTGATATATGATTCCATAAATTTTTGCATTAAAAAATATGCTATTTTTATAAGAATAGCATATTTTTTAAAATTTTGGAAAATTATTTAGATTTTTGAGGTCCTTGAGTAAAATTATCCCAATCAATATCACTTACATATAAATTAGGTTTTTCAAAATTTTTTTCAATTCTTTCAAGCATAATTATTCATTTTCTAGCAATATTATAAGCACCATTTGCATCAGCATTATAATATAAATTTTGAAATCAATTTTTACTATGATAATTACAACTCGGACAAATTATATAATCTATATTATTTTTTGAATCTGAATTTCTAAGTTGTAAAAGTAAGTTAAATTTTTTAGTTAGTTCTGAAAAAGAAAATCATTTTAAATATTTAATTTGTTCATTTATATTTCATTTTAAATCTATATTTTCAAATAACTTTTTCAATTCTTCAGTTATATTTATATTATCAATCTCTTTTGTTAAAGTATTATATTTGAATCTTGAAAAATTGCTATTTACTACAAAACTTGCTTTATTTGATTTTTGTTTAGCTTTTTTATCTTGTACTATTTCATAAGAAAAAATAAACTTTTCTCAATCAAATTTTATATCTATTTTTTCAAAAGCTTTCCTTTGTTTTTCTTTTGTATCTGAATTTAAAATATAAATATTTTTCCTAAATCAGCAACAAGGACAAGTTGTAGAAGTATAATTTGCTCTTGTATAAAACATTATTCAAGATTGTTTATAATTCGCTATATCTTGATAATCTGACACTTTTGGTACAAGTTGCAAAGCTTTTAAGATTCCTAAAATTTCATCATCTTTTTTATCTTTTCTTGTCAAATAATTTAGTTTTTTAGCAAGAGCTAGTTCTAATTTTTGATAAATTTGTTTTTCTATTTTTTGTCTTCATCTTTTAAAACCTTGATTCAAATCTTCAAAAACTATAATTGCATTATGTTCTATAATAAGTTCAGCTAACTTATTTACAACTTGAGAAATATAACCATTTTTTAATTCTTTTATATTTTCTATTTCTAACCAACTTACTCTTGCATCTTTTCTTGAAAGTTCTATTTTTTCAAGTTTTTCAAGATAATTTAATCAATTTACATTATTTAAAGTATCTATCTCATAAATCTTTCAATTTTTATCTATAACAGAATAATAAGCTAAATGTTTTTCTCATCTATCAATTCAAATAATTTTTATATCTTCATTTTTGTTTAAATATTCATTTATTATTTTATTAAATCAATAACTATCTCCAGCATTTGCATTTAAAGTAATTGATAAATGAAGCATTATTTTATCTTTTGCATATCTTCTATGATCCAAAACTTCTTTTTTTTCTCAATTTTTATCAGTAAAAAATATTTTTTCTTCTTTATTAGAATCTTTTATTAATCTAGTTTTTTGTTTTAAATTATCCGTTTTATCTCTAAAAAATATTTCTGCTCATCAACTTAATTTTATAACTAAATTTTCTAGATTTTTTTCATCAAAAAGCAATTTGAAATATGTAGTATGAATATTTTCTTTACTTCAAACCTTTTTCGTTTCTGAAAAATCTTTGCTATAAATTTGAAATAGATATAAATCTCCTGAATTTACTTTTTCATCAATGAAAATTGAATCTATTTTTGAAAATTCCAAATTATACATTTTTTTCTCAATATCATCATAAAAAGTTGCTAATTCTTCATAATCTTTATTTCTAATTGATTCTAAATCATAAAGATTTGAATATAAAAATAAAACTCAAGATTTATAGTAATTTATTAATCTTTTTAATTTTTGTAAATCAAACTTTTGTCATTTATCTTTTGATTCTTGAAAAATATCAAATTCTGATTTTATATTTGCAATTTCATCATTATATCAAAAAATATTTTTGTATTTTGATAAATATTTTTCTAAATCCTTTCAAATTAAAGAATCTAATTTTTTTTGTAATGGAAAAACAAGTCTAGGAAGTTGTCTATAAACATTATTTAATTGTTTATAATTCATCTTTTCATAAAAATCTCAATCTTTATATTTATAATTTTCTAAAATATTTCTATTTTTCAAAATTCATAAATAAAATTTATTTTCTTTTTGTAGAATAATTCAAAGTCTTTCCTTTTCTTTGTCTTTGTCCCAACCAGTTAGAAATTGAGAATTTTCAAAATTTAGTTTAAATTTATCTGTTTTAACTTGCTTTTTTGTAATATAGTTTCTAACTAAATTGTAATCTTTCCAAATTTCAAAGTCATTATAATAAAGATAATAATCATTATAAAAATTATTATCAGTTTGTATTTCAAAAATATTTATATCTTTGTCTTTTTTATTTTGCTCTTTTTCTTTCTTTTTAGCTTTTTCTAAAGCAAAATATTTAATCATTTTATAAAGTGATAAAACACTATCAAAATAATTTTTTATAGTTTCAACTTGAGTTTCAATTTTTTCAAATTTCTCTAAAAATAATTTTTCTAACTCTAAAGTATAATTATTTATAAATTTAATATTTTGTTTAAATTCATAAAAAAACACATTTAAAAAATTTTGATAAATATTTTTTTCATAATCAATTACATTAGCTTTTAATTCTTTATTATTTTCTTTAAAATAATAATTTTTAAAAATATCTTCTAATTTTTCATATTTTATTTTTATAAAAGCATTTTTTAATTCTTCAAAACTCACAAAATCTTTCATTTCTCATTTTTCAAAACCTTCTTTCAAAATATAATCCCAACTTGCAAAATACTTGTTTGAAATAGTATTTATAGAAACTTTTGATAAATAGATTTTATCAAGTTCAAAACTAGAATTATTTTTTATAAAATTATTTATTATTTTTTCTGCTTCTATTATTTTAGATTTATTTTTTTCTAAACTAATTTTTACAAAATCTAATAATTTTTCATCATTTTCTATTTCATCTATAAAAACTATTTTTTCTTTTTCTGAAAGAATTTGTTTATAAAGTAGTTTAAATTTAGGAAATTTTATATCTTTGGAATTTGAATGAGTTTGATTTTGTTTAAATAAATTTATTTTTTCATTTACTCATTGTATTTTATTTCAATTTTCTAGAGAATATCATCATAAGATTTTGTTATAATTATAAATTCAATCTTGAAGCAAACAAGAATTATAAAAATCTAGTTTAAAAACTTGTTTTTCTTCTTGTGAAAAGCTTTGTGATATAAAATCAGGAAAATTATTTTGAAATTTTTTAAAATCCTCTAAATTTTTTACAAAAGTAATGAGGTTTTCATCAATAGCTCTTGTTGCAACTGCTCAAGCTCTTCAATCTTCTGAATAAAAATTCTTTCTTGATTCTTTAAAATTTGAAAAATAAGTAAAAAATTTATCAAATTTTTTAAATAGTTCTTTTTCTTCTGGATAAAATTCTCACATCAAATCTAAAACTTCTTTTTCATTTAAAACATCTATTCATCATTTTTTTAAAAAAGTATATTTTTGTTTCCACTCATTTCATTTTGACTCAAAAAAACTTACTAATTCTTTTTTTAGATTTTTAGAAGATTTTTCAAATTCCTTTTGTAAAGTTTTATTTTTTTTATTTTCTGGATTTTTATTTAGTTCAATATAAGAATTATAAAAATCTTCAATTAAATTTAAATATCAATTTTCTAATGATTGTTTTACAAATTCTCTATGTAAAGAATCGAAAAATATTTTTATTTTATTATAATTTTCTTCAACTTCTTTATCTTTTTGAATAACTCAATCAGTTTCAAGATTGTTTAAAGTTTCTCAAATAGGTCTCAACTCAAACCTCAAAGTCTTACTTAACTCATATAAATTTGTAAATTCATTAAAATTATATTTATTGCTCATATTTTCCATATCTTAAATAGTAAAAATTAGGAGAGATAATTAAACTATATCTAAAGAAACAAAAAAGTAAAAAACATATTGTTTTTTACTTTTTTGATTTATAAATATCTCATCTATATCATATATCTAAAATATAATATGTATTTTCATCTATTTTTTTAAGAATAACTCTAATATTTCAAATTCTCAACCTATGTGTTGCAGGTGACATATTAGTTAAAGACTTTAAATTATTTCAAAGTATTGAATCATCTTTAAATAGTTTTAATTTTTTGATAACTCTTTCTTGTTCTATTTTATCTAAATTTAAAAATGCTTTTTCTCAATTTTTTGTAAATATAAAATTGTTCATGATTTATTAAATTACTAAATTAGAAATTCAACTATCAACAGAATCTTGATATTTTTGTTTTAAATATTCTTGATTTTTAGACATTTCTAGATCTTCAAGTAAATCTTCCAAAATTCATTTTTCCATCATTAACTTGTATAAATCAGTTCATATAAGCATTCAAATATCAGTATTATTGTTTAATACTGTTGCGTAAGTAAGATTATCAAATACTTTACTTCATTTTCTTGCTATTTCTGTAGTTGTTGTAAAATGCATAATTGTATAATTATTAAATAATTCTCGTATAATTATAATATTTTTCTTGTATTTTGTCAAAAGTAATTTTTTACTTTTTTTTCAGCATAATAAATATTTCTTTATTACCATTCTCTCATTCTAGTTTTGATTTTTCAACTTTTAGTATTTGAAGTCACTTATCTCTACAAATTTGTAAAAAATCATTTAATTTTTTAGTTATTATTTTTTCATCTAACACAACTCATTTTTTTCAAATATTTTTTTTTCAAACTTCAAATTGTGGTTTAAATAAGAGTATGGAAATAGTATCAGTATTCATATGATTTATAATACTATCCAAAATCATTTCTAAGCTTATAAAACTAACATCACAAGTTATTAAATCTATGTTTTTATCTAGTTTTTCTAGTTTTCTTATATCAGTATTTTCTTTTACTACTATTTTATTGTTATTTCTCACTATATCATGAAGTTGGCTAGTACCAACATCAACTGCAAAGATAGTATTCACATCATTTTCAAGCAATATTTGACAAAATCATCAAGTACTACTTCAAATATCTAAGCAAATAAAGTCATTTAAAAATAAATCTAAATCATCTAAAAATCATTTTAATTTTATAGCACTTCTTGCTACATATTTTGTTTCATCAAGTTCATTTATGACTACATCCATACTATCTTTTACCTCAAATCATGTTTTTATAATTTTTTCTCAGTTTACAAAAACATTTCAATTTTTTATTATTGCTTGTGACTTATTACGAGTAACTTGTAGTTTTTCAGTTATATATTGATCTAGTCTCATGTTTTTTATATAGTTTCATCTAAAATAATTCTTTTTTCAAATCATCATAATTTTGCTTTTTTATTTTGTCTTGATAATTCTACTTGATCTTCTGTAATTTTATTTAAAAGCATAATATCTAAAATAACGAGTATTCTTTTATTTATATCTTGATATATTTCTTTTTCTAATATCCATGGTTTTATTTGCAAAATTGATAAAATTACTTCCTTGAAATCTCATATTTCTTCTATTAATTTATCATTACTTACATTAATCACTTCATTATATTCTTCATTAGCTTTTGTAATTAATTTTTCATAATATTCAATATCATCGGCTATATGATGTATAGAAATTTCTCAATTTGCTATAATTTTATCTGGTATTCTATCACGTACCAATTTATTATATTTCATTTTTTAAAAATTAATTCAGCTTTTATATAAATTATTTATTTTATACATAAAAATATATAAAAATCAAATATCTTTTAACATGAAAAAGAAAACTTGCTTGAAAAAGCATTTTTTTTTAGTAACTTAGATGTAATAATATTAAATATAAAAAATGCATTTAAATACAAAGCAAGAAGAAGCAAAAAATAAAATAGACTGAGCACTTTTGATTATAGCATGAGCATGAAGTTGAAAAACAGCAACTCTAACTGCTAGAGTAGAGTATATGATAAGAGAAAAAAATATACCTTCAAAAAGTATAATGATGGTAACTTTTACCAATAAAGCTGCAACAGAAATGAGAGAAAGAGTTGCTAGTGTTTTATGAGTTGAAAAACCTAGAAGTATCTATGCTGCTTGAAATTTCCCGCTTATTTGAACATTTCACTCAATTTGAATTTTTATATTAAAAGAAGTATTACTTAAGTATTCTAGTGAGGAATTACAAATTTGATTAAGAAAAGATTTTATAATCTACGATGAGCAAGATAAAATAAGTGTTTTAAAAAATATTTTAAAAAATAGATTAAATCTAGATGAAAAAGAATTTCCTGCAAGACAAATAGCATTTTACATAAGTAATGCAAAAAATAATCTAATAACTGCAAAATGATATGAAAAAGAAATTGATAGCAATATAAAAGAAGTTGTTTACAAAGCATATTTAGAATATGAAAAGGATTTAATCAGTAATAATGCGATAGATTTTGATGATATACTTATCAAAACTTATGCAGTTTTAAGAATTTGAAGAATCCTAGAATATTATCAAGAAAAATATAAGTATTTAATGGTTGATGAGTATCAGGATACAAACTTAGTTCAATATGAAATGGTTAGACTTTTGGCTTCAAAATACTGAAATTTAGCTGTAGTTTGAGATGATAGTCAATCAATTTATAGTTGGAGATGAGCTGATATGAGAAATATAATTAATTTTAAAAAAGATTATAATGATGCTTTAGTCATAAAATTGGAACAAAATTATAGATCAACAAAAAAAATAATTGCTTGAGCAAATTCTGTTATTGCAAAAAATACTAGTGGTATAAAAAAAGAACTCTGGACTGAAAATGATGAGTGAGATCATATACAATACATAGAAGCACCAGATGACAAGATAGAAGCTAGTATTATTACTCAAATAATAAAAGAAAAAGAGTGAGATTATAAAGATAATCTAATTCTTTATAGAACAAATGCACAATCAAGAAAAATAGAAGAATCACTTTTGATGGCAAATATTCCGTATAGAGTAATATGATGAATGAAATTTTATGATAGAGCTGAAATCAAAGACTTATTATGATATTTAAAGGTTATACATAATCCAAATGATACAGTTGCAATGAAAAGGATTATAAATACTCCAACAAGAAAAATATGAGCTAAATCAATTGAAATAATGGATAATTACAAAGAAAATTTTTCTCTGACTTATCCGCAAATTATGGAAAATATAGATGATGTAGAAGAACTTAATAATTGAGCGAAAAATTCAATTAAAATTTTTAATCAACTTTTTGAAGATTTAGTTTTAAAATCAAACAAAATTGTTGTTTCAGAATTAATAAGAGAAATCGTAAAAATTACAAATTATGAAGAATATATAACTTCTTGATTAAGCGGGGAAGAAAAAGATTCTAAACTTGAAAATATAGATGAACTTGTAAATGTAGCAACAGAATACAATGGTATGGAACCAAGAGAAAGTTTAGCTATATTTTTAGAAGAAGTTTCTCTTATAACTGATATGGACACAAAAGACGAAAGAAGTGATTATGTAACTCTTATGACTATTCATACTAGTAAATGACTTGAACAAAAAAGAATATTTTTAACTGGTTTAGAAGAGTGATTATTTCCAAGTTTTAGAAGTATTTGAGATATAGCTTCACTAGAAGAGGAAAGGAGACTTATGTATGTAGCAATGACTAGAGCAAGGGAAGAATTATATATAAGCAGAGCAAGTGAAAGATTTAATTTTTGAGATTATGTAAGAAATCCAGAAAGTAGATTTTTAAAAGAAATAAATAAAGAATATCTAGAGAATTATGATTTATGAAATTTTGTAAGTAAATGAAATAGTTATTTTAGTAAAAATCTTTCTTGAAATAGTGATTGATTTTCTTGATTTTGATCTAGTTTTTGATGAGAAACATTTTCAAAACCAAAAATTAAGGTTGCAGACAATGATATAAGTCAATTTTGATTATGAGATAGAGTTAATCATCCAAAATTTTGAAATGGTATAATTACAAGTTTAAGTTGAGAGCTTGCAACTATTGCTTTTACTTGAAAATGAGCAGTAAAAATGAATATAAAAATTGCTCCAGTAAGAAAATTATAAATTATATTTTAATTATTTCATAATAAAAAAAATATTATAGAATTAAAACATTATTTTAATAACTTATAAGTTTAATAATATGATTAATAAAAGGGGATTTACTTTTGTAGAATTAATTGTAGTTATAACTATACTTTCAATTCTTTGAACAATTGCGTTTATAAACCTAAACTCATATAGTATATGAGCTAGAGATACAAAAAGGTTATCAGATATAAATAATGTATTAAGAAAAATTGAACTTGAGCAAATTAAATGAGAAATTGCTTCTGATTACATTGATAATAAAGTCACAAATACATGAATAATAAATAATATAGTTACTACAATTATACAGTGAGTTCCTAATTTTAAATTACTAAAAGAAGATTGAGTTAAATTTAAAGATCCAAAAACAAAATGAGATTATATTCTATAATATGCAGAGTGATCTACAGATTTTTTTGATTATAAATTTACTCAAATAGCAACTGTAAGTGAAGAAACAAACCTTGCTATTGTAATATGAAATTATAACAAAATTAATATTGATAATGATAGTCCTAGTATAATTAAAAGCTCTACTTGATTATTTATTGTTAATTGAGATATAAATTTACCTTATGATATTTCCGATCCTATAATTAATATAGAACCAATTATTATAGCACTTGATAAACCAGATTGACTTTTTTCAAATTTACAAACAGATACAGGTATAAGTTTTTTATGGAATTCATTAACTTGAGCAACTCAATATTGATTATATTTAAATTGAACATTACTTTGATATACTAGTTTAACTTGAGCAACAATAAATTGATTAACTGCAAATACAAACTATGATTTATCAATTACTTGAAAAAATAGTTGAAATGAATCAGTATTAAGTGATGTTTTAACTTCTAGAACCGCTCCTCCACCACCGACTATAGTTAATTGACTTTGATCAAATGAAAGTCAAATATGAATTTCATGGCCATCAAGTCCAGAAGCAACATTATATGCAATATATAATAATTGAGTTCTATTATGAACACTTGCATGATTATCGGCTACTATTAATTTATTACCATCTAATACTATTCAAAATATTAGTGTATCATCTATTAGATGAACAACGGCAATTTCTGCTCCATCAACTGGATTAGCTTTTTCAACTTCACCTGCAATTCTAACTAATATCGTAAAAACTCATACTTCAAATAATTCTATATCATTATCATGGGATTCAATTCCATGAGCGACTAGTTATGCAGTTTATATATGAGCATCCTATATATGAAGTATTAATACAAACTTCTTTCATTTAGAATGATTTATTGCAAATAATACTTATTCTTTTAGGGTACGTTCAATTATGTCAGCTAATCAAATTTCTAATTATCCAGCTATATATAATGTATTAACTGCACCTACAACTCTTTGAAATATAACAAATTTAACAGTAACTTCTGTTTGAACATGAAGTGTTACAATGACTTGGGATATAATGCCAACTGCATCTAAATATTATGCATATATGTGATGAATGTTTATGTGAGAATCATTAAATAATACAGAAAATATTTTTACAAGTTCTTGATTATTACAAAATACAACATATCCATTTAGAATAGTATGAGTAACATGAAGTTGAAGTTTTTGAAAT
>Ga0100380_10006294_pt1 | contig 12113 bp, 6 predicted proteins | sample CryGeymeta201504_FD_80417 | JGI IMG/M metagenome (GOLD analysis project Ga0100380, IMG submission 80417) | Groundwater microbial communities from Crystal Geyser aquifers in Utah, USA - Crystal Geyser metaG 2015-04 | ecosystem: Environmental > Aquatic > Deep subsurface > Groundwater | place: USA... | reverse complement strand
TCGACGCCGAAGTCCAGGCCGATGCTGGAGCGGTACTGGATACCGGCGTTCACCTTGTGTCGGCTGGTGCGCTCTTCCGAGGTTCGCAGCGTGCTGTTGCTGACGAAGGCGCGGTTGTAGGCGTAGTTGGCGTAGATATCGAGACCGGTGATCGGGTAGATGCGTGTCGAGAGCTCGCCGCCGACCACGTCGAACTGCGCTGACTCGTTCTGGAAGCTCAGAGAGCCGAGGGGGAAGCCCGCGGTGGCGTTGGTGTAGCCCACGCCGCTGCCCTGGAAGTCGCTCAAGGTGTAGGGCTGAATCTGTGTCAGCGAGACCGTGTTCGTGACGTGGTTGTAGTAGATCGAGCCTTCGACATCGAAGTAGTCGTTCTCCGCGTTCCGATAGCCGACCTCGGCCGAGAGGATGTTCTCGGGGCTGAGCTTCTGGAAGTCGGGGTTCGACAGGGCGGCGACCTCGGAGCCCTGGGCGAGCACGGTGACCGCGGCCACGGGCGTCGCCACGTCGAGGTCGAGGTAGCTCTCGAGGAAGGTCTGGGTACGGAAGGCCGTGCCCACCGAAGCGCGGATGGCCTGGCCCTCGCTGGGGCGGAAGACCAGGGCGCCTCGAGGCGAGAAGACGGGGCCGGGCAGCAGCGGGTGGAAGTCCACGCGGAAGCTGGCGACGGCGATCAGCTGTTCGACGATGCGCGCCGTGTCCTGGAAGTAGACGCCGTAGTGGTTCTCCTGATGCGGCGCGTCCAGGAACTCCCAGTTGATGGTCTTGTAGCGGTAGTCGATGCCGATGTGCAGGTTGTGGTCGACCAGCAGGTGGAACTCGTGGGCGAGCTCGCCCTCGACGTCCACGGTGTTGGAGACGAAGCGACCGAGGCCGAGGTCTCCACCGCGCGGCACCGCCTGGGCGCCCGAGTTGGCCTTGGTGCCGTTCCAGAACACGCGCAGCGAACCCCAGTTCGTTCGCATTGCGCCCATGGTGAAGGCGTTGGGGCCACGCGCGATCAGGTCGCGCAGCGGGCCCGTGCCCTGGAAGTTCTGCTGGTTGTCGTTGAGGCCGGCCTGCAGATCGAAGTTCACGTTCTGGTTCAGGCGGTATTGCAGACGCCCGTTGGCGTAGACGCTCTCGCGCGCGACCGAGCCACGATCGAAGAGCTGCTCGTAGTCCCCCGCCACGCTCTCGCGCTCGGCGGAGACCTCACGAGTGAAGCGGTTGGCGCGGTCGTAGCCGGCGACCAGACGATAGCCGAGGCGATCCACGCGACCGGAGGTCGAGACGTGGCCGTGCACCTGCGAGGCGCTGCCGAAGCCCAGGATCGCGTCCGTGCGCTGTGGGCCGGGATCCTTGGTGATGATGTTGATGATGCCGCTGAAGGCGTCGGCGCCGTAGAGGGCGGACGCGGGACCGCGGATGACCTCGATGCGCTCGATGTCCTCGGGCCCAATGGGCTGGATGGTCCAGAAGGTCGTACCCAGGGTGTCGAGGTAGACGGAGCGACCGTCGATCAGGACGAGGACGCGAGGCGAGAGGCGCTGGTTGAAGCCGCGCATGCCGATCTGCACGTCCGCGGGGCTGGTCGCCATGATGTCGGCGCCCGCGACGCGGCGGATGTACTCCGCCACGTTGGTGTGGCCGATCAGGTGAATGTCCTGCGCCGTGATGTTGGTGGTGGAGTTCGGCGCGTCGAGGGGAGACTGGGCGAAACGCGAGGAGCTGACGACCTGCTCGGCGTACACGTCGCCTTCGCCGGCGCCGATGTCGAGCCCGCCTTCGGGTGGCGTAGCGCTCGTGGTCTGGCCATGTCCGCCCCCGGCGTGGCTCTGTGTGGCGGCGGCGGCGGCTGTCGCGGCGGCGGCGGCGTCGCGGCGTTCTCGGAGCTGATCGGCCAGGTCATGCAGCCTGGCTGCACGAGCGCGCAGGCTGTCGCTCATGGTCGCCTCGGCCAGCGCTGCGATCTGGGTCGAGGCGTCGTCTAGCGCGCGGATCTCTTCGTCCGTGGCCATCGGCTCCACGGCCTCGGTAGGCGCCGCGGTGGTGGTCGTCCGGGTGGCCGCCTCTTGCGCGGCCGCTTGCTCGGCGGTCTGCGTCGCCTGCGCACGCGCGGCCACGCGATCCTGAAGGGCCTGCACGAAGCCCTCGACCTCTTCGCGATCCGGAGGGTCCGCCGAGAGGTAGCGGTCGAAGTACTCCAAGGCCTCGTCGTAGCGGCCGGCCTCGGCGTAGGCGCGCGCGATGTTGTAGAGGACGTTGGGATGCGGAAGGATCTCGTAGGCCCGCTCGAGCGAGGCGACGCCCTCGTCGATGTGACCTTGCTGGACCAGTTCCATGCCTTGACGGAAGGCGCGGCGCGCCTCGGTTCGCACATCGGCGCGCGCGATCCCGGGCGCGAAGGCGCAGGCCACCAACAACAACCCGAGGATGCTCAGGAACCAACGCTTCATCGGTTGCTCCCATTGGCTGGTGGATGAACTCAGCGTGGATGAACTCATGCGCGAAACGCCTCGCCTCGAAGCGGCCCGACTGCGGCCCTGTGAGTCTCGGCGGACCATCAGAAATGCACCGCCCCGACGCCCATGTAGCGAGTGTCGATAGGTTGTGTGTACGGATGTTGCCGTGCCGAGCCGAGGAGGTTCGTGCCGACGATGGAGAACTCGAGCGTGTCGTTGAGGAAGCGGTAGCCGATTCGGGCGTTGAGCAGCGCGTACGACGCGAGGTCGAGGCTGTTGAACTTCAGGCCCAGGTTCTCCACGTCGACCACCTGCTCCGCCCAGCGCTGGCTGCTGACCCAGGAGAAGTCAGCGGCCAGGTCGAGGCCGAAGCGGGAGCGGTACTGGATACCGGCGTTGATCTTGTGCGCAGAGGTCCTGCGTTCGTTGCGGCGGGCCGCGTCGAGCTGGTCCGCGTTCTGCACGGGCCGCGTGTCCGAGTAGGCGTAGTTGGCGTAGATATCCAAACCCGTGACGGGGAACAGACGAATGCCGAGCTCGCCGCCGACCTGCCGATAGACGGGCGGGTCGTTCTGGAACGGGGTCTGCCCGAAGGGGATGGCGCTCACGTTGTCGAGCCAGCCGCGCTCCCCGCTGCCGAACTCACCCAAGGTGTAGGTGGTCACGTTGTTGAGCAGGATGAAGTCGTCCACGCGGTTCACGTAGACGTTCGCCTCGAGGGCGAAGTAGTCGGTGGCCTGGTTGGCGTAGCCGAGCTCGAACGAGATCATGCGCTCCGGGTTCAGGTTCTGGTTGCCCACACCCAGCGCTGTCGCCGCCCGCACCGGAGTGCGGTTCTCGAAGACGAGGTAAGACTCCAAGAAGTTGGGGCTTCGGAAGGCGGAACCTCCCGTGACGCGCAGGGACTGGCCCTCGGCCACGCGCCACACCAGCGAGCCACGCGGTGAGACCTGAAGGCCACTGAGCAGTGGGTGCCGGTCGGCGCGCAGGCTGAGCGTGAGGCGCAGCTTCTCGTGAAGCTGGAGAACGTCCTGGAGGTAGGCGCCGACGTGGTTCTCGGAGTGATCCGCGTCGAGCCAGCCCCAGGCGATGTCCTTGTATCGATACTCGACGCCGATGGAGAAGCTCTGGTCCACCACGAGGTGGAAGGTGCGGGCGAAGTCGAGCTGTGCGTCGATTACGTTGCTGGCGAGGTGCGTCGCGACGTCGATGGCGCCTCGAGGGTTGTCCGTCGTGTTGACGTTGGTCTCGAAGTGGTTCCAGTAGGTCCGGGCGCTCACACCCGCTGGGGTCGTCAGAGAGGCGAAGCTCTGGGTGAAGAGCACGTTCTGGATCTGTAGCTGGCGCAGTGCAGCGATGCCGTAGATTCCGGAGCCGCCCTGTGCCGCAGCCACGCCGCCGCGCGCCTCGTAGCCGTCGCCGAAGGTGTAACTGAGCTGGCCGTTGAAGCGGCGCATCGCCAGTCCGCGCTCCGGGTTCGTCGGGAAGGCGTTCAGGTCGCCGCGATCCACGCTCGTCTCGATGGCGAAGCGGTCGGCCTGTATGTAGCCCGCGCTCAGGGTGTAGCCGAAGGCTCCCTGGTGGCCCGCCACGGTGCCGGCGGCGCGCACGACGTTGTCGTTGCCCGCGCCGACCGTGACGTGCGAGTCGCTGAGCCCGGGGTGTCGGGTGATGATGTTGACGATGCCCGAGAAGGCGTCCGCACCGTACACGGCGGAGGCCGGACCGCGGATGATCTCGATGCGCTCGATGTCGTCCACATCGATCAGGGCCGCGGCCCAGTAGGGTGATCCGAGGAAGTCCTGACGAATCGAGCGACCGTCGATCAGGGCTAGCACCTTGTTCGACTCGCGCTGGTTCAGGCCACGGATGGAGACGTCGGTCTCACCCGGACCCAGCGTCATCACTTCGACGCCGGCGGCGCGGCGCAGGAGCTCCGGAATGCTCACGAGGCCCGACAAGTGGATATCCTGCCGGGTGACGATGGTGGTCGAGTTCGGCGCGTCGAGAGGTGACTCCGCCATGCGTGACGCGGACACGACCTGCTCTTCGTACAGGTCGCCGCTGCGCTCGGTGCCGAGGGCGAGTGACTCGTCCTGCGCCGGGCCTGCATCGGCCGTCGCTGCTGCGCCCGCGTCGGCCGTGGCCACGACGCCGGCGTCTGTCGTGCCTTGCCCACCCGCGCTGGCCACGGCGCCATCGACGGTCTCGGCGACCGCCGCGTCAGCCGCCTCGTTGGCGGCGGCGATGGCCGCGTTCGCGCGTTGCTCACGTTCCTGAAGGCTCAGGGCGAGCTGGTGCAGGCGCTCGGCGCGGCGCCGCAGGCCGTCGCTCTGCGTGGCCTCCGCGAGGGCGGCGATCTGTGTGGCCGAGTCCTCGATCGCCTGGATCTGGGCGGAGCTGAAGTGCGTCTCTGCGACCGCGGGCGGAGGCGTGACCGTCGCGGGCGGTTCTTCCGTGGTCGTGGTCGCTCGCTGACGCGCCGCGATGCGATCCTGCAACGCCTCCAGGAAGCCTTGCACTTCCTCACGGTCCGGAGGGTCCGCGGCGAGGTAGCGTTCGAAGTACTCGACCGCCTCGTCGTAGCGACCCGCCTCGGCGTAGGCGCGGCCGATGTTGTAGAGGACGTTGGGGTGAGGGAGGATCTCGTAGGCCTGTTCCAAGGCGGCGATGCCCTCGTCCACTTGGCCTGCTTGGACCAGCTCCATGCCGTGTCGGAATGCTCGCCGGGCCTCGGTTCGCACATCGGCTCGGGCGACCGGGCGCCAGAGCATCGTGCTCAAGGTGATCGCGGCGAGGACGAAGAAGTGTATTCGTCTGCGGTTCATCTCAGTAGGGCTCCGCTTTGTATCCCTTGATGCCGATGGATGCGCCGTTGTCCATGGTGACGGTCGGCTGCGTGCGAGGTCGACGGATGGGCCGCCTGATGGGCACGGGTTGCGCCTCCAACTCCGAGAGCTCGGCGCTCACGTCGAGGGAATCGCCCGTCACGGTGCGCGTGACGGTGAAGTCGCGATGACCTTCCAGCTGGAACTGGAAGGTCACCTCACGCCCCATGGCGGCTTCGTCGCCGGTCCACTCGACGTCCGCGGGCGTGGTCCAGGTTCGCCCGTCCACTTCCACCGTGGCGCCGGGAGGTGTGGATCTCAGCGTGACCATGACGGGCCGCACGGCTGGGGCTGTCGCGGCGCCAGCGTCCGCGGTTGCGGCGCCAGCGTCGTGCGCGGCCTCGGCCAGCCCCGCGTCCGCGGTCGGCAGGGCGCCCGTGTTCGTGTTCGTGTTCGTGTTCGGCTGCGCTACGGGCGTCGGACCGGACTTCAACGCCATGTAGCCCCCCACGACCGCGGCCGCGAGCAACACGACGGCGGCGATCCAACGACCCGCTCCCGGCTTCTTCTCGAAGGGGTTCTCGATGTCGAGCGGAACCGGCGTCGCTCCCGAGGGCGTCATGGCCGCACCGGGCGCGAAGGATCCACTCGGCGTCATGGGGCCCGAGGGCGTGTTGCCCGTGAGCTGTACCGGCGGATAGGAGCCCGTCCCGCCCACGGCGGCGAACTCCCCACTCATGGAGGTCTCGCCGCTGCGGCTCACGGCGAGCCCGCTCTGGCTGGCCACTTGCTTGAGCGCGACGAGGAACTCGTCCATGCCGGCGAAGCGATCCTCGGGCTTCTTCGACATCGCCTTCATGACTGCGTTCTGCAGCATCGGAGGCACTTGAACGTCCGGGTTGGCCTCCTGCATGGGCGGCGGGGCCTCGTGCACGTGGGCCATCAGGATGTTCACGGAGTTCGCGCGATCGAACGGCACCTTCCCCGTGAGCATCTCGTATAGGATCACCCCGAGGGCATAGACGTCGCAGCGGGCATCGACCCGTTCTCCGCGGATCTGCTCGGGTGACATGTACTTGGGCGAGCCCATGAACAGGCCGGTCTGGGTGAGGTCTTCGCCCTTGTCGCCCAGATCCTTCACCAGACCGAAATCGAGCACCTTGACGAAGTCGCCCTCGTCGCCGTGGTTGACCAGGTAGATGTTCGCGGGCTTGAGGTCGCGGTGGATCACGCCCAGGGCGTGGGCTTCACGCAGGCTGCGGCAGATCTGCCTGGCGATGTGCATCGCGCGCTCGGGCGGCAGCGGCCCGCCTTCGCGGAGTGACCGGTGGAGCGTCTGCCCCACCAGGTACTCCATGGCGATGTAGTAGATGTCGTCGTCGGTACGACCGTAGTCGAAGATCGTGACCGTGTTCGGATGGGTCAGCTTCGAGCAGATCGAGGCTTCGAGGAAGAAGCGCTTGTGGAACTCGGGGTCGTTGTCGCCGTGGTAGTTCGGGTTCAGGACCTTCAGCGCGACCTCGCGCCCGAGGGGAGCCTGCTCCGCCTTGTAGACCTTGCCCATGCCACCGCGAGCGATCAGCGCTTCGATGCGAAAGCGGTCGTTGATGACCTTTCCGATCAGGGCGTCCGGTTCCTTCTTCTTCTGCGGGGTCGGAGGCATGTCCGGCCCCTGCTCGTCGACCACGTCGACGTCGGCCGCGACTTCGCCCGCGGGATCCTCCGCCGTCGCGTCCGAGGCTTGCTTCACCGGCTCAGCCACACTTGCTCCCCGCGCTCGCACCGAAACCGCCGAAGGCTCGTCGCCCCAGCCCCGCCGAGAATCCTGATTCGGGACGACGGTAACGCACAATTCTGCTCGCCTTCGATTCTGATCCCGGGTGACTGTTCGCTGTCAGCACTTGAATCCGTCCCATGAAGGCCCCTCAACCAACGACATCACACTGTACAGTAACTGAAAGCCAGCCGTCGAGTCTGTTGTAGTTAGGGTGTGAGGTCGTGCGTTGCGCTGGCCTCCAAGCTCCGCTACCCCGATAGCATGCGCCCACGCGCCCAACTCCTGGGCGACACGCTCGTCGGTCCGGCGTCAGCCACCGACCCGAAGGCCGCGTTTTCTGCCCGTTGGCGCCCCATTGGCAGCCCTGTGGGGGCGATGGCTCTGCTGCAGGTCGCGGCCACGCTGCTCTTCTTGTGCACGCCTCCGTCAGCGCGGGCGCAACGTCGTGCCTGGGTCGCGCGCCTCCCGACGCGCGAGGCCGAGCACACGCTCACGAACGGAGATGCGGCGTCCCGGGAGCGTGCCGCGCGAAGTCTCGCACGACGTGGGGCGCAGGACGGCGCCGTCAGCGCGCTGGTCCGGGCGCTCGAAGGGGAGCGCGATCCGGCGGCGCGCGCGTCGATCCTCGCGAGCCTCGCGGCGCGCAGTGACGCGGCCTCGACCGATGCGCTCGCGCTCGTGTTGAGCGCGGGCACGGCCACCGAGCGACTGTTGGCGGCTCGGACCCTGGGCGCCATCGGCAGCCCCGAGGCGCTCCAAGCGTTGATCGACGCGCTGTCCGGGCGGCGCACGAACGCTGCGGCCGAGCAGGGTCTCGGGCTCGCGGGGGAGAGGGCCGTTCCACCCCTCCTCGCGGCGCTCCGGGCGGGCGACGCGAGGGTGGAGGCCGCGCGCACCCTCGAGCAGGCGTCGGCGCGGGGACTCCGGGTGGGACTGGTGCGCAGCGCGCTGCGCCGAGCCGCCACAGACCCAGACCCGGCCCTGCGCGAGGCCGCTCTGCTTTCCTTGGCCCACGCCGCCAGGCCCGAAGACGAGGCGCTCTTCATCTCCGCGCTCGACGACGTCTCCGCTCCCGTCGTGCTCGCGGCTCTCGATGGGCTGCACGCCACCGCCACCTCCGCCGCTTGGCCCAAGCTGACGACAGCCCTCGCCGGAGCGGGCGAGACCGATCGCCCCGCGATCCTGCGCGCCATGCTGGTGAGCGACCCGGCGGCCGCCGTGCCGATCTTGCTCCGGATGCGCGAGGGTCACGACGAGGCGCAGCGCGCCTTGGCGCTCGACGTCGCCTTGGACGCACACTCGGCGGAGCTGCGACCCGTGTACGCCGACGCCTGGCGCGCTGACGAACGCTCCCCCGAGGTCGCCTCGGCGCTCGGGCATCTCCCGGATGGTGCCGGCGTGACGTTGCTGGCCGGTGGCCACGGACGGCTGGCCGAGCGGGAGCTCGCCATCGCTCTGCGCGCCCCGGGTGGCAAAGCGTCGGCGAGCGCTCGCCGCATGGCGCTGCGCCGCTTCGATGCGCTGCCTCGGCCTGTGGCGCTCGACTTGCGGGCGCTGGTGCGCGATCCGGCCCTGCTGCCCGAGCTGCGCAGCGAGCTCGCGTCGGACGCCCCGCCTCGCCGTGCCCAGGCCGCGCGCTCTCTCGCTGTGCTCGGTTCGTCGCGCGGCCTGCCGTGGCTCCTCGAGGCTCTGCACACCGAGACCTCCCCGGACGCATTCCGTGCGCTCGCGCAGGCGGCGACCGATCTGGGCGGCGGTGTGCCTTCGCTGCAGGTCGCGGCGTTCTTGAACCAACCCGGGACGGCGCCCGAGGCCATGGCTCTGGCCGCCCAGGCGCCGAACGCCCTCTCCGACTCCTGGCTGCGCCGTCTGCTGCGCCGGAACCTGCGCGCTCCGCAGCCGCGCGTCCGGGCTGGCGCGGCGCGCGCGCTCTCGTTGATGCGAGACGTGCGCGCGGCGCCCAGCCTCGTGGCCGCGCTCCGCGACGACAGCCCCTCGGTTCGCCTCGCCGTCGCCTCCGCCCTGCGCTCCTTCGGCCATGCCTCGTCCTTCCCGGGGTTCACGACGGCTCTGCGACGGGAGTTGGACGAGCGCGTCCGGGGGATGTTGGTTGCAGCCGCCACCGCCGAGCCGGGATCCTTCGACCAGCACGGCCCCGAGGTGCTCAGGCTGCAGATGACGCCCCAAGGGCAAGCTCCTCCAGCTGGGCTGGCTGCGGACGTGCTGCTCCCCGACGGTCGCTGGCTGCGTGTGTCCGCCGACGCGGAAGGCGAACTCTTGGTGCCCGATCTGACCGCCGGTGAGGCAGATGTGCGTGTGAGGCTGGCGACGCCCTAATTCGACGACATTTCGACCGTATGTACACGACGATGAACCCCACGTGGAATTCTGCCCGACCGATCGCAACCGCGATCTGCGTGCTCGCCCTGCTGGCGGGCGCGTCCGTGGCGGAGGCCCAGCCTGCCGGCGGGGGTGCCTCGGCGCTGGCCGCACCGACCCCGGCTTCCTCCGTTGAGGGGTCTGGCGCCGCGAGCGTTCACGCCACAGGTCCCGCCGAAGCCCTGGCGGATCCCCGCGCGACCCCCGCGGCGAGAGCGGACGCATCCGATCGCGTGGATGGAACACGGACCTCGCCCGACGGCGAGGCCGATCGAGCGGTGGGCCCACGCGTCGAGTTGGGCTACTCCCTGTACGGTCTGTCCGACGGCGAGAGCCGCGGGAGAGTGAACGCGGGCAGCTTCGGCGGCTATTTCCATGCGGGCAGCCTTCGCCTCGGCGCCTACGCCGAAGTGGGCAAGCGCGCCGACCGCCTGGGTGTCGATGACCTCGTGGTTCGCGCCGTGGCGCTCGCGGGCTATCAATATCGCCTGCGGAGCTTCGTCCCCTACCTCGCGGCCCTCGGCACCTACGGCTGGCTGATCGAGCAAGGGACGGGCGCGCCACGCACCGTGGCGCTGCCCGGCGGCGGCCTGGAGCTCGGCCTCGATCTGCGCTTGGGCGCGGTCTTCGTCGGCGTCTCGGCCGCGTGGACACGCATCCGGCTCCGCGGCGAGACCCAGGATCTGTTCCTGCTGCGCATCCGAGCGGGCGTTTGAACCGTAGGACTCCCCGAGGAACTGCGGCAGGACGTGCGAGATGGATTGACCGACGGGCCCCACCTGCGGCAAGGTCGCGTACCCGTGGAGCCTAACGGATGAACGACGAGATGAGCGCCAATCCTGCGCCCGACAGTGCCGCACTCGAGAAAGACGCACCCTTCGAGCAAGTTGTCGCCCGCCTCGAGCAGGTGGTGGCGCAGCTCGAAGAGGGTGATCTGCCCCTCGAGCGTTCGCTGTCGATCTACGAGGAGGGTGTGGGCCTCTATCGCCTAGGAACCCGCAGGCTCGACGATGCCGAGGAGCGCGTCGAGGCGCTCCTGGCCGACGGGCTCACCGCCCAAACCCGCCCGCTCGACGAGAAGGAGCACGGCACATCATGACGGATACCCTCACCGTTGCGACGCATTTCGAGGACCTCTCTCAGTTCGCCGCTGGGTTGGTAGATCGCGTCGACGAAGATCGTCTCATCCTCTACGGCCCCAGCGCTTTCCCCGACGGAGAGCGGGTGAATTTCGCCGTGCTGCTCGTCGATGGCAGCCCGGCTCTGGAGGGTCAGGCCCGCATCCTGGCCACCGTCGATGGCGGAGAGGAGCGCGATCCGAGCGCTCGCTTCGACATCTACCTCGACGGCCTCGAGCTGGGTGGGATGTCCCAAGCGGTCTACGAGCGCATCGTGCTCGCGCGCCAATCGCTGACCTCGGGTGAGCCCCCGACGGGCGAGATCGATGTCGGCGAGTTGGAGCGCATGGAGGCCGAGGCCGCCGCGGCCGCGGAGCCCCCGGACCCGTTCGAGGCCGAAGCCGAGCCGCCCCTCGAAGCCGCCGACGAGGATTGGGGCGAGCCCGCCGCGGAAGCCGACATGGGCGTGGCCCAGATGGACGACTTCGGCGGAGAGTCGACCGTAGTCGCCGCGGACCCGCAGGCGTTGGCCGATGCCTACGAGGCGGAGCGCGAGCGCGCCGCCGCTGACGAGCAACCCGCCGCCGAGGAACCCGCAGAGGCCGAAGACTGGGCCGAGCCCATGGAAGCTCCCGCCGAGGATTGGGCTGAGCCCGTGGCGTCCGAGCCTCCGGCAGCCGCCGAGCCCATGGAAGCTCCCGCCGAGGATTGGGCCGAGCCCGCCGCGGACGCCGAGGACGCCGAGGACTGGGCCGAGCCCGCCGACGACGACTTTGCCCCCGTGGACACCGGCGACTTCCACGGTCCGGGCGCGCAAGCGCCGCACGCCGCCGCGCCCGATGCGGGCACCGTGGCCGCGCTCGCGGGTGAGGCGTCGATTCCGCCGCCTCCTCCCGTCGATCCTGGAGGTTTCCGCCTCGCGGCCGCCGGCGCCGTCCTGACGCGTCCCTCGCGTGAGCCCGCCTGGTGGCCCGCTCCTGCGGAGCGTCCCGAGGCGCGCGAGGTGTCGGGCTACTTCGCCTACGAGGGCGAGTTGCCCATTCCGAGCACACCTCCCCACCCGGATCTCGACGCGGGCTATCGCGTCGGGCCGGCGCCGCGTCCGCAGGCTGGCGCGGAGTCAGCCGAGCCGGTGGCTCACGCAGCGTCCGAGGCGAGTTGCGCGGCGGATGACGACGACTTCGACGCGAGCGCGACCGACGACGGCTACGCCGCAGCGGAGGTCGAGACCGCGGTCGAGCTCGAGTCGGCCGACGCCACGAGCGAGGTCGAACTCGCGGCGGACGACCCCACGAGCTCGATGGAGCTGCCCGAGTCGGCCGAGGACGCCGACGAGTTCGAAGAGTTCGACGCCGCGGCGCCCGTAGCCGAAGCCGAGGAGTCCGAAGTCGACTTCGAGGACTTCGCGGCCATCGACATGGAAGAGGCGCCGGAAGACGTCGAACCGGTCTAGCAGGCCGCTCTCGCGCCTCCGCCCTCGTCTCGCCGACGGGACGAGTCGAGTGTGGAAGTCGCAGGTTCCCGAGATCTCAGGTTCCCGAGATCTCAGGTTCCCGAGATCTCAGGTTCC
>Ga0100380_10006292_pt1 | contig 12115 bp, 7 predicted proteins | sample CryGeymeta201504_FD_80417 | JGI IMG/M metagenome (GOLD analysis project Ga0100380, IMG submission 80417) | Groundwater microbial communities from Crystal Geyser aquifers in Utah, USA - Crystal Geyser metaG 2015-04 | ecosystem: Environmental > Aquatic > Deep subsurface > Groundwater | place: USA... | reverse complement strand
GTACAATTCCATCCGGATATACAACACTATTTTTAACAACCGCACCAGCTTCTATTTTTGCGCCGGGATAGATGTAGCTATCCAGTCCGCTCACCTGCCGATGGGCAGCAAGCAATCCCGATCTGGTTCCGCAATCAAACCATGATCCATGAAAAACCTCAGCACCCAGTCTGCCGGCCGCAATCAATTCCCTGTATACCGGTACGATGGATGGATCGTTTACCAGCGACACTATCTCTGGAGACACCATCTGGCAACCGGTAAAAAAGAAACCGCCCGAACCAAGGCCGGTGATCTGACTATTTTCTACATCCAATCCGGTTGCGTCCAGAAAATCGGGCCGATGCATCACCAGAAGCGTGATCAGATTATGTCCGTTGCTGTGGCGGTCAATTATCCGACTGACGAATCCCTCGTCGCCAAAGAAAAGGGCATCTCCATTCATCACTAGCATATCCTCATCAAGAAATGTCCCCAAAGCCCGCAGATACCCCCCTGTGCCGAGAATTTCCGGCTCCTCAAATACGGTCAAATTCCTGGAATTCCCATAGTCTCGAATCTGTTGGGCAAAATGATGGACATTAATGCCAATTTTGCTTGCTCCTGCCCGCTGCAGATGGGACAAACCATAATCTGCCAGCACTCTGTCCATAATGGGCACCAGCACTTTCGGTATATGGCGGGTTATGGGCAGAAGGCGGGTACCCAATCCGGCCGCGAGAACAAAACCTCTCATGGTAGATAGAGTGAGGAATCGATATGAAAGAGAATGACCGAATCGGTGTTTTCACCCGTGCCCCATTTTCTTTCCAGAAAAATAAGATCAAAGGACAATCTCTTCACCGTCTGTAAGTACGTGTACACCCAGCCCCCTTATCTCCGCACGGATCTGATCCGAGAATTGAGGCTTTAGATGATAAATGAATACATCCGTACCACTTCCAAGCTTATTGAGTTCCCCTTCCAGCATGTTTCCGGATAGATGATGGCTGATCACTGCCAGGTTCTCCATGGTCGACGGAAATGAGCATTCGGTTACGACTCCTCTCAAAGCCTTCTGGCCCCTGAGCCATTTCCAGATGGCGTCCGTTTTTCCGGTATCAGAAGTATAGGCAAATCCGATATTCCCTTTCTGAACGTAACAGCCTGCGCTGCCCTCTATATGATTGACTGGTAACGGGGTCAGGAGATACTCTCCTACTTTGATTTCCTGATAATATTCGACTTCTCTGTACACAAGTGCGGGGGCATCACCGGCTGGAATCTTCTCAAAATCAGGCCAGATGATCCCGTTAAACACATGATCTCTAAGATGACGAATCGTTGTTTTGGTGGCATAAACAGTAACAGATTTTCCATACAACGCCTTGTTATCCACAAGCAGCGGCAACTCCCCGATATGATCCATATGAACGTGAGAGATAAATACATCTTTGATCTCAAGCTGCTGAGGCAATCCAAGCCCTGTACATACAGAGCCGCAATCCAGCGTCAGCACACCATCAATCAAAAAAGTAGTCAGGAAGTTCCGGATGGTTTTCCCGCCGGAGGTACCGACAGCTTTAATCCTCATCTATTTTCTCCCGCTGCATTCTCCTGAGAAAGGCAGCCACCATTTCAGGGTCGAATTGAGTGCCGGACATCCGGTTCAATTCGCTGGTCGCTTCCTCATTGGTCAAACCTTTCCGGTATGGCCGATCCGTCGTCATGGCATCATACGTGTCGGCAACCGCTATGATCCTTGCAAACAATGGAATCTCGTCTCCCTGCAACCCATTGGGATATCCGCTTCCATCCATTTTTTCATGGTGATAGAGGATTCCCTCCACTACTTTTTTCAGGGAGTGTATTTTCCCCACAATTTCCGCTCCGAAAACAGTGTGTTGTTTCATGGTTTCAAACTCTCCACTGCCAAGAGAACCATTCTTGTTCAGGATGTTGTCTCGAATCCCGATCTTTCCGATATCGTGCAGAATCCCGGAAAGCGCCAGCCATTTTTTCTCAACACCGGAAAGCTTGATTTCATCCGCAATCCACATCGCATAGCGGGTCACCCGCCGGGTATGACCCGCCGTATATCTGTCGCGCTTTTCGATTGCATCCGCCAGTGCCAGTGCCGTTTCCATAAAGGTCTGTTCCAACTCCTTAAACAGTTTTGCATTTACCAGTGCGGTTGCAATGGGAATACACATCATTTCCACTGAGCGCAAATCACGACCGGAAAACACGCCGCCGTTTTTCTTGTTGATCAGCTGAACAACTCCCACCACCTTTCCCCGAAACAAAAGCGGCACGGAAAGAATGGATTTTGTCTGAAAATTGGTCCTTACATCCACCTTAAAAGACCAGAGTCCTGAGTTTTCAGCATCCTCAATGATAACAGGGGCTGCCGTCTTGGCTGTGTGACCTGCGACACCTTCTCCTATTTTCAGCCTGATTTCTTCTACACATTCCCGGTCACCCCCACTGAATACACGAAAAAAAAGCTCTCCTTTCTCCTCATCCAATTCCCAGATAGAGCTTCTTTCCGCTTCCAGGGTCTCTTCCAGATAAGACATAGCATTCAGAAGGATAAAATCCAGTTCCAGAGAAGCATTCAACTTCTCCCAGATGGTCAGTAGTCTTTCATAAAAATCCGGGCCAAGCCCTTCAATCTTCATAATCGCGGTACCAGCCAGGCAGCGCTCCTGAAGTACGAGCCTCTTCCAGCAGACTTTTCTTATTCTCTTTCAGCTTTTGAAGTTGAAGTTCTCCCTTGTCAATTAGCTTTTGCAAGTCCTGCATTTTACCTGCCAGTCTTCTCTTCTCCATCTCATCGTCTGTCTGAAGACGCTGTGAAGCCATTGCATTCATCTTGGATTGCATCTTCTTCAGGTTCTTTTGAACACCTGCCTGCAATTCCCTGTTCGCCTGAAATTTTCCACGCCAGTATTCTTCTGTCCGACCCTTGTCATCCGTAGGACCTCCCGGCCTGTCATCCCCCTCAACAGCGGATGATGCGTTGGTGGTTCGACTATTTTCTTCTTGCATAACCCCTGCGGCGCTTGATTCCGTCTCTTCTGCAGTTACCTCATTCGTTACACTTTTCTTCACTGTCTCATTGGTGATTACCAGTGGCACTTTTTCCACTCCGGTTGCAGGCACTAAAGTTATGGGGACCGCTTTCCGAGCAGCGTCCGGAACATCCCTTTGGACCTGAATAACCGGCTTTTGGGGAGCCAGCTTCTTCTCATTTGCCGCTTTTGTCGCAATTGCATCCACAAAACGCACGGGGAAAATAATCCTTTTACCCCTTACGGTCTCCGCAGTTACCTGCTTTCCAGAAAGATCCGGTTTTTTTGCCAATTCCAGCACCGCACCGTTTGTCAGAACCAGTTTATACGCGCCAAAACCCGGCACCATCATGAACAACATTAAGAAAACAAATAGTCTTTTCATCGTTTCCCTCCTGGAAAAGAACAGCCGTAACAGCTACCCTCCTCATTCATCTATTATCTGAAATTATTGTACCATATTCCTGAATTGGACACGCACCGAGGCCAGTTTCGGTTGAAACTTTGTAATCATAGAACTCGTAGCATTCATTATAAAAATCTGGGGGGATTTTCATGAAAAAAATGATTCTGATCCTGATTGTGGCCAGCTTGCCAGCATTGGCACTGGACTACAACATCTCCATCACATTGAATCCCAAAGGGGAAAATATATCCGGCACGGAGACAATCGTCTGGCAAAATACCAGCGATACCGCTACAGATATTTTGCCGCTACATCTCTACATGAACGCCTTTTCCAACAACCGTTCTGTTTTTGCTGTGGAATCCGGAGGGAAACACAGGGGAAACCGAATGGACGAAAAAGAGACAAAAGGATTCGGATATTGCAAAGTGACTGGAATCCTTCTGAACGGTGAAAATGCCATGGATACATTCCGGTATATTTCCGACATTCCCGATGCGGAATCCCTGGGTCTCTGCTGGAAAGACGAAGTGACGAAGACGATAAAACCGGATAGAACAATTGGAATTATCCAGCTTTCCAAACCGCTGCAACCCGGTGAAAGTGTCACATTGAAAATTACATTTGAAACAAAATTTCCCCGTGTTTTCGCCAGGACGGGATACTGGCAGACATTTTTCATGGCAGGCCAATGGTATCCTAAACTTGCCGTTTTTCAGGGAGCCAAGGGATGGAATTGCCACCTCTTCCACTACAATAGCGAGTTTTTCGCAGACTTTGCCCACTATACTGTATCCCTCACCGTTCCCCAAAACTACGTAGTCGGTGCAACCGGTTACCTGGAGAATGAAACGAATACCGGCAACACAAAAACACTTACTTTTGCGGTTGACAATGTCCATGATTTCGCCTGGACGGCATGGGACCACTGGAAAGTGGCCACGGACACGTGGAAACACGTCAAGTTGTTTCTCTTGTACCCGCCGGGGCATGAAGGAACAGTCCAACGTCAAATCGAAGCGCTTAAGGCAGGCCTTTCGGGTTACGCTGAGCTCTGCGGTGAAGACTATCCCTACAAGAAATTCACTCTGGTGGACCCTCCCATGCAGGCAGCCGGTGCCGGTGGCATGGAATACCCCATGCTGGTCACGGGAATGTTTCCATCCACTTTGCTTCCAGCCGGAGTCCGGATTCCTGAAATGGTGATCGTTCATGAATTCGGACACAATTATTTTTATGGAATGCTGGCATCCAATGAGTTTGAAAACGCCTGGATGGATGAGGGAATGAATTCCTTTGCTACCGCCTATGCCATGGAACGACACTACAAGTATGACGTGGATTTTCCATTTCTGAAAATGGACGGGTTTGACGAGGCAAGGATGGGGTTTGCGTCTTACAAAGGCCCGGATTTTCCGGGAAAGGCAGCATGGGAATTCTCCCCTGCCGGTGGATACAGTAATCTGAGCTACAACAAACCCACCATCTACTTTCGGACACTGGAGAATATGCTGGGAAGGGAAAAGTTCCTGCAGATATTCCACACCTATTTTGCCAGGTACAAGTTCAAACACCCCACCCCGAATGATTTCCTCAGTGTGGTGAAAGAAATCGGTGGTGAACAGGCAGAAGATTTCGTTCGAAGGATGCTCTATACACGTGACATAATTGATTACGCAGTCACCAGGGCCACTTCCAGAAAAACACCGCGTTTTCTCGGACTGAAAGATTTTAAGCCCATTCCTGAAACAAAGAAGGACAAAAAGAAAGAAAAAAGAAAGTATGAGAATACAATCATAGTGGAAAATCGGGGGGACTTCCGATATCCCGTCACCGTAGTTGCCACTATGAAGGATGGTTCCAGGCAGGAATTCGAATGGGACGGCTGTGGTGGCTGGCACCGGTTCGCTTTTGAGAGCATGTCTCCAATGACAGTTGCAATTGTGGATCCGGACCGGATCTATGCCTGCGATATCTCTCTCAAAAACAACGCGATTACCCTGCAACCCCGGACTGGCAGCAGTATGACCAAACTGGCGCTTACCATCTCCCAGTTCGTTCAGATGGTTTTCAACATTACTTCTCTGTCCATTTAGGAGGAAGCCATGCAAACACTAAAATCTGTTTTGAAAGAGCATAAGTTGGTCACCATACTATACCTTCAGGAACTGGCCCTTTTCCTCATCGTTTTCATTCCACTCGCTGTGTGGTTCCATTCGCAGATATCCCGAAACTACTTCGGTACCACTCTTTCAGTCGATTTTTTGTTTGAAGTCCTCACAAAAGGTGGGGCACCCGTTGTTGCCGCACTCTTCATTGCGTTGATTCTATTTCTCTTTATCCTCTTCAGAATTTACCTGATGGGAGGAATCTTTGATGCCCTGATGGGAAAATATTCCGGTCTTCCACGCCTGATGTCTGAAGGCGCCACAAATTTTTTCCGTTTCTGGTTATTGTTTATGGTTTACAGTGTCCCATTACTGATACTCTCGGGAATTGTCGGAAAATTCACCGGATATTTGGCCTCTCATTCACCAAACCAAGCCATGCCCGTGATCATGATGATTGCAAATCACACAACCGCAATCCTGCTCTTAGTCCTGTTTTCCTTCTGGCACACGACAGCACGCTTCAAAACCCTCGTGAACCGCAGAATAAAGTTCAGCCTTTCAATACAGGGAAAGCCTTTTCTATGGTTTGCCTGGTACCAACTCATTTCGGTGACATTTCTGGTTGTCTTTGCGGGGCTGAGCGTTATCCTGCTGACCCGGGCCGGCACCCTTCTGATGATTGCCGGTTTTCTCCTGATGCAAATCGGACTATATGGACGGAACCTGTTTAAACTGGCATCGTACAAATTACTGAGCTGAATTAAAAGATAAGGGGAAGGAAAGTAGGGACAAGGTTGAGGTTGAGGGTAAGTAAAGAATGGGAAAGGGGAAGGTTCGCTATTTTCTTCCCCTTTCCTCACACGCTCCCACCCCGACTTCGACTCTGTAAATCCGCAGTTGGCGGAAAACCGGGGTTGACAAAATGCCCAACCGGCACTATTATAGTTATCAGGTAGAAATACCTCCTTGCAATTGGCAGGTTTAACCTGCCTTTTTTTTCTGAAAGGGGTCATATGAATCTTTTAAACGCATTGACGGAACAGGAAAAGTCTTATTTTCTGCTACTTAACTCTATGCGTAAGCAGGAACCCAACGAAAAAGGATTCTCTTTTGTTCAGACCATTGTCCAATTCTCATCCTCCCCTATTCTACTTTCCTTAATTGTTTCCTGCCCCAAGTGGTACCATACTGTAGAAATAAAGGAAGCTCTGATCGAGAATGATGTTATCCCCTCAAATTTCGCCACCTACCTGCGCAAGGTCCTCGGCGTAGTTGATATGTTTCGTGAACTGGGCATTACGGACAGCGCCGCCAGGGCCACGCTGATGAAAGAAGCCCGCAACGAGATCACCAGCCTTCGGGAAACAGACCGTGAATTCCTTAAGAAGCTTATCTCAGGGAAGGCGGAGTACGGTCCCTGCGGAGAATCGGATGAGGCATTTGAAATACGTGTAGAACGAACCCACCAGGACATTTTTCTTACCGACCAATCCTTTTCCTTCACAGGAATGACGGCAGAAGAAAAAATGCTGAAGGCACGCAATTCCACCGATTCAAAAGAGCTTCAGGCATTGCTCTGGGATGGACATCCTGAAGTTTCTGAAACTGCCATAAAGAACCGATTCCTGGCAGATGGCGAACTGTTCGCTGCCGCGATTCAACTGGAAAATCCAGGGACGCTGGAAGCAATCTACAACTTTCCCCGCTGGTTTTTCAAAGATGATACGCGATCTCAACTTCTTGATAATCCGGCATTACCGGATGATATCAGAACTGCAATTGAAACAAGTCAGAACATAGTTCGTCTCTTTGAAAGGCTTTCAAAACTCAAACACAACGTCGGAGAAAGAAACGGAACTGCCATCGAAATTGCTGAAACACTGAAGCAGGTGCCGGAGCTGGAGCTCCAGTATATTACCGTCGTTGTTAAGCGAAGGTGGCCAGCGCTGCTCAGTATTATCAAGGCCTTTTACCGCTTCACACAGAAACTCTCCGCATCAGGAAAACCTGCCGGAATGGTATTTGAAGAAACAGAAAAACTCTCTGCAAGCAGCATGGGTCAACTGATTCAACTCGCTGCCAGCTCAGAAGACGAGAAAGAAATCACCGTGCTGCTGCAACATCACGATCTCAATATCCTCCGCAACCTGCTGCAGAATCCGGCGCTGACCGAAGCAACTCTGGGAAGTGTGATTCACACTATGAGTGCGGAAAAACTGATCATTCTGGATCACAGCCGATGGGCAAAACACCACGGCATCCGCAACCGGATGATTCACAACCCCAACCTGCCCGGAAACAAAGCCCTGGCCATTGCTTCTCAACTGAACACATTGAAAGATCTGCTGGACGTCCTGAGGGATAAGAAAATCAAGTCAGTCGAGGTCAAGAACCAGGCATTTTCCCAGTTGAGCCACCAGTTTTCACAGCTACCGCTGGATGGGAAAATCTCAATCATTCTGGAAACAGATGGGGAAATCTTCAGAGAACTCTGGGGGATTATCTTCCGTGATGAAGAACTTCTGAGAGGCCTTGTGGAAACCCGATCCGCTTCTCCTGAAATCCTCTCCCGTATCATCCATTCCCGACTTACACCTCTGTCCATCCTTAAAAGGATCATAGACTTAAAACTGAGTCTTGATAATACGGGTGTGGTACTGGAGTTTTTCAACAATCCGAAGGTTACCCCTGAGATTCTCGCCGCTCTCACCGAATCTGTGGATGACGCCACACGTGAACATCTTAAATCCCGTGGACTGATTCAGGATTCATGAAGATGGCATCATCTGACCTTAACCCTGTCTTGAGTCGGAGCTCACAGCAATGACAGCCGGGAAAAGAAAGAAACTGAAACAGATAAATCAGACAGCCCATCCCGTGATATTCAAACCGGTATGGCTGCTTCTTGTGATGCTGGCGATTGGCCTGGTAACATATGCGCCTGAATTGAAAGGTAGTTTCATATTTGATGATATCCATTATGTACAGCACAATCCAAATCTAAAGAACTTCTCCACCTTGATCCATTGGAGACAATTTCGCCACAGCCGTCCACTCTATTGGTTTTCTTTCTTCCTGGAAAAAAATCTCTGGGGCAACAATCCGGCAGGCTATAACGTTGTGAACCTTTCCTTCCACGTGCTTACCGCATTTATTCTGTTCTTCCTCCTGCTCCGCCTTCTGGAGCTGAAAGGTATCTACGACCGGTGGTTCGCCCTGGCAGCATCCATGCTATTTCTCGTATCTCCCCTTGCCACAGAGGCCGTATCCTATATTTCAGGGAGAAACAATGGCATCGGTGGTTTCTTCTTCATTCTGGGGTGTTTTCTATATCTGAAAACACTAACATCCGACGTTCAGAGAAAAAAAGCAGCGTTTTTCGCCGGTTCACTTGCATCGTTTGTTACAGCTTTTCTGTTCAAGGAAGTGTATATTGTGTTCGTGCTTTTCTATCCCCTTCTCTATCTATGGGTTCGACCCTTAAATAGAAAAGGAATAATCATGGGAATTGGCGGAATCATCGCTCTTTTCATGGCCGTGCTGGTTCTTTCCTTCACATTGAACATCTCTCCCTTTGCTCAGATCCACTCTGTAATTGTTAAGAACAGCCATCAATTCAATAGCCAGCCCCTTGCCACAAATACCTACGCCATTGCATATTCCCTGCGCCTGTTCGCATTCCCCAACGCGCTCAATATCGATCATGATCTTCCAGTACTGAACAGCCTGATAGCTCCCAGAGTACTTATGGCCATCGCATTGCTACTGGCAATTGGTTTCCTGCTCTTTTTTTTCAGGCGGAAGCTGCCCCTGTCATTTCCCGCATACCTGGGCTACCTCATCCTTATTGCTCCCACAAATTCCTTCATCCTCCGACGTGGGGCCTGGGTGATTGATCCCTTAAGCGAGCGCAACCTATACGCTTGTGCCATTTTCTTCTCCATCATTGCCGTTGAAATCATTACTGTGCTGATTCGGAAACCCAAAACGCTGCACATTGTTTTCGCAGTTTTACTGCTGGCGCTCGGCACGCGGACATTTACCCGAAATATAGATTTCAGTAGTGACATTTCGCTCTGGCAATCCTCTGTCAGCTATTCACCGAAAAGGGCCCGTCCCTATTATAACCTGGCAGTTGCCTTAAAAGATGCCGGTCATATTGAAGAAGCCGTCCCGGTCGCGAGAAAGGCTCTTTTCTTCAGCCCTCAGGCCCAGTGCTATGGTCTTCTCTCCAGTCTGCTCGTGAAAAACGGGCAGCAGAAAGAAGCTGAAGCGACTCTACTGGAAGGGCTTCGCACCGTTGAGAAGAACCCGGCACTCTTGTTGAACCAGTTGGGACAGTTATACTACGGTCAGGGACAATTCGGCCAAGCACAAAAATATCTGGAGCAGGCAGTTCAGCAGAATCCCCGCCTACTACAGGCAAGACTGACCCTGATGCTCATTCAACTGGACAATGGAAACCTGATCGCAGCACAGAAGAATATCAGGGATACGGAATGGCACATTCGCCATGAAATGAAGACCTTTCGTGCCGAACAACTGGTTACAGACGACACAAAAGCAATGCTGGCATTCGGGAAAGGGCTATTGAGTTTCCAAAGTGGGAAGAACAAAGCCGGCATCCGATTCTGTAGGGATGCTATTGCGTTGAACGGAGCATTCACAGAACCCATGATTAAGCTGGGTGAATACTACTACGCCGGAAAAGAATATAAAGAATCCTGGACCATGTTTCTGAAAGCGTCAAGAACACCCGGTTTCAAGCGCTACGCTGCAGCAGTTGCGCCCTATATGCGAAACCTGCAGAAATTGCTGGACAATCCAGAGCTGGATCCGGGCCTCTGAAGCGACCCATTGGGCCGCGTGGATGGTGGATGGTTCAGAAAAGGCCAAAAGACAGGGAATTGACTATTCTCTATTTTCAGTAGGAGTAGCGGACAGAAAAATCAGGGGACTATCAATTGCCCATTCCTTGCCTTTTCTTCACTCAACCTTGCCTTCTCCTCAAGCTTCCCCCTTTGAGTAGGAACCGGAGCAAGAACAAGAAGAATCAGGAAGTTCTTTATCCTCTGTAATTTACATGCTCACAACAACACAAATTACAAAGCACGGCTCGCAGAGCGGATATTCTTTTTCGATCAGAACACGGAACATAGGCGCCGCAGGCGCACAGAACACTTCTTCATCCCTCACGCACATGCACTTTCACCCGCACTATTGTGTTCCGTGGGTTAGAGTCGGAGGGACAATCGCGCAGTAAACCTCGTCGGGGTCCTCATAAATTACGTAAGGAACCACAAATTTGTTTGTGTAAAGTTCCACCGAAGTAATTGTCGCCAGTTCCTCAGGCGTAAACAAGGATTTCAGGTCCAATTTTTTCAACTCAAAAGCGTTGAGATCCACTCGTTTGGTAGTTCCCACCTGTAATCCGTTGATATCATATGCGTAAACCGGCAATCCGGTAAGAGCGTATGGCTTCTGATTGTAATAGACTGGGATGGTTTCGAGTCCATCTCGCTGAATGAACGGAAATAGCTCATCCACAGTGCCAAAATACTTCAGGAAGGGAAACGAGATCAGTGTCCCCTTGTTGTGGCCTCCCGTCATGTAAAAACCGGTCACCGGGCCGCTTTGAACCGTGACACCGATTCGCACAAGATGAGTCAGATCCACACCATCCGGCACGAGATCCTCCATCACGCCCACCCACTTGTGATGCTTTCCAATCCAAAGGTCACTAATGGCAAAACTGTTGTCATCCATTATCCACTTGAAGTTCAGGATGGCAGAAACAGCGGCATCATCCGGTGTGACAAACACGACGCCACTCCAGCCTGCCGCTCCGTAGTTCAGAAGATTATAGGGAATGAAAAAAGATTGTTCATCTTCGCCGGCATGCTCCGCCGTCGCCGGGGCGATCCAGCCAAAACGGCCTGCTGCCGGCACATAGCTAAGCTCCTTGTGGTCCAACGTCCCGTATAACGCGGATGCGTTGATCGGCTCATTGGATTTAAAGCGGATGTAAGACACATCTGCCTGAGAAACGCCCGGAAAGAACTCCTCAAACAGTCCCACCTTCTTCTGATAAGGGTCAAGGCGGATGGGGACCACGGCCAGTTCAGCTCCATTTTCTCCATACAGTGTGGCCTCTACTGCCGCTTTATAAAACCGGGACGAGTTTACCAACACCATACCATACCACCAGTACGCCACCTGTGGCGGAACATGGGAAAGAATCAGCTCAGTATCCGGCTGTTCCGCTCTCATGAATGACATGGAGCCCTCACCCTGGGAAAGATAAAAACTGTAAACCGGGTACTCGTCTGTCAGGGAATTCAACTTGATCCACTCTGGAGTACCATTTCCACCAGACAAGGGGACATCCCGAAAAGTCATTCCAGAAATGGTTTCGAATCCCGGATCCAGGGCAAAACCCGCCCCCTGCGTCACGCCAATAACCCGATAATGACTCTCTGTTCGAATTGATTTGCTATCGGTAACCGGCCAGAATCCCGCCACTACAAAATTCTCCCAGAAGGTTT
>Ga0100380_10006291_pt1 | contig 12115 bp, 13 predicted proteins | sample CryGeymeta201504_FD_80417 | JGI IMG/M metagenome (GOLD analysis project Ga0100380, IMG submission 80417) | Groundwater microbial communities from Crystal Geyser aquifers in Utah, USA - Crystal Geyser metaG 2015-04 | ecosystem: Environmental > Aquatic > Deep subsurface > Groundwater | place... | reverse complement strand
TCTCAACGGCTTTGCTGATCCTATTCTTGTCAGCAGAAGTAAGTGATATTTTGCTATCAGTCTACAAAGTAAGCTATGGATAGGAGGTGACATTCCTCCTGAAGATGGTGCTGATGGTCAGCAACATGGAAGGAAACCTAGACCTATGCATTGATAAGAAAGAGCACAGCAAGGAGGAAAGTTCGCAGGACGGCATAATTTGATTTGTTCTATATTGCTCATATTTTAGATACTTTCATGGATATTTTTCCATACAATATGGGCAAATAGGCAATAGAACAATGTAGTACTCAAGCAGACCTTGTTGATATTGAATCATTACCTCGAAGACCTCTTCTTTGTTGTCCCTGGTACCTTCGTCGGCCTAGCTTCTTGGTCAGAATCGCTGGAGTTTCCTTCTTTGTCCACCGATACGATCCTTTCCATCCGAAAAGGTTGAAACAATATTTTTTCTGTGATAAATAGCAAGTGTACATTCGGTCATTTAGACACTGGACTGCTTCTTGATGTTAAGCAGAGTTATACCACTTTTGGATACTTTGGGCTCAGGGATACTGCCTCTCTAGCGATGTCGGCAGGCTGTCAGAGGGCTCATGGTAGTTTATCGTTTGGCATGAATTCCTGTGCTTTCTCCTTTTTTTCTTAACTCCATCTGAGGAATGGAACCAGACCGTTGAATGTTCATCTTTTTGTTATTATTATTCTTCCACTTCTGGATCGTATCAATCCTGTCAATGCTCCTCTTGATTTATGCCAGTTCATCAGCTTCATCAATGTATCCCAGAAAGGAGGTTTATCGGGTCGGACTTGGTACCCCTTCTGACAGATCCATACTTTCAGATATTGTTTCTTGGTTGTTCAAAAAAATGCTTTTTTCAGATTTAGTCTCATAATTTTTCAGCACATTTACAACAAACTGAGACCATTCTGTATATTAATTGTTGACCCCGAAAGTTTTACAGGCTCCTTCGAATGATTTCGTGATTTTACAACATATAGAATACAGAGACCTTAGGTCTCCTTGATTGATCAGGCGGCATGAATTAAGAAAAACATATTTTTTGTTGGCGAAGGCCTCAATCAAAAATTATAGAAACTTCTTCAGGGTGTTATTTTGGGCCTTGAAATGTTCGGTGGTGATGATGAGACTGATTATTTTTTCAATGATGGTATGCATGATGCTGCTCCATCTGTTCTGGGCCAAAATATTCTAAATAAGGTTCCTAATACCTGAATCAGGGCGAGGAAGTTGTCTCTATATTATACAAGACTTAACTAAACATCGTCTTGGCAGTAGTCTCGTGCTGTCAGCAACCAATAACGGCACATGTGCAAAAAGTAGTAAATGAACATAGGTGTAGTTGTGAGATTTTCTCCATTTGAGAAATGAATAGAGGCATCTGGATATTTTTTGACGAGTTCAAATAATTTGGGCATTTTGGACTTGATCAGCAAGATCTATTAGCGCAGCAGCTCAACTGATTTAGTGGTTTTGCTGATATTTATCTCTAACAAAGCATGGTAGATGTGTATAATTTCCATGAGTAGCTTAAAATTGAGCTCAATGATGATCTCATCTTCTTTATCTACTTTCTAGCAGAAAGACTCCAATCTCTTCAAGGTAGCAGCCACCAATTATGATGAGCTGATACCATCTAAAAAGGCAAAAACTGTCCCATTTTTATCCTTGCTGATGTTATCTCTGATTTCCTTGACCATTTTGTATAAATATTCAACATGATCATCAGAAGTGATTCCATTCACTATGCAAGATTGACACAGTTTCCTTAGCAAATCCAGAGAGTCTATCCATTCCTGCTCATCGATGGACACTCTGACTACAGTAAACAGACAGTCGAATATGGCCTAGTGATGTGTGTACTTGAGGATGCGGTTCAATAGAGGGGTATAGAAGTGAGTGATGAGCCAAATAGGACCAGTCATTTGATAGGTCTACTCGTAGTAATCGCAAATCTATGATTGCCTTAAAGAGTACCCTTGACGACTCGCTGAAATAGAATTTGACAAAAGGGATAAACACCTCTGTGAAGAAGCCTAAACTGGCTTGAAATTCATCTTTATTACTTTTCCGGTCCTCCAAAAACTCAAACCAAACATCCAAAGTCCCACCATTGCTTGTTAGTTGTTTTCTTCGCCATTTGACGTGATGACCATCCATTTGTTAGCTGTATAGTTAGCTGTTTTCTTCTAACATTAAGAAGTAAAACTCGTAGAATTATTCATTGTCTTTCATGAGGAGTAGGAGGGACTGAATGTATTTTTTGGCTTGCTCGGTGGTCAGCTGGTATTTTGCAGACATTTGGTGTGGTACCAGCAGGAAGCGGATCATATCCTCCACCATTTACTTTTTCTTGAAGATGCTGAATGCATAGGGAAGTACGCCTAAAGAAGCTCGGTCTAATCTCTGATTATGGGATTTTTCTCAAGGGCGGGTATGAGGATGGAGAATGATAGATCTTGAGTATTCACTATTTTTTGAATGAATTGTTCGATTTTGCTCATCTCTTGGCTGGTCATGCCGTAGGTTGTTTGTCTGTTTCTACTACTGTCCTACCTTTTACCCTCGCCACCTTCCTTCTCCATTGATTTATATATTATTATCTCACTTTTGGCCCCAATCATTACACATACCTAACATATCAGCCAACTATCAGTCTAAACATGCTATCTTTCTATTGTTATCTATTCCTTAGCACTAAAACTATCAGCACATATGCTCTAACTCTCTTATTTCTAATTTCAGGGATATTGTAACATCTGTTGTATGCTTACTGCCTTAGAAATACCTTGAACTGTTCTATTCCTCTACTTAGTCTGTTAAATAGCAGTTGGTTGGCAGCTGACTATAATTAAATTGAATTTTATATGGCCACAAGAAAACCCGTCGCCAAGTATGGCAACAAGGCTAAAGTCTCCAGACCTGGACTCACTGAAGACTAGATCGAAGAACTTCGTGAAGCCTTCAACTTATTCGACACCGAAGCTACCGGTAAAATCGATCCAAGATAACTCAAATCTGCCATGCAATCCCTTGGTTTCGAGAGCAAGAATCCCACCATCTTCAACATGATTGCCGACCTCTAAGGTCTCGGCCGTGAGGTTGACTTTGAGGAATTCCTCGATGGCATCACCTCCAAACTTGGTGACAAGGAATCGAGAGTAACTTTTTTTTGATCTTTAGAACGGGATCAATAAGATCTTCGACCTTTTCGATGATGACCACTCAGGACATATCAACTCCACCAACATTCGCAGAGTTGCCAAAGAACTGGGATAAACCATGAACATCCAATAATTGGAAGAAATGTTGCAGAGAGCTGCCACAAATGGTCGGGAAATCAGTCGTGAGGACTTTTACAACATCATGACCAAGAAGGCCTTCTGATGGATCTTTCATTATGCCTCCGCAATAATATCATACTGAATATATTGCTTTCTATAGATTAATTGAATTTACACCTTTTTGAATAGACAGTCAGATAGCAGTTCACTCTTATCCCTATCCTTTTATGATCAAACAGATATGCTCTTAGTAGGGGGTATTCTTTTTAACAGTAGGACTCTAAATTACCCTGATTTTGATAATCGATTAAATTTGTTATCTTTTTTACTTCTACAGTCATGCGTTCACATAAGGACCATACACCCTAGGGCCCAGTGCTGCTGGTCTGCATCTACAACCAATTTGGTAATATAATCACCCATGACTATCTCTATCAACTTTTCTGTCCTCATGGCACAATCATCAAGATTCTCATCTTCGAAAAGGCAAAAGTCTGGAAAGCATTTGTGGAGTATGATAAAACAGCTGAGGCTGAAAAGGCACTTCAGCACTTGAACAATAAGATCATTTTTGAAGATGGTAGCAAGATGAACATTTTCCGGTCGAAATTGAAACACGTACAGTTCCACAACGATAACCTAGGAGGCGTAAATTACTAAGCTCTCAAAATGCAGCAGGAGCAAGAGTAGGTCTAATAGGACATGCCTAACAGACGCAGACGCAGTACTTTTCAAGACTATATCCAGCCAACCTTCTACACACAGTAACCTATGGTCTACAACATGTTGGATAAAGAAACCACTTACAGCTCCAATTCTCATAAATTTAAATCATAAACCAAGTCCCCTGTAAAATAGTACACAAATTAAGGTAGTTCCTTGAGTAATTTTATGGATATTGATGAACAGTTCAGATAAATTGCTCTTGAGAGCTAGGAATTTAGAGAGTGGAATTAGATTGCCCAAACGAACAGGAAAAAATCGAAGACGATTGTCAATCCGAATTCTGAACAATTTTTGCAAGAGAACTGTCCTTCGAAGGTACTTTTTGCAAGATCTCTACCTTAACAGTATGACCATGACTGCCTCTATAACATTTTTTCCAACTTCGGCAAGGTCACAAAGGTAATCTTCATTCGTTAGAAAAATTCAGCTCTAATCGAATTTTAGGTCCTCATCAGCGCCATTCAAGCAAAAGACGAAATAAACTACGCCAAGCCAAACTTCAAGGTTTTCTACTCACATTACTAAAGTCTCATCCTCAAGAAGATCACCAACGAGGAAGAATAATTCTAGTACAAGAACTAAGGACCCTCAAGGCCACCGAATCCCAATCCACCTTCCTAGATTCTATACATGACTATGGTCTATCCTAAAATGGAACCTTAAATAAGGTAGCTCTGTGAGTCATTGGGTTGTTTTGTCAAGGAGATGGAATGGAAACAAAACAACAAAGACAAGTGGATGTGCTTGATAGAGTTTGCATGCCTGTCTGATAGTTTATATGCGATGGGCAGGCTGCAGGGTCACGAACTGTCTGGTGGCAAGAAAATTCGGCTGTCGTTTACTAGATCTAAGTTGAGGAGGAATCAGAATTCACCTGTGCATAATCGATCGTTTGAATTCTCTTGATTACTTACCCCTCTTATCTTAATCAATTTTGATATAATGATATGGTAATATGATAAATACTTTCAATAATTTGATGATCCTATCATGATGTTCACTCCATATACCAGCAAATGACATCTTCGAAGGTGGTGATAGTTATCAGGAACAGCTATCTCTTCTTGTCTCGCAACTTCTCAGCACAATTTTGGAGATCTTGAGTACCTTTGATTATCATTTGGTTGAGGACTTTTCCCAAAAAGTTACCAAAATGAACAGAATCAGAATATTGGACTGTTCCTTCGTAGTTGTTTCCATCTTTGATCACATCTAAAGCTTCCACTCTCCAAGGCATACAAGAACCCATGATATAGAACAACATTTGATTGATCATAAAATTGAAGTCAGGACTTGCAAATTTTTGGGTCTTGATGGGAATAGATTCATTTTTCAGAATTATTCCTGTATCTTCGTACTTTAGTTCTTTTAGGTTGATGGAAAGGCCTCTGAAATCTTTAGCTTGTTCTTCAACGGTTCTGTCTCCAATTTTGAAATGTTTCCACTTCTCAGGTAAGAATGCAATAAACTGTCTAGCCTTTTATAGAATGTCAAGGGTGCCATTAAGTTGTCCATCAATGACATAATCGAGTCCTTTGAGAACTATTGGATCCGTTACAAAATCCAAAACTTTATCAATAGTGACATAAGACTGTAATCTTGCGTTGATAATGTCTTAATGAGTGATAGCCCTATTCAAATCTTCAATAGTCATCTCATACTGTTCAGCATTTCCCCTGATTTTCAATTCAATGCCATAGATCAATTTCAAGACGGTTATCTTTTTTCCCTCAATTATCGTCTTGGTTTAGTTCTACATTCTCATATAAACAAACTGAATGAACGGTTTGTCTTATCCTTTATATGACTTCATGAATTCCTCAAGCAGTTTGTTCTTTTTTACGGTCCATTCAACTTTATCTTCACCACTCAAAGGTTCTGGCAATATAAATCCGTTACTCATTGAAAAAGCATCAACATACTCCAAAAGCTGAGTCTTTTTCTGTAATTCTTAGAGGTTGTATCCATAGAGCATTTTTCCCGAATCGTTGTTGGGGTCTCCAAAAAACTTGTTTGTGAAAAATGAGGTCATTTATGCTATTTGAAGTTTTTTCTTGTCTTCAGTGATGCCTTATGGTAAGTTGATGTCTTAGCTCATTGATTTTAACAATCTTTAATCATAGTGAGTAAGATCCTCTCCTTTTTTTCCATTTCTCATTTCAAATTTTTTTGCAAAGGCAAGTCGACTGTCATTGAGTGCATGCAAATACTTATATTCTGCATCAATTTTCACAGCAACAGAACTTCCCTTTGTAAAATGGCTCAATGTTTCTGTGAACTATTGAAGTTTTTTAGGAATATTCTGAACATCCATCATGTGCTGAAGGACAGTAAACATTCGGCTGATCTGAGCTCCAACAGTCAAGTTTTTATCTCCGTCAATTTAGACAAGCTTCATGTAGGTATCTAGAACCAGCTTTTCAAAACCCGCATCAAAATAGTCTGTCTGTAGGGCTCTAAGGCATGTTCCATAGTCTGAGTTTGTTGAACCATCTAATTGGAGAAGAACAATTCTCATGGTCAATGTTTTTAGAAGATTTTTGCCATTCAAGACGAGCATGTAGAGATTTTTGGTAACTTGTATAGCACTATCTTTCAATTTTAATTGTGCTTGATCAAATTATCCTCCAGGTTTAAAATAATTGAGCAAATCTTCTTTTTTGGCTTTCAAATCATTAATCGCCATGATATTTCCGATAGTGGTGAAAATTCCCAGTATTCCAGATAGAACTAGCATGACCCCACTCACAACAATAGTTGCAGGATTGGTGGCAGTAGCAATCTAGATGACCATAAGTTCAGTTCCGATGATGTTGAGTACCTTCATCAATTCTTAGAAGATCCCAGCCAATGGATCTTTTGAAAGTTATTTTATTCTGACCTCCTGAATATATTTCATTCTTTCTTGTTGGTCAATGAGAAAAGTTTTAAAGCTTCCTGAAACACCTTCGCTCACATCTTTCATCACATCATAAACCTTTTGCATGTCCAATTTCTACAGGAGATCTTGAAAGGCCTTTAATTTATCAACTTCATCTTTATGCTCATCCACAATTTTATTGATCTGTCGTTTAAGATCTTCCACCATGTCGGATGTCACTTTTGCAGCAATAGCTCCTGCTATTCCGATCCCAATAGCTACAACAACTGCAACAGGTCCCATATTAGAATCAGATAAAAATATCAGTCGTGATATAGTATCAGGTTGTAACTCATCATAGTATCTCGATATGTTTATTAGATTATAGTTAAATATCTTATATGTTTGGAGCTATCTTGACAGGGCTGGAAGCTATTGCCTTTGCTGCTACCATTTAATCAGCTGCTGAAAAAGAAATTTTTCAAGCTAAGATAGAACATTTGAAGAAAAGTCATGAAAAAGAATTGACTGTGATGAGCCACATATATGAACTTTGTGAAAAACTTTATTTCCAAGAAGGATTGCTTGACCAACTTCACACCACGAAACTATACACAGTGCAACAGTGGTAGCTCATCGGAAAAAGCATGAATAATCAGATTGATTTGATCAACGATTTCATGAAAAAATTCAAAGAAATTCAACTAAAATAAGCAGATATTAAAACTGACTGGCTCAATACTTTTGTCATTTCAATCTACAGCCTTGGTTTCATTGAAAAAGGATGGAAAGTGTATCGACATATAAATCCTGTTCCTGAGCCAACTCCTAGGTTGGAAATTTAAATGACTGAAGGGTGGCATCTTCTTGATTCTTAAAACATTACTTCTTCAATTTCCAGGTTAAATTCAAGTTCTAGTATTGAAATGGAAGAAGTTAATTCGTCAAGTTCTTCATCAACCCTTTCCGACATTGAATCAAATATGGCTGTCAATAGAGGAATGACAAGATCGAGGTTTCAAACTCTAAAGGATTGGGGAAAAGAAGGTCTGAAATTTATTGCCTAACATGGGGTGAGACTACTTTTCTTGGCTTTTTCGGTCATCAATCTTTATCGAGGAAGGCTCGATATTAATGAACTAAGAGATATCTTCAAGAATGCCGAGTAATTTTTCAAAAAAAATGGAGAATTTGAGAAAAAACAGGACACTATCGCTGTTGCTCTTCTGACAATAGCTGCAAACGTATACTCCTTAGTCAACATTTCCTACTCAGCTGTCAAGGAACTTCATAGTGTTTACTTGACCAGAAGCGCTGTTGAGTCTGTCAACGCTAACTACTATTTTGTCAAAGCAGCAGATATGGTTCCTGAAAAATTTGGGTTAACAAGCTAATTTTTCAAATAATGCAAAAAGTTTTTGGATGATGTCAACACTTCTAGTAGCTCTGGGAAAAAAGTTTCAGAAAGATTAGAAGATATGGATAAAATTTTCACTCCTTTCATTGAAAAAGGGACTGTTAGTCAGGTGTTCCAAAATGTGATCCAATCTTTTTCACAATCAGTAGCCACTGATGCTGTTCTGAGTAAGTCTCTTCATGAGAAGCAAATGAAATTTACTTCTCTTCTAAAAATCACAAAAAATAAGTTTGAAGAGAAGAGAGGAAAAGACTTTGATCAGAAACCACTCAATGAAAAGGAGAGGATAGATTTATCACTTCTCAAAGATCTTGAGATCATCTACAAGGAGATTATTCTTGAAGATCCTTCGGCTAAGTCTGGGTTGAACTTAAGAGATGAGCTGACAATCGTTCAAATTCTTTCGAACTTTTGTACCAGATTTTATGCAACTGATCCTTCGGGGTAAACGGTATACAAATACAATATTGCTGACAATAGAAGCAAACAAAGATATGCTGATCTTCTCAATGACATTTCTCTCACTAATCCTCAAGGAAGAGTTCCTATAAAGCTTGAAAATGAGGTTGCTGAGAAGGAGCAACAAAGAAAAATGGTGGATCTTGCCAAGAAGGTCAATGCGGAAAAGAAAGTTATTCCTGGCTAATTCTCGCTTACAATCAATGATATTGAATTCAGATATACCAGGGTGACTGTCCAGACGAACGGCAATAAGAATGCAAAAGGAGAGCCTCTTTCTTCTACGATTGGAAGCGAAGGTGCCCAATTCTTATACCAAGGATCTAAATATGAGGTAGAGCAGGAGCTCATTTCCAAAAAAGCATCCCTGACAAAACTTTGATTCAAACCAACGTAAATCATCATTGAAGACTGTGAACATTATTTATTAGCAGAAAGCATTTTTCCAAAATAAGATAATTGATTTTGAGCTTTTTTGCATTTTGACTGATGTTGTTGAGAGTATAAGTATCATAATTTTTGTTTTTGTTACTATTTTTTTCCTCTTTTGTTTATCAGCATAATCTAATGATGGCATTGATGAAAGTTGTGACAAAATACGAAAGAATTTATAAATTAGCTATTAATTCTGTCGTATCGTGTTTAATTGTGGCTTTTGATAGCCTTCGCCTATTTTACGCAAACTTTGTTGATGGATTTCTTGTGTTCTGTACTTTTCTTGGCAAAAGCTATCTCTGTTCTAAAAATGCGATAAAAGAGTAGCAATCATTGAATCATAATTGAATGAAATGCAAAAATTGCCATTTAAATCCTTAAAGAAACTTCTCTATCGAATCTTTTATATAACTATTTATTTCCCTGATACTATAATTGCTAAATGGAAAGATATTTTAAACTGGTCATAATAATTTCATAAAATCATGGGAGCAGTACTTTCTGGTCTAGAAGTCATTGTGATGGGAGGAGCCATCTGGAATGAAGCCTAAACTCACATCGTGGAGTCGCAGATTCGGAGCTTATGGGAAAGCCATCAAAAATAGATAGAGGCTGTGGCTACTCTATACACTCAAGTTGACAAGATGTCCTTCAATGACAGTCTTTTCGCTCAGCTCACAACTTGTTCAAGATACTCTATTGACAACTGGGCCATGATCGCTAAAGATATTACAAAGCAGACCAGCCTTATTAATACGATCAATAAGGACTTTCAAGACACTTACTCAAATAGAATGTCCATGACTGATAGCAATTATGTTGGACTGGGACTCACAATCTTTGGTTTCACTCTTGCCTCTATAATGTTCTTCTCAGATGTGGCGCCTTAGCAATTTGAAAAAGTAAAGGCAAGTATCAAAGAAGGTGGAAAACTGTTTATTGAGAAAGTCAAATTGGCAGGAAGAAAGCTTCGATTAGTTTCGGTTAATGAAGAAGGAAGCTTTGTTGAAGAATAATATATTTCTGATGATATGGAAAGTCGCATCAACCCTGAAAGCTAAAATCCTAAAAACAAAGGAAAATGGTCCAAGGGAACCATCGCTATGAATTTCATCAGGGTAGGTTTTCTTTTATACATGATCTGGGGCTTCATGAAAGGTCGTAGTCATATTAATGACCTCAGAACCCAGTTACAAAAAGATAACTAATACTTCAAAGACAAAGGAAAATTTGAAAAGGAACTTCAGCACTGTGTAGACGCCATCAAAAATTTTGTTTGTGATGTTTCCAATTTGGGTGAAGCTTCAAGAGCTGTGATTGAAGATCTTCACACCCTTTATCTTACCAAAGCTTTTGTTGAAGGCACTTCTACGACCATCTCTGCTGAAAGGGCTGATCAGCTGACAACCTAGAAGTTCGATTTAACTGACTCATTTATCGACCGAACAAAAAAATTGAGAGATGGAGTTTAAAAATCTGACAAAGATGAGAAGACTCTTGCCGATAAGCTCCAACAATTCGTTACTCATTTTAATACTTTCTACAACGTCAACTAAAAATAAAAGTCACCAGACTTGGTGTTTCTTTCAGTAACTGAGCGTCTTTCATAAGTGGTATCCAAGGATTCTGTTTTTAACAAAGATCTTTTCAATAAACAATCGAATTTGTTCTCAATGGCAGAGATTGCTCAGTCAGAGTTCAAGTAAAAGAGAAAGAGTAAATATTTTTTTGACAAAAAGAGTCCTGAAGAAAAAGCTGAGATCGACAAGAGCATTTTGGATGTGTTGGAGCAACAATACAAGGAAATTATCATTGAGGATGATACTGCACAACTGAGAAAAAGTGAGAAGAATACTTTGGCAGGAATTCTTTTGAACTACTGTGACACATTTTATGGAACCGATAACACAGGAGCAACCATTTATGAGCTTAAAATTGCAGATTTGAAGTCAAAAATAACATATGCTGAAATTATTGAGCAAAAGAAACATGAAAGCTAAGCAGAAAATGTTCCAGTTCAATATGACGACAAAACAAAGGAATAAGCAGCAGTCAAAGCATTACTTGTAGTAGCCAAAGATCTTGCTGCAGGCAAAGGAGAAAAATATCAAGATGTTAAAGATATGGATCCCAACAAACCTCCTCAAATTGAGGGAAGATATCTCAACTTGAAAAGAGTCGCAACAGGTGAGACCGACAAGGATGTTCCCAAAATGAAACTAGTTGGAAGAAATGGTCTGAAGTTCAAGATCAGGGGAGACACTTACTCTGTAGAGCAAGACATCATCGGTGGAGCAAACCCAACCCTCGTTAAGGCTGGAGTTGTATGATCACATCAGCATACCATCAGGTTATTTTATTCTATCAAACTATGTACGAACATATTGGAATATGTTCAAATATTGATAAATTTCTAAATCATAGTTTGTTATAGTTAACGGATGTACAAATTCAAATTTGATCCCCCTGTCTAGCACCGCCGTTCACTTCATCCTCCCAAAAACGATCATATCGCACTCCTCAACACTCTCGATAAATGCACACGTACTCACTGACTCATCCAGAAATCCTACGAGAGGATCGACTCTGGCTCAGAACATAAATTAAAGGCAATAATCAGGAAGTCATATCGCTTTTCAAACAATTCAGCAGAGCTACACGTATTGTTAATGGTATGTTTAGAATTAGGGCAGTTACAGATCAAATTGAGGAAATATGTGCAAAATGTCAAGAATAAGATCAAGCAATAGCAACTCAGCAAATTCAGAGAGACTCTTAATGCTACACAAAATCAGTCTCATCATCCTTAAAAATCAATCACGAGCACTACTTTCAACAAAAGAGCAACAATCCATCATCACTCGAAGTCTCATCTTAAATCTAGCTCTAGTCAATAACTCAACAAGACTACAAAC
>Ga0100380_10006290_pt1 | contig 12115 bp, 13 predicted proteins | sample CryGeymeta201504_FD_80417 | JGI IMG/M metagenome (GOLD analysis project Ga0100380, IMG submission 80417) | Groundwater microbial communities from Crystal Geyser aquifers in Utah, USA - Crystal Geyser metaG 2015-04 | ecosystem: Environmental > Aquatic > Deep subsurface > Groundwater | place... | reverse complement strand
CTCAGCTTGGTATCTTGCTTAGTACAATCGTAAGAGTCTCACTGACTCCACTCAGCTCGATGACCATTGAAAAAGTCAAGGAAGTTCTCTGCCACCATAGGCAGGAATTTTGGGACCTGTTGGAACAACTATTATTAGGGATTACATTGAAAGGAGAAAGCATCTGGATCAGGAACCTCAGCAGTTTGTTGTTTTACTCGAAATTACACAAGCAACCCTTGTCGATTCATAATATACACTCCCGAAAGCAATCAATTAAAAGGAAAGAAGGAGAAGTACAATAAGTCCAAAGACCAGGGGAGAGTGGAGGAATTTTTTACTCAATATGCTCAAAAAATACTGGCAAATGCCATTCAGTCTAAGTTATCGAAGGAACCATCTTCAGAAAAGACTGACCTTATAAAATTTCATAAAAAGAAGGGAAAAAAGAGACCAAGGGCTCACAGATCTACTCAGCAGATCTCCAGATAAATGTTGAAGGAGTTTATCAAACTGACACATTTTTCGACATCGTAGTCTGTAACACTGGAGTAAGAAGCGACTTCAGTCCTTTCATAATCGAGGGTGAAGGCAACAATAAATCAATAAAGATAACCTGGCTGTTTTAGAAGATCTTCAGCAAAAAACAGGCCTAACTTTCCACTTTCAAGGTCAGCCATTGATGGAATAGATGGCGAATACCTCAGAAATCAACAATTATGAAGTAACTTGATCTTTGTAGCTGATGTGATTTTACTCTTTGGATTATCAAAAAAGATAGATAATAAGTATTGGCCTATCCATAATTATATCTTCAATCAGATAAAACACAAACATAATGAAGGGAGTCAATGTTTTCATTGGAGTGTTTCTGTTGGTAACGGGAATCCTAGCACAATAAATCAATTCTCCAGATTCCATTGTAGAGTCAACAAGCGGAGATGGATGGGGTATATGGTGGCTTGTCTTTTTTTGCTGGCTAGCTTTAGCTGCTCTCTTCTACTACATGACTGGATTCCTGCTTATATACAAAGTGTTAGGGTGGCTGGGTTTCACTTGGCATCAGAAGAGAAAAGTGCATAAGCAGAGAAAAATCCTCAGGAGGATGGAATAAAGATCAAAATAAATTAATGGAGATTCCTCACCACAACTGGAATCATCGAACTCAGGATCAAGTGCAAGTTCGTCCTGCTCCTCTGAAGGTTCCAGTTCTTTTGGAGAATAAACTTAGCACGAGGCAAAAGAGGAGTGATTGTATCAACCACTGTCGATCGATAAAGCATAAATTATTAACTCAAATATCATCTGTTATTTTCTCCGTCAGTTCAAATATTTTTTAGTTATTGATTTGCATGCATACAAATTGTGCTATTCATCTGTACAATAAAAGGATCCAACAGTGCTTATTCTTATGTTGAATATCAGATCATATTTAGATTTATCATCATGAATCATCTTACCCTTACTCTTTTACTAACTCTGGCAGTACTCTCCACTGCTCAGAACAGTTACGCAAACTTCACAACCTTACAAAATCCTCACCAGTTCAACTCTGTTGTCTGGGCTTCTGATCTTAAATTCGTCATGCTCTATGGAGAACAGGCTCTATAAGGAACAGCCTACAGAGCTTATGACTGGTTGCCTCTTTAGGATGAGACTTTAGTCAGATTTTAGTTTGCTCCCAAAAATGTCGAGTTCTTCACCGATGGTCAGCACCAAACCAATTTGTTGTATTCCAACAGCTAAGGAAAAGTCCGCAGAAGGATCTACAACTCAGCAGGATACACTGAACTCAATTTATTCTCAGTTCCCGAGGAAAGCAATAACACCGATATTGCTCGAGCCACTGCCTCCTCAGATGGATCACTGTATGCCATGTTCTGTGAAGGTGACTCACTTGTGTACATTGGTGATTTGAGAAAGCAGGTGGCCTTGGTGGAAATTTTGGACTTCACTGAGCAAGGACCAGTCAGCAACATTCGGTGGAGGCCCGGTACAACTGAGCTCATAATTTCTGGTGGAAGTGGCGATAATCGATACTTTCAAAAATACGATACCACAACAAAAGAGTCCGAAGACTGGGTTTTTTTAGCCAATGGCCCCGTTAGCGACATGGCCTTCAACGTAGCAGGTGATGTAGTTTACTTCCTCTAAGCTCCTGAAGGTGAAGAAAATGACGTCCAACAAATTATCTGGAAATTTAACGTAATCAGCAAAGTTAGAGTCGACTTTATTGAAGAGCTGTTGCCTAAAGCTGTGAACCGAATTGAAATCAGAGGCAATTTTTTGTCTGCAAGAAATGACGAGACCGAGTATGTCTGGAGCTTAGTCGATGGCGCATCAAAAGGTAGCTACGAAAGTTCCATGACAACCAGTGGCCTTTCACCTGACGGTAGCGACTTGATTAACGTTATTCAGACAGAAGCATCCAAATTTTCAGTCCGTAAACTATGCGGTGATAGGCAGCACATCTATGATGCTCCTTCTGATTCTTGCCTGTCATGCTAAGAGCCATGCTTAACTTGCTTCACCGCCATCGATCATTGCTCATCCTGCGAATACCACTACTTCTGGAAAGACGACTTCACTTGCGGATAATGTAGTCTTGGCTGCAGGATTTGTTAGTCTGAAGAGGTCTGCTCAAGATGCGAAATTCATTGGGCCTTAGACGAAAACAAAAAATGTGTCTGTGCTGACAAATATGTGATGACTATCGATTAAGATTGTTAACCCTGTACCAACTTCATGTAAGGCTGCCTTCTCTGTTCAGCCACCGATAACTGCCTTACCTGCTAGGCCGGTTTCGCCCTCACTCACGACAAAAATTGCTAACACTGCAGCAATCTCATTGAAGGTTGTAACGTCTGCTCTTCTCCTGACACTTGCACCCAATGCGCAGATGGATACTCTCTTAGCGCTGACAGTCATAAATGCGAATAATAATCAGGCAACAGCACAGTCATCATTATCATCATTGTTGTTGCAGTGGTTATCCTGATCATTGTGGGAGTGTTAGTCTGGAGGTGGAAGTCAAAGAAGAGCAAAAAACTGGAGAGTGCTCTGGAAAGTTAGGCTATGGAGGATTATGAGAAGGTGGAGGATGAAAGATGATTGTCGATATGATTTAGCATTTTATTCAGTGTTGATGATCCAAAATGACTGAAGGCAAATGAGGTGTCTCAAGTAGTCTCAGTAGGAAAAAGATAACAGATTTTTTTTAGCGAAAGTATCATCAGATAGGCAGTAACAACAAGCATGTATTATCACAGGACAGGCCTCTTTCCTTTTTGTTTCTTCTCAGCTCGATAGAGCTAGCTCAATGACTTTTGATTTTTGACAGCACTGCTTCTTTCTTTTTTCTTGAAAGTCCTGACCTCGTATCGTATTTTGAATGAAATTGTTTTCTTCTTGGGTGCTGAGCCAGGAGGTTAGCTGGGTTGAATGCTCTTGCGGTACTCTAAATTCAAATTGTGGAAAAATTTGCCCTTTTCTCTGGCTGTCATGAAGTAGTGAGGACTCATTTCGGGGTGCTCTTCCTTCACTTTTTGTCTCTGCTCGGTTGGCAAGTTGCAAAGTAAGCGTGGATCACAAGGCAATGGGTTTTTCATGGGCAAGTGTGGGAGTGTCATCTATGATAAAGAAGAGTGTACTTCTTAGGATGGGTCTTCGGGTGCTGAGGCATTGATGGTGAGTGCATCATCTTCTTTGAGGGCGTTGGATTTAGGAATTTTGTGGATGGCTTTATGCTTCTTTATGGTAGGCATGGAATACAATATATAACTTTAAACAAATAAGGATTAAAGAGGAGGTTAAATGAATTTCGATATGCTGTCTTGATATTCCTAACTCTGCGATATTAATAGAACAATTCAAAAATATTATTTCAAATACTGAAATTACCAATACTATGCTAATTCACATTTCCTACTATTCATATAGTTTATCCCTTTATTACAGTTTTACTCAATAAACCCATTCCAATTATATATATCCCGCCTATTAATGTTGACCATTCTGACCTCACATGAGCAATCTCAATACTCCCCACAACACACTTTCTTCACTAAAACTCTCGAGCAGTATCACAACTACCTCACCCTTCTCCGACTCACCAACAACTTCTAAAAAAAATTCGAGTTCTACCACAATATCGATATGAACAAATATCAAGGTAACATGACGATTGTTGGCAGCGTCTTCAGCATAGAAGGTCAAGGGGGTAAATATGTATGTCCAGTGATTACGACAACTGTTAACCAGAATGCTTTTTGCAAGAGAGATGAGACACATTTAAGGGCGACTATGACACCAATCAAGAGAAAGTTGGCGATAATGATCAAGGCTTACAAAGGAATGATCAAAGCATTCAACAAAATTATTAATACTTCAAAAAAAGACAAAAATCAGCTCTATGTCTTCACCTGTTTAAAGGCCTACATATCTCCTTAGGGAGCGCTTTTCTTTGGTCTGACAACGAAAAGCCGCATCGCCAAATTTGAACGCTAATTCTACAAATCAAAACTAGTGCCTTTAGAACAATCTCTGACCAGCAACTACTCGTAGGTTGATTTGAGAGAAGTTTGGAAGGAGTCTTTGCCCAATGGCCGTACCTTTACTCTCGATGAAGTTCGAAACAAGATGACAAGTACCTTATGCAAAGCTGTTTTCACAGGAGTCATCAAGGAAATAACAAATATGAAAGACAAGCCAAACCCGAAGGAGCAGGAGCTTGTCCTCGAAGTGCTGCAGGACAATTACAGATAATCCTACGATTCTGTAGGCTATTGTAAGATCTATTTGAGGTATGAATTACAGGACTAGGATAACATGCTGAAAACAGTGCAGCTAGATAAGGCTTGTGTGTTTATAATTGAAGATTTCTATCTCAATGACAATGTGCAACTAAATTTTAGAATAACACATTGGAAGTAGTGCATCATTCCTCTGGATCAAAAAAATTTCGTTGCTCCAACACTGGAATAAAAATTCAAGAAGATAACCAGATCAATGGTATCGAAATTACTAGAACCCGTCATCTACAGAAATTGTTACAAGATGAGATTAGTCAAGACTGATATAAATTTTTGGTACGTGCGGGTACTATGCAAATACTGTCTCAAGGAGGGCAGAGGACATGTGGGTATCACCAGGACGGGCGAGTGGACTTATGGTTGCCGACAGTGTTAGAAAGATGTGCCTGCTTACCTTGATGGCTTTATGCACGTCTTCTGCTACGATTAAAGTGGATACTGCCAGCTGAAAATTGACAGTGAGCTTATGTTGCCTTTTTTGAATATGTAGGAAGAAGAACCTCAGATTGTGGATGAGTTGCTCAACATGCAAACATACTTCGGGTAAGGTCAAGTTCTTGTGAAAAAATTCTAGGATAAAAACTGGGGTGAATGGGATGATTCACTTAACAACGTCAAGGACAAAAACGCCTTCCTGCACAGCATCGTAATTAGAGCTCAGCTAGCCTTTGTCGAAAAGGATCTGATCGTGATTCCCAAGGTTAATACTCAGGACCAGGCCTATAAATTAGAGGATGTGAGGAACGAACTTCAAGGCAGTTTCGTAAAAATGAAGGAAATAGGCAGAAAAGTGCCCATGTTTTTGAATGGCCACTTAATGGCGAGTGAGGAAAGAACGCGATTAGTGCCCGAGTTGAGAGTTTTCAGGATATGTTGATGTGTAGGTTTATTGATTTGAGTTGAACATATATTAGACATTGCCTACCTTTGCTAATTGGCGCTTTTTATAAATTTCGGCCACCTTACAAAAATAATCATGATGAGCCATTACAACAAAGCAAGAGTCCACTTCACACTGGCCCTTCGCAAACAACTCTCAACTATCCTTCCCAAAGATAATGTTCCGGAGCCCACCAAATAAATGATCTATGAGCTGATCAAGAGTCTGATCGCTGATTAGCAAATGAAGCCAACCTTGATAGAACTGATTAGGATGGAAAGAGAGCTGTTGAAGACCAAGGGGAGTGGGGAGACAATAGAGACGATGGTTATCAGGAGCAAGGTTAAAAGTTTGATGGAAAAAATAATCAGAGAGGAATTCAAAAAGCAGCAGAAGAAGTAATTAATAGGGAATGGGGTTATTTAGATCGAGAGTGATTCATCCGATGAGATAGTATAAGTCAGAGAATAAAAAAATACAAAAAATACACAATACAAAAAAGTTGGCGAATAAGAAAATGTGATAACTAATTATGTTGATGTTTAAATCGAAAAAGGCAGATTTGTAATAAAAAACGTCCAGCCGAATGAGCCAAAAAGAGATCAAACTGTAAAAAATAATATACACAAAAAAATAGGAAGGTAATAATAAAGCAGTGAATAACCCATTTTGCTCTTCAAATCACATCATCAAGGGCCTTCTCCCTTGACTGCCTCTATCTGCCACTCAAATAAATCCAGTATCAAAGCTGCATATTCCCTCTAAAGCCAAAAGCCAGTTGTGGTGACCGACCCTTTCATAAAATCATAGGAATGCGGACACTTCATTCAAGGTGATTAAGTGAGCAAGATCATCGATCACTACCCTATTTCTTAAGGCCGTGATTTTCTGCTTTTGGTCGAGTGGCAGAGGAGAAGAAACGGAGCCGTTCCAGAAAGCTCCCTGCTTCCTTTTTCGGAGTGGAAGTACTACAAACCTGAATAAGCAAGCACCTATGCCAAATTATTCAGCTTTTCTGATGAAAACAATAAGTAGAAGACTGTGAAGAAGAGTAGAGGCAACAAGAAATGATTGACAGCCAAGAGTAAATTAAATGATTGATGATTTTGCTTTCGATTTGATTTGACAAAGTTATAATAAAGAGTCGGTGATGCTAATATTTCAAAAAAATCAATAACGCCAGGAGTATCAAGGACCACCCAGATAAGGCCATACCTTCACTTACTGCCGATAATTAAACGCTTCTCTTCTCTTTGGTGGCACTCGCGATCCCGACATCTACATATTCGATCATAGTACTTCATTTCTTACTTAGGCAAACACAGCTGGTCTTGTAAATCGACAGCTACCAGCAAAAAACAGCCAAAAACAATCAAATATCATGCAGCAGCTATGCTAGGTACACCAATATTATGATATAGAGTCTCTGGGAGGTTTGGTCATCTCTGGGGGACAAAATGATCACGGACATAGCCTAGATGATATATATTTTCTGTCTCTGAAAGATTGGAGGTGGAGAAAAGTGCTTATGAACAAAGTACCGGTTCCTAGAGAAAGACATGCGCTGATACCCTTGTGTATGACTTGTATCAAATGTAGCGAAAAGTGAACTTTTGGTCTTTGGAGGAGTGTCGATGCCTTTTAACCAAGCCAGCAACGATGTATGGATCCTAAGATCAGAAGATTCCAGAATATAGTCAAAAACAGATCTGGAAAACATCAGTTCCACTCGTTTTACCACCAAAGGACAGGCTCCCTAAGGCATCTGTCTTGGTGAAGCTACAGTCTTTATCAATGAGAGATTGTTCTGCGGTTGCTAGAGAAAAGGCCGACCTGGACAACTGGATCTCTACTGCTTGGAACTGAGAGGAAGGATCTGGAAAAAACTAGATTTGAAATTTGTTGCTGACGAAATACGCTTTTATAAGGTCATTGCAATGGGCAGAGATGAGGGTGTTGTTTTATGGACAGGCTAAAACGGAGGAAATTGTGCTGAAGGGAAGGGTTATCTTTTCAATCACTCTATAGGAGCTGTCACGCCTATTGAACTAGTCTGGTCACTGCCTCAAGTGGATTCTATTATTGACTCAGGTACAATTTCTCAGACTGTCTGTTTGACTCGAGGGAAGCACATTTTCACAGGCCATTACACTTTATAGACAAATATTTAAGAATCTTCAGTTCCCTAAGAACCACAGGGGTCAATTTAAGACTACTTAATTGCCATAAAACACGAACAGCTCCTTTCCTCCGAGCTAGCCAAAAAGAACTTGCTTCTTTAGTAGCTCTATAAAGAGATGCAAAGGTACATCACAACACTCAACAGAGAGTATATCCAATACGATTAACTAGACGAAAATGTAGAAAGAGAAAAAGAACGACATATCGAGGATTGCAAAGTGCTGAAGGTGGAATATGAAAGGTTGAACACTGCACAGGACAAGGTGGTCGGATGCATTAGATAGCTGAGGAATTAGCTGAGTGCTATCAATGAAGAATTTGAAAGGTGCATCTAAACAGAATTCGACTAGTAGGCATAATGATGTTTAACACAATTCATTATTCATATATTCCTTATGAATTTAACAAATCGACCAACTAATCACGTATTATCCATGAGATGCTCCCGCATTGGTTTGAACTTGTCCTCAGGATCTTCGATCAATGTATGCATGTTCTTAGCCTCCTCCATGTTGCCAGCCACAAAAAGAAGCAAATACTTCAACTGTTGATAGTGCTGTTTTGGTTGAATCTCAATAGCTTTGTTGATGGCTTTCAGAGCTTGTTCGTTGCGCTATATTTCCTAGCGGTGATTGAAGAGGAAAGCCGCATAGTTGTACCAGGCTGTGGCTGACTGGTCACCCATCTCGGCTACTCTTTTGTATTTCTATTAGCTGTCGTAAATATTATTGAATTCTTCGTTTTCACGGGCCTTCAACAATTAGATTTTACGCTCGCACTCTATGATTTCATCTTCATCGAGATCATTGCCGTTCTTGATGGCTGATAGCTCCTCCTTTGCATTGTCCTTATCCCCGAGCTTAAAAAACGCATTGAATCTTCTCAATCTAAAGGATACGTTCTCTGGTTCACGACTGACAAGCTCCTAGCAGCATAATTTGAGATGCTCATAATCTTTGATTTTTTTCAGATACCGACATAAATTTACAATGTGATGAGTCGATTTTTCGCCTAAGGTCTACCGAAGCAGTGTCCTATCGAGCTACTTCTTGCGTGCGATGTTGTTGAAAATGCGGTTGTTGACCATGACATCCGAGACAAAACGAAGTCGCTAAGCCTACTGAAAATCAAACTAGGCTTGTTGATGGTCCGTCATGATCATGTGGCCAATTGCCCGACAAGCATAGTAGAGTGGTTTTGCTGAAATTTTGATGGCTTTAGTCAGTGAGTCAATATAGGCATTCGGATCTGCCAATTTATAGTAACGTTTGTTTCTGGTCTCATAAAACACCCTGGTGCCTTCGTCCTATTAATCCTCATCTTAGACGACCTGCCATTGAGCTGTTGCTGTGAAATAGTGGTGCAGTTACTGCTCTCTTTAGGACTTGGAGGATAGTTTAGGGTCGTTGAGGAATTTTTTGAGCATTGTGGCGCCATCTGTGTGCAATTCTGATGTTTTGAGCTTTGCTAGCAAAAATAAAAAGTGACCTGGGTTGTACTCTCCTTCAAGATCTTAGATTTATCTGAGGCCCTCTTCAATTTCTTCATCCTATAATAAATGTACATCATACGCTGTAGTAGGAGGTCACCCTTGCGAATATTTCACCAAGTTGTTTCTCTTTGGCTAGCTCCTCCACTCTCACTCTCAAACTTTCCATCTCTTTCCGATATTCTTCTGCACCGGCTGAAGAAGTACTTTTTACCAGCTTGAAATCCTACCATAGTACTCCAGTATTTGTTTTGGAATCAGGGTCGATCAGATTGATCAAATGTTATAGAACTTATTTCTTTAAGGCTGGCTGTTACCAAGGAGTGAGGAGCCAGAACTGATGAGTGACCAACCATTTGCGATACTGCTCGTCTTAGAATTAGACCTTAGGGTTCCATTTTTAGGAAGATTAAAGGAGAGCATTTTTGAAGAATATCTTGTCTTTGCTTATAGTTTCCTGGTATATAGTTTTTAGTTGCTTAGGAGTCATCTTTTTGGCCTCATCTTCAAACTTCTTCCTGTAGGCCTCGATGAACTCTTTCCTCGCATGAAAGATCAGTTTTTCCTTGAAATCGAAATACACCTTGAATTAAGGGAGTTTAAGCTGCTTTCTTTCATATGAATGTAATTTATGCTTGGTTTTTTGTTCGGGAGAGCATTGCTCGCAGAAGAAGGCGTCTGCTACCTTTTGTCCGTTTGCGCAGTTTTTGCAGAAATAGAGGAAGGAAGGCAGATGTTTGGGGTCCGAACAGAGAGGTGCGTTCATTTGCAAGTATAAATTATATCTTCAGTCTGACATAAGTGATAAGATAAGTATTAGTTAGGTAAAGTTAATTTAATATCGATTCAATGTACATAAAAATGGATCAACCTGTCTTCTCTTTAGAAATTCTGATGATAAGATCAGTGAATGAATCATTATGGTAAAGGAATAAGCTTTATCGTTCCTTTGGAGTGATAAGATATCACAAAGTAGGCCTCCTTGGGACAATTGTCTCCCAATTTCTGAGTCACACCGTCAATAGTTATCTCAGCATTGGGAACATCAACTTTGACTGTGACTGTTTTGTTCTCGAAATTAATCAAATCGTTGTTTGCGGTATTTTCGTTGTTATGGTAAACTCTTCCATCGGTGCAGATCATCCAGCCTTCAGTAGTGTAAGCAGGACATCCGTCTTTCTTCATATTTTGGGTACCAAGTCCAATCAAGCCATAGCCGGGCATTTTTAATTTGAAGCTCTTAGTGCCAGTAATGACATCCTTGCTTCTGAGAGAAGGCCAGTCTCCTCTTTTCAGTTTGGTGGCAACAGATGTCTGCTCCTCGATTTTGAAGTATCCCTTAGAGAATTCCTTATCAAAAAAGCTGTTTTAGACATTTGGTTTGGTTTGAGCTTTTGATGATGAATTCGAATGTCTTCGGGTCAGCTCATGGATAAGCTTGTCTTTGAGCGTCACCTGCTGCTCGAGTTGCTTTTTGTCCTCATTAAGGGCTAGGACCAAGTTAACGAGCTCCTCTTTACTGAGATGGTTGTAGACGTCCGCCATTCGTTTGCAACTGCAAATATCAAATTATATTCCACCCCCATATCCTTCCAATTTAGATAACGTTTTCACCTGCGTTAAAGTAAGGAAAGTTATACAAGCACTGAGGGGTGGAGGGTCGGGAACCATATTCGTCTTTTTTTGTGTGACTTTGCGTGTTTTGAGGCTCTACTGAAAGGAAGAGGATTCTAGAAAATTTTACCAAATTTACTGTGATATTAAGAAAAAAATAGACAAAAATATTGAGGCTATTTGACTCGTTGATAAGAGAGACTTGTCATCGGAAAGAAATGATTTGTGCGATCTACAAAAAAATGAGGTAAAAACCGAGATTTTTGTTTACCATTATTAATAAATAAGATAGGCATAATAAGTCGAAAAATCATGATAGGGCGTGATGATAGAAATGGTTATGGTTTATTCCTTCATTTGACATCACTGATTTTATCTTGAGCAGCCTGCCACTCAATAAAGTATTTCTCTTTTTAAGCATGTAACAATAAAGGGGCTGATGCTCTTTGTTGAATTATTTAATAAGAAATATCATCCCCTTTACTAGTCCGCAAGTAAAATATATATTTAATCGAGATCTGAATGATTGATCATGGCTCAACTATGACGTAGGCTGTTCTGGTTCCATAAATTGACACCACAAAGTACACTTATTTCGGGCAATTGTCTCCCATTTTTTGGCTAACTCCGTCAATGGAAATCATAGAATTAGGAGCATCAACGATCACGGTGACGGTTTTGTTGTTAAAATTTATGGAAGTATTGTGAGCTGTCATATCTTTGTTGTGAAACACTCTTCCGTCAGTGCAAAGCATCCATCCCTCTGTAGTATAGCCAGGAAATCCATCGTTCTTCATTTTTGAAGTTCCAAACCCAATCCATCCATAGCCGGGAATTGTCAACTTGAAACTTTTTGTTCCAGTTATGAGTTATTTGCTTCTTACTGAAGGCCAATAAGGATAGTCGCTATAGAAATTATTAGAAGAGGCCTTTTTCCAGATAGCCTTGCAACCATTTTCTTGAATATCGTAATATTCTTCAGAAAATATCAAATCAAAGAATTTTGAGTCTTTATTTAGCTCAGTTGCAGGAAGAGAATGTTATAGAGTTGTGATTTTTAAGCCACTTTGAAGTTGACTGATAATATTGGTAAGCTCATGTATCTTGTTGACTTCTTACTATTTCTCATGTTTTATCTGCTGATCCTTGAGTTCGAGTAAT
>Ga0100380_10006287_pt1 | contig 12115 bp, 11 predicted proteins | sample CryGeymeta201504_FD_80417 | JGI IMG/M metagenome (GOLD analysis project Ga0100380, IMG submission 80417) | Groundwater microbial communities from Crystal Geyser aquifers in Utah, USA - Crystal Geyser metaG 2015-04 | ecosystem: Environmental > Aquatic > Deep subsurface > Groundwater | place... | reverse complement strand
ATCCTTGAGTTCCTTATATTTCTCTTGTGCCGTTATTCCTGATTCACATAATCCACAAGTAAACAATTTTGTGAATGCGTACTCTCTATTTTCACGAACAATTTTATCCCTCTTTAATCTATCTTGTGCTTTATCAAATAATTCCTTTGTGATTATTGGTTCATGTGATCCTTGATACCACTGTCCTGAATTTCGTGGATATTCAAATGGTCCATAGTATATTGTCATATTGAAAATACGATAAACCCCCGACAGTGTCAGGGGTTTATTTCCACGAGTATAAAAATTTAAATCAAACTTGAGCCAGTTATATACTTTTCTACCACTCCATCCTTCGTATGCTACTTTTTCAAACATTTGTTTAATTACGTGTGCACGATCTGGATCGACAATTATCTGACACTTCTTATCCATTCTCTTTTGATTCAGATATCCAAGTGGTGCCATGCCGGGCCAGAGACCTGACTCAACTCGTGTTCTTAATCCTCGCTTTACATTGATACCTCGATTGTCGTTTTCGAGTTTTGCCTGACTCCCTAAAATCATCAGGAGAAATTTCTCATTTGGATTGTTTGAAAATGTCTGACCGAATGTTCGTATCTGTAAAAGTTTACCTGCATCCATCAAGTCTACAATCTTTCCAAGATCTCCTGCGTTTCTACTAATACGATCAGGTGCCCATGTCAGAATACAATTATATTTACCATCTCGTATTTCTTCTACTATCTCATTAAAAACTGGTCTTTGACCTGTTTCTTTTGCAGAATGAGATTCACGTTTCATTGCCACGATTTCAAGCCCTTCACGTTCTGCTAGTTGTAGCATTTCCTTGATCTGTGAATCTATCGAAAGAACCTGTCTTTCCTCAGATTCGCTCGATTTACGAGCATATAAGCAATACCTACTCTTTGTTACTTTTATGTCCTCCTGAGCTATTTCAAAGCCCTGTGGTGCTGTTATTTTCATATCTACATTAATGACGCAACAACATTGATAAGTCTAGAGCGTCCCGAGTAGATAACTTTATCTTTTATTTATAAACATTTTAGCTCCATTAAGTTATGATTGTGTTATGTCAAAAAAAATACTCACTTATATAAAACAAAAACCCTATTTTTCGCATAAAGATTTTGTACTGTATCTTGGTGACTCTGTAGAAATTCTTAATTCCTTACCAGAAAACTCAGTAGATATGATTTTTGCAGATCCTCCTTATATGCTTTCAAACGGAGGATTCAGTGTCCATGCGGGAAAAATGGTGAGTGTTGATAAAGGAGAGTGGGATAAAAGTAAAGGTTTTGAAAATGATTATCTTTTTCATAAAATATGGCTTGAAGCATGCTATCGAGTATTAAAACCCCATGGAACAATTTGGGTAAGCGGAACATATCATTCAATCTATCAATGTGGTCATGCAATTCAATCAATCGGATTTCATATTTTGAACGACATTACTTGGTTTAAGCCTAACGCATCTCCAAACCTGAGCTGTAGATTTTTTACAGCGAGTCATGAGACAATTCTTTGGGCAAGGAAGAATAAAAAAGCAAAGCATACTTTCAATTATGATTTGATGAAAACAGGAGAATGGGCAGAAGATTTTATAAAGAAGCCAAATTTACAGATGCGTTCTGTTTGGGCTATTCATCCTCCTAAAAAAGAAGAGAAGAAATTTACTAAACACCCAACACAAAAACCAATCTCTCTACTTGAAAGAATAGTTCTTGCTAGTACTAATAAAGGAGATGTCATTCTGGATCCCTTCACAGGAAGTTCAACAACAGGTCTTGCTGCCAAAAAACACGGAAGAAAATTTGTCGGTATTGATACTGAGAAAAAATATTTAAATCTTTCTAAAAAACGTTTTGAGGATTTGCTTAAAACTTAAGCTTAATATTACCAATCTAAAGAGGCTAAAATATTATTTTCAAGCATACTTAAATTAAAAACATAATCGTTATGATTGAAGGTCTCTTCTAGTGGTCTTAGTGTTGTGTACCATCCTAAGCCGTCTGTCACCCAGATGAAATCAATATTTTGTTTTTTGAGCTCATTAAAGAGGCTCCTGAATTCTCCACATACAGCCTTTAGTTTTGAACCGCCGCCGTTATAAAAATTAGTTTCAAATAGTTTAATCTTTTTGTTTTTTGGATTATAAACAGCAAAATCAAAACTTCGACTTGATTTATCTACTTTTATTTCATAACCCCATTTTGTTTTAATCTTTTTAGCATTAGCTTGTTCCAAGTATTCAAATTTATTTTCTTTACAAAATCCTTCTACAAATTCACCGACAATTTCTTCCATTAATTGACCTCCTCTATTTTTTCTACCATTACTATCTAAACCAACTTCTACACCAAGAGTATAGTCTACTAAATTTTTAATTCCATCTTCTTTAAAAAGTTTTATAAGGCCTGAACTCTTAATAAAATCCAAGTAGTCACTTATCGAGTTCGTATCTTGTTTTGTGAAATTAAAGAATTTACTAGTTTTCTTTTCTTTGTCATAAACTTCAAGATTTTTTTCTCTGACAGCCAATAGTACTGGAAGTGCTTTAACAATTTCAGGACTATCTTGATATAGTTTCTTAAATTCAGAATCAAAATCTTTTTTGCCAAGTAAATAATTTAGTTTATTTAAAGATATTTCTAACTCTGAACTATTGTCGAATACTTTCTTCCAGTTAACAAAATAATCCCACGTCTTGATTGAACTCTTGAATGTGTCTCTTAAATTTTCAAATTTCATTTTCATATTTTATTTATCCTAATAATTTATTACTACAATTTCACTAACTTTGCCTCTCTTTGCACCATTTGAATTAATTGCTCTTCCTGCGTGTACTTTTTTTATTTTTACTCCTTTTATGTTTTTATACAACCCTTCGATAAATGAAGTATCTGAATTCGAAAGCATTACATAACAACCTTTTTCGTGTAATTTTATAAATGCATCTCGTAATTGCTCTTGCTCACTTTCTAAAAAACTATTTGCTGTATATGAAGTAAACGAAGCAGTCTTACTTACGGGGTAGTAGGGCGGATCAAAGTATATAAAATCTCCTTTTTTTGCACAATCCAAAACCTTTACATAATCTTGATTTTTAATTGATACTTTCTTCAATATTTTTGATACTAGCCTTATATTTTCTTCGTCACAAATCATTGGATTTTTATGACTACCAAAGGGTACGTTATATTTTCCTTGTTTATTTACTCGGTACATTCCATTAAAAGCTGTTCTATTTAAGTAAATGAATCTTGAAGCAATTTCTAAATCTGAAAGCTTTAAAGTATTCCTAGATCTAATCTTAAGAAAGTACTCCTTATTATGTTTGTGTTTCTTTAAGGATTTTATAAGAGACTCAGGATCTTTTTTAATTACGTTATATGTCTTAACTAATTCTGAATTAAGATCAGATAATACTGATTTTTGTGGAATTAATTCAAAAAATACAGCACCTCCACCAACGAATGGTTCATAATAGGTATTTACTTCTGGATTAAAGTTCTTGGGATACAAATTATTCTCACGAAATTGTTTAAGTAATTGTCGCTTACCTCCGACCCATTTTACAAAAGGTTTTGGTTTTTTATCAAAGATTGTTTGTTTACTTGTCATATTATTTCGTTGCTATACTTTTTAAAAATCTTTGATATTCACTTTCTTCAATTCTATAATCTTTTCCAATCTTATATGCTTTAATCTTTCCTGCTCTAATATAACGATATATGGTCATTTTATTAACTCTTAATATCTCAGAAAGTTCAACTGGTGTATAAAATTTTGACGTCATTTCACTATTATACCATAGTTTACTTTAGTATACAGGGTGCTATACTTGGTTTATTGGTATGAAAATAGCTAAAATTAAAATCAGTAACTATCGTCTATTAAAAGATTTTGACATTGATCTTGAAGATGATCTATCTCTAGTTGTCGGCAAAAATAATTGTGGAAAAACTTCTTTATTGTCTGTTATGGATAAATTTATAAACTCTTCATCTCTTCATCCGTTCTCATTTAATGATTTTACCTTAGGTTTCATTGATGAATTAAAAGAAATTCTTGAAAAAGAGACAGTAGAAGATTATGAATCTAAGGGGATAACTTTAAAATTATTTATTGATTACGATAAGACAGATAATCTTTCAAATATAAGTAATTTAATGATGGATTTAGATCCTGATAATAATAAAATCGAATTATTATTTGAATATATTTTAACCTCTGATTACCTAGGCGAACTTAAAAAAGATTTTGTCAAATATGAAAAAGAAAAAAAGAAGGACCTACCTTCCTTTTTAAAAAGCAATTATCGCAAGTATTTTAAATTATTCAGAAAAACAGTTGATCCTACCAATAATAAAAATTTTATTGATTTAGATAAAGAAAAAATATCTCTCAAAAATGTTATTAATTACAAATTTATTAAGGCAAACAGAGATGTTTCAAATAAAGATTCTGACAAATCACTCTCTTCACTGTCCTCATCAATTTACGAGAAGATAGAAGCTGACGAGGAGCACCAATCTAAAATAGATGAATTTAAAGAAGCATTATCTAAAACAGATATTTCCTTAAATGAAGTTTATACTGGAATATTCGACTCCGTAATAAAAAAAGTAAGTAAATTTGGTGGGATCAAGCCAGACGACACTAAAATCTCTATAACATCCACCCTACAACACAAAGATATATTAAAAGGTAACACAACAGTTTTATATAATCATGGAAATTATGAATTACCTGAAAATTATAATGGTCTAGGGTACATGAATCTTATAAACATGATTTTTGAAATTGAAATAAAAGTTAATGAATTCAAAAGGTCTAAAGATGAAACACCCGCTGATATTAATTTGCTTTTCATCGAGGAACCAGAAGCTCACACACATCCACAAATGCAATATGTCTTTATAAAAAATATTAAAAATTTATTAAAGAACGGTATTGATAATGAACACGGATTACAATATATTGTTAGCACCCATTCGTCACATATTGTTTCTGAGAGTAATTTTAATGACATCAAATATTTGAAACTTTTAAATGGGAGTATAGTTGCTAAAAATTTAACAAGTTTGGAAAAAGAATACCAAGAGGATGGTGAAATTCAGAGTTATAAATTCCTTAGACAATACTTAACTCTACACAGAGCAGAATTGTTTTTTGCGGATAAGGCTATTTTTATCGAAGGTGATACTGAAAGAATTTTACTGCCCGCAATGATGAAAAAGATAGATCAAGAAGGATCTGTAGAAGATGAAGTAGGAGTTAAAGAGTCTCCTTTGCTGTCTCAAAACATATCGATTGTAGAAACAGGAAACTATTCCCATATTTTTGAAAAATTTATTGATTTTATTGGTGTTAAATCATTAATTATCACGGATATTGATTCTGCCATGACTATGGAGAAGATGAAGGAGCTAAAAGAGGCGCAGACTGATGAAAATTTAAGAAAAAAGATAAAACAAAAAGTTAAAATATCAGACAGTAATGCCGCAATTACGACAAATGCATCCTTGAAGTTTTTTTATGACACTGAAAATCTCACAGATTTTAAAGATAAGGCAGTTACGGACATGGTTCTTAAAAGAGATATTTCTACCAAAAAATGGATAAAGGATAAGGATGGCCTTCTTCTTTGTGCTTATCAGAGTACTGAAGAAAATTCAGATAAAATTAAATATCATGCCACTAGTTTCGAAGATTCTTTTTTTCATTTAAATCGTCAATTTATTGTCGACAACAAAGAAAGTTTTAAAAGCCTAAAGCATATTGATCATTTTGAGGATAAATCAAAAGATTCATATGATTTATCTGAAAAATGTATCGATAAGAAACCTTCATTTGCTATAGAAATTTTATTGAATAGTACAAGGGATGAGATAACTGGAAAATATTTTAGTAATTGGGAAATTCCTGAATATATTAAACAAGGCTTATTATGGCTGAAAAAAGATTAGAATTAGAACTTGAGGTTCAAGAAATATTTCATCATATTGATAATGGTGATAATTTTTTGTTGAGCGGTGGAGCAGGAAGTGGTAAAACTTATTCCTTAGTCGAGGTTATAAAACAAGTAATATTTGAAAATCCTACACACAGAATTGCCTGTATGACTTATACAAATTCAGCTGTAAAAGAAATAGAAGAAAGAGTAAATCACAAAAACTTATCCGTTTCGACAATACATGATTTTTTATGGAATAATATAAAACATTTTCAAAAAGAACTTAAAATTTCTTTGGTTGAATTAATGAATGACGAAGAATCTAAAATAAAAAGCCCAGAAGAAACCGCAATATCTACTGATTATTTTAATGACATAGCAGATGGGATTCAATATAAGGAATATTTAAGTATGAAAGACGGGATTATATCTCATGATGAGGTTTTAATTTTAGCAAATCATGTCTTTAGAAAATATACGAAGATATGCGATATCTTAAAAGATAAGTTCCATTTTATTTTTATAGATGAGTATCAAGATACAAATGATAATGTTATTGAAATTTTACTTACTCATTTAAAACAAGGCGAAAAGAATAACATCATCGGTTTTTTTGGAGATTCAATGCAGGCTATTTATGATGATGGGATCGGTGATTTAAATAATTATAAAGATAACATTAAAGAAATTCAAAAAAAGCAAAACAGAAGAAATCCCCAATCAATTATCAAGTTAGCTAATATTTTAAGAAAAAACATTGACGGAATTGAACAAGAGTCATCGAAAAATGTGAGTGCTCCTAATATGAAAAATGGGTTAATTAAGGATGGGGATATTAAGTTTTATTATTCAGATAATAATGACATTGATTTTATAAAATCAAAAATTGGGTGGAATTTTGAAGATAATAAAGAGACAAAGATTTTAAACTTAACGCATAACTTAATTGCGCCAAAAGTGGGGTTTGGAAACTTGATGGCAATTTACGATAAAGATCCGATTATTGGACTGAAGAAATTGATATTAGAAAAAATCAAAAAAAATAAAAAGGAAAATAAACCAGGGATTGTATTTAATGAAGAAGATTCTTTTGATCGGGTGGTTGATATGTTTCAGTTAAAAAATAGGTCGAGGCAACTAAAAAAAGACGAACTACTGGCTAATCCAGAAAATATTATTTTATATAATCAATTAAAGAATTTACCATTTTCAAATGTAAGAAAAATATATTTAGACAAAGATCAGTTGATTGATGATAAAAAACAAAATAAGGATGATGAAAGTAGAAAAGGTTCTAAAAGAGATGACTTAATAAAACATCTTTTCAAAATTCAAAATAATATATTTTTGTATAATTCAGGGCAGTTTAATGAATTTATAAGAAAAACTGAATATAAGATAATGACTGTTGAAGATAAGGTGGTGCTGAAAAAACAGATTGAAGATTTGACAAAGGTAGATAATCAAACTATAGAAGACTTTATAGATAAAGCAGATGTTTTCGAAATATGTAAGAAAGATGATAGATTAATCAGATTTATAGAAGAAAAGGAGTATATTTTCAACCGAGTAAAGCAAGTAAAGTTTTCTGAATTTCAGAAATTATATAATTACCTTGAAGGATATACACCGTTTTCAACTCAACATAAAACAAAAGGAAATGAATTTAATAATGTTTTGGTTATTTTAGATAATGGTGGCTGGAACGACTACAATTTTGAAAAATTATTTATAGGTAATAGTTCTAGAAGTGTTGAAACTCGTACTCAAAAAATATTTTATGTCTGTTGTACTCGTGCGAAAGAAAATTTAGTAGTATTCTTTCATAATCCAACAGATAGAGTAATAACTAAAGCGAAAGAATGGTTTGGCGACGAAAATGTTATTAACATATCCTAAATGACATATTTGAAAACTAAACAACACTACATTGACCTATACGACAAAATAACCATCGAAGACTGCCGTTGGAAAGAAGGTTTTCATAAAAACTACAAACATAAACCAAGTAAAAAGACTGAAGGCATAAATCTTAAAGCCTTTAATGAATTAACATGGCATTTTGATCGTCTATATACTACTTTGAAATGGTATGACAATAAAGAAAAAACTATTGAGGAATGGATGGAGCGAGATAGAAAGAAAGATGAATTATACGAAAATGTGATTCCTCCAAGAGATATCTATTGTCTAAAATGTAATGAAATAACAGAATTAGAAAGTAAACATTTATGGAGTCATCATGACGAAAGAGATAGAGTACTCTTTATGTTTAAGTGTCAAAATGGATGCCTTCCTATGAGAGCTTTTTATGATGATGGAGAAGAATATAAGATCAAAATAAGATTATGTCCTAAGTGTGATTCTGAATTAGAAAGAGAAAGCGAAAGAATCGAAGGTAATAAAATTGTGACAACAGAAAATTGTCCTAACTGTGAATATAAAGATATCGATGAATATGAATTATCTTCAAAGGAAGAAGAAAAACCTGATCCAAATTACGAAAGGGACAAAGAACGATTTTGTTTATCGGGACAGAGACTCTTTGATTATCAAAAAGAAAGAGAACAACACAAACAAATAGCAAAGTTTGTTGATGATATGAAAGAGAAAGAGGAACACAAGGAAGACTACGATGCTGTAAATGATCTCAAAAAACTTACTATCGTTGAATTGGAAAATACTTTGAAAGAAACTATAGAAAAAGAAGGTTATATAAATCTTAGATTTGGAAATCCTGAAATGGACAGAGATGTAATTGTTCCGTTTGTGATTAATGACAGTAGACCAGAAAGAAGAGACAGAACTAGCTCACTAGAATTGCAGAAAATTATTAAAGGCAGTCTCAAAGATACTAATTGGCGATTAATGTCAGAAGGTATTTCATACAGACTTGGAATTCTAACTGGTAGACTTAAGGCATATGAGAAAGAGGAGGATTTGCTCAAATTAATCCGCCAGAACTCTAAATAGTCGAGTTGGTAACCAGGTCTTCGCAAAACCTTAATATTAAGCTAAGATACTGACTAATACCAAGTTGTTTGGTATTATGGTCATACACAATTAAATACACAGACCTAACCCTTTGATTTACTCAGAGATATGGTCGAAAAACGTGATCAAACATAAAAACCCCGGCATCAGGGGCGTTTGATCACGTTGCACAGGGAAACTTGTGTAGAGTCGCAAGACTCGCCTTGGTGTCCGGGTTTTTGTGTACCCGCACTCTAAGTTTTATAAATTAAAACGTGATCAAAAAAATGAATAAAAATAATAAAGAATTTTCAGAAGTAAGGACTAAAAACCTCACTTCGAGCTCAGTCATTGCTTGGATATTAGGAATAATTATTGGACTGTCAGCATTTGGAATGATATTTACTCAACCGTTTGCTGGAATACTGATGTTGCTAGCATCTCTTGTGATGCTCCCACCGACTTATAAATATTTTAAAACTAAAACTCATATGTCTTTATCAAGACCATTGCGAGTAATAGTTGTGATAGCACTTATGGCTTTGTCTGGTTTTCAATTGAACGGAGATGTCTCATCTGATTCTTCTTACACACCAAAAGATAATAAGGTTGCAACTGAGCAAAAAATTCCAGAAGAACCTCCGATGCAAGTAACTTCAAATAAACTTGTAGAAGATTATACTGCGAACGAAGTTTCTGCTGATGCAAAATACAAAGATAAGACATTAGAAATAACAGGAACAATTAAAGATATTGGAAAAGACTTTTTAGATACTCCATATATTGTATTCTTCTATCAAGAGTATTCTATCGTCAATAATGTTCAATGTATGTTTGCTAAATCAGACTCTTCAGAACTTGAGAATCTTGCTAAAGGTCAGAAGATTACTGTTATTGGTGATCTAAGCGGAATTCCTGGAGTTGGAAATATCTTAGTTAGAAACTGTAAGATTAAGAATTAAGTTCCTCACTATATTTTTTAGCTATATCTTCAACCTCAACTTTGCTATCTAAGTTAAAGGCTAGCCCATCAATACCAGTAATGTAACTTAAAGATTTATCAGTATATAGATATTCCATTGACAAATCGGTAAGTCTACTCAAATTAAAATTGAGTAATTTAACTTCTTCTTCGTAAGATTCTATAAATTTTTTGTACCTTCCTGTCATATCAACTTCAAACGTAGTTGAAACTTTTTCAGCGAGATTTTTAAATTCACATAACGTATTGTAATTTTTTATTGGTTTTGCATATTTTTCTATAAAAAGAAAAATTTTTGCAATTGGCATCAGTATTTCAATTTGCTTTTTGTATTCTTTTACAAAATCAATATTTTCTTCACACTTATACAAACTGCCTCCAGTTATTATTTCATTACTTCTTGTCATACCTAGAAAATCTTTCCCTACTGTTTGCTTATCCAATCTGCCAGTATCAAATAATTCCTTAAAATACAACCTAGATTTTGTAAGTTCTGAGTACCAAGTCTGGAACAATTCCTTGTGATTCATTTTTGTATCTCCGTTCCATGTATCAAATGCTTCACTTAAAAAGAGGGGTGAGTATTCTTTTACAAACAGACCGTCATCTAACCATAAAGATATTTTTTCTTTAATTAAAGATTCCATACTTATATTTCTACTCTTGGCGTAATTTTCAATTGCAGACAATAGACTTTCTTCTTTATCGTATACGAGGTGTATATCATCAGCTAATTTATGGAACAAATCTTTAATTAGAAGTTCAGCAAAGAAAGAGTGTAATAAGAAACCATCTTTTTCTGCTGTGCTATTTTTAATCCTTTTTGCACCCTCATAATATATACGTGAATATATACAATTAATAATTATATTCTTATCTTTTTCATTTATTTTATTTCCATTCTTAAATATTTCATATAGAAAAACTTGATCTTCAAGATATTTTCCATCGTGAGTAATTTCTGGATCTAAAAGAATTAAATCATTCTGTATTTCTTTAGGTAAATTGTTGAAGGTTAATATATGTAATACCTTTTCATATTCTAAATAAGTATTTTGAATAAGAAAATTAATACAATCTTCATCTGATATTTCTTCTGCTAATGAAAAGTTACTTATCTTTTTAAGTCTCCTTGAGTTTGAAATAAAATTATCGAGAATTCTCTGATTTCTTAATATTGATACTTCTGATCTACATAGAAACATTTGAGCATCCATTTTCATTGAATCTTCTACCTGAACAATTTTTATATATTTATTATATTCATTTATTTCTGAAGTATTCCCGTACCAACCTTTGGTTAGGGTATGAATATCAGAATCAGACAGAGCGTCTTTACCAGTTTTCTCTTTATGAATGTCATTATGAACAAGTGTCATCACTCTTTCATATGGAGTTATATTCGATCTTTTTAAAATATTTGTAATACTTTTCATATTATCTATTTCTCTTTAATGCGTTCTCTAGGAATTCAACTCGGTCTCTTAATTCTGTATTAACAATGTTTTTAGAAAGAGTAGCTGAAAGCCTAGCGATAGTTGACGCTTTCTTTAGTGACATTTCCTTATTCATCACTTTTCGTATGGTGTCTGAAAGAATGTCATTTATTTCATCTAACTTAATTGATTCATTCATATTAATTATTTTCAATTATTTCAAACCATGCTTTCACTTCATGAGCACGACCACTTTTAATAATGTTTTTGTATAGTGCAAAGATAACGTTTGGAGTTAATTTTCTAGCCCAAGAATTAATGTCGGTAACTAATCCATCTTTCTCAAGTCTTTTATTCCAATCGGAAAGAGTACTAGCATCTATACTGTATTTTTTGGAGAACTCTAGCTGAGTTTTTATCGATAATAGTTCAAATAAGGATTCTTCTTCAATACCAAACTTTTCTAAGGCTCTTTGGGGTTGTCCTTTTAGAAATGATGGAAGAGACTTCCAAAGAACATATGTTTCGTATGTTTGATTTTTGTATGGAACTTTTGAAAATTCTTCCTGCATATTTCTATATCTTTATCGCTTTTTCTCCAGTTAAGAGTTCTAGTCTTTTGATTATTATCTTGATGTATTCTTCATCAAGTTCAATTCCAATACACTTTCGACCTAAGTGTTCACAAGCTATGGCTGTAGATCCACTTCCAAGGAAGGGGTCGTATACCGTGTCACCAATTTTAGTGTTGTCAGGAATAATCCT
>Ga0100380_10006285_pt1 | contig 12116 bp, 14 predicted proteins | sample CryGeymeta201504_FD_80417 | JGI IMG/M metagenome (GOLD analysis project Ga0100380, IMG submission 80417) | Groundwater microbial communities from Crystal Geyser aquifers in Utah, USA - Crystal Geyser metaG 2015-04 | ecosystem: Environmental > Aquatic > Deep subsurface > Groundwater | place... | reverse complement strand
ATCCTGATTCCTTTCTCCTGATGACTGGGTTGTAGTCGGACATCTGTCCACGTCTACCGAGATACACCTTTCGCCTACGCATGGTAGCCGATAATTAAATCTTGATAACGTACTGCGACGGGTCTGGATATGTCGGCGCTCATGATAGGCACTACTGCCACATACCCACCCGCCAGATACTCAACAACCCTCACGGGTTCCCTCGTTATCCTATGATATAACATACTATTGTATTATTTTGTAACGTACTTTTTGATCTCATTCCCCTCCACCTCCTAGGATAGCACATCAAACCAGAATGTACAGGACGAACATACCAGTTGTCCACAACCTACCGCTTTCATACCAAAAATAACCTTATTTATAGCGATTATTGACATTATAGTATAATTATGTCTTAACAATTTAAGGTATATACCGCCCACTCCACCTTGACAAACAAAAGAAAACATTGCATAATATAGATAAAATATAAGAAAACACAAATAAACCTTTGTAAAGACTATACAAGTAGTTTTATGTGTTGCATAATCAGGACACACATTTGAGGAAAAGTCAAGGGGTAGGGTATGGGGGGATGCGTTCGTGTGTATAGATAAATACCCCAACAAAATTTTGTAGTATAATATGATTTTCTGTATCTTTTTCACTATAACAAATAAAGCTTTAAAAAACTAGTAGTACGGTACATGTACTGACACCCTCTAATTGGCACCTAGAATCGATTCTAAGGGGTTTAAATAAGAAACATGATACATTGTTCATCCTGTCATTTTCCTTACCTTAAAATGGATTACCTTTGGGGGCTTGACAAATCTAATGGTATATGTTATAATAGGTTAATGGAAAGAAAAGTTATAAAGAAGGGGGACCCAATAATTATACCTGGGGCAGAATTTATGAGTAAGGAGGAGTTGAGTAAAGCAAAGCAGAATGAGTCTATGAGAAGACAGATGGCTAGGAGAAGAGGTGGCGAACCACAGGAGAAACATACAAAGCAGGAGTTAAGGAAGCTAAATACTGATGAAATGATAGAGATGGCAAAGGACTCACGTAACCTAGCACTCCAGACCCTTAGTAAGAAACTTACCCAGGTCTATTCTGACAATGACCAGTTGAGAAAGGTTAACCTAGCAACTCTAGCTACAGTGTTCGGTATAATGTTTGATAAGGGTCAGTTGATGGATGGACTCTCTACACAGAACATAGCTATCCAGGCTAAGATAGATGTTAACATGACATCTGATAAAGCACTAGAGGTATTAAATAAGATGAGGGAGAACTTTACTAAGGAGGAATAATTTTATTAATCAAGGAATAGTATTATGGATATGGAGGATATTACCAGAGAGGAGATGGATATACTCTCACCAGTGGATGACGACATAGATTCTATATCAGAGTTCAACCGGAGGAAGAAGATGTATCTAGATTGGTTGGAGGAACCAAAACAGAAGGACAAGCTCATTGCAAGAGCCCAGTTCAATGATGCGGCCATTAGGGACCCGTCTGCTCAGATATATCTCTTCACTGTGTGCCAAGGTAAGGAGGACCCAGCTGACGGTACTATCTTCTTTATAGAGAACTTCTGTTGGACATACGACCCACGTAGTAGAGATAAGAACCTGCCGGTAGTGTTGTTCGACTATCAGAAGGATGCGGTTAAATATATCGTAGAACATATTGACGAGGGAATTAACTTTTTGATTGAGAAGTCACGAGACATGGGTGTCTCATGGTTACTGGTGTATGTGTTCCTGTGGTATTGGATGTTCCGAGATGGAACAAACTTACTCATGGGTTCATATAGAGAGAAGGAAGTAGACGATGGTGTGAACCAAGATGCCTTGTTTGGAAAGATAGAGTACACTCTCAAGAATTTACCCGCATGGTTATTACCTAGAAACTTTAGTTTCAAGAAGCATAGACTAAAGCTAAAGCTGGTGAATCCAGAGAATAATAATATTATCTCTGGTTCGACAATGAATCCCAACTTCGGACGAGGTGCCAGAAAGACAGCTATCTTTTACGATGAGTTAGGATTCTGGGAAACTGCAAAAGATTCTTGGGAGTCCGGCTCTCAGACAACCTCATGCCAGATAGCTAACTCAACTCCTCATGGTAAGAATTACTATTGGAAGTTAAGGAATTCAGGTATGGATGTACTTACATTACATTGGAAGTCCCACCCATTGAAGGACGAGGTATGGTATAATTTTGAAAAGAATCGTAACACAGAAGAGACGGTGGCACAGGAGATTGACCTAAACTATGAGAAGTCTTTGGAAGGTAGAGTCTATCTAGAGTGGGACCCTGAGGTTGGATTCTTTGAATATAATGATTCCTATCCTCTATACGTAGGATGTGACTGGGGTAAGGAGGATGGTACTGCAATTATATGGTCACAGTTAATTAATAATAAGTTTCGTATAGTAGACGCTTATTATAAGACAGGTGAAACGATAGACTTCTTTATACCATTCCTTACTGGGATAGTACCTTCAGATGAGTTCCGATATTCTCCTAAGGAGATAAAGAAAATTGAGGAACATCGAAGGTGGAAGAGAGGAACAGTATATGGGGACCCAGCTGGTCGATTTACATCTTCAGTTACTAACCAAAGTGTCTTTAGTATTCTTAAGGATAATGGTATATATGTAAACTGGGATGAGAACTGGAAAAGCTTCCCCACAAGGAAGACATCTGTTAAGATGAGAATAAGAGGAGGAGTAGAACTAAACAAGAATGAGGATACAGAATACCTTGCCATGTGTATAGGTCAGGCATCATATCCGAAGGTCAGACACCTTGGTGAGGAGGAGGTAAGAACAATGAAACCCAACCATGACTGGACCTCTCATCATCGTTCAGCACTTGAATATCTATGTTTAGGGCTAGAGAAAATAAGAAGTAATAATAAAAGAGTATCAGATAAGTTTAATAAAAATGGCAAGACCTTCAACCCTTACATGCGAAGGAGAAGATAGAATCAAAGAGGGAAGCCCGTGGTTCAGACGTTTAGTCAGAGAACTGTATGCAACATCAAAACACTTTAAAGTAATTAGGATACGTTGTGGCTTCTATAGAATCTATTGGAAAGACGCATATGTTCATGAGGTATACAAGGACATGCCCCAACATGGGTATGAATGGTACACCGAATCTCCATATCGTGAGTCTTTAAAACTTATGATGGAGTATGAACAGGACGGAGAACTACAGAGGAAAGTAAAGAACTTTGTGGAGGGATACGAAGAAGCTTCGAAAGCAATTAAGCTTCGAGTTTATCAATTTAAAAACAACGACGAACATTACCGTATAGCTAAAGACATGTATCGTAATCTAGTTATAAAATAAAACAAATGACACCTAATAAAGCTACTAACATAGCGTCGCCTTATGCAAAGGCTAAAGAGCCTATAAAGCTATACGAGCTCTTGTATAAGAACGGGGAAGTATTCAAACCATCAGAGAAAGAAATGAAAGTGGTCTCTAACACACTGGACTTATTCCGTAGGTCTCAGCAAGACCGTGACCGAGCATTTGCATACTTTGATGGTATGAACTTAATCACTTATGTTGAGGATTCAACAGAGAGATTTAATACAAACCTATATCTAAGAGAAGGGATGGAGGATTGGCAATCAGGATTCAATGATGGTTTCACAAGAAACAAGGTATTATCAATGGTTGGTAAGTTAATTGAACAGCTACCGATTGCATCTGCCTTACCAAGAGGTGAAGAGGATATCCTTCGAGCTCAAATCATTACTGACCTGTATCACTACACAGAGGAGTTGGATGATTACGAAAACTTTATGTCGATGTTTGTACTAGAACTTTTGGTCAAGGGTACAGCCATCGGGTATGAAGATATTGAATATCAAAAGAAAAAGATTAGAGAGGTGAAAGGGATTGGTGACAAGATGACAGTAAATGAGGTTATCATTAAGACAACCAAGTTCTATTCTGACCTGGTACCAATCGATGAGTACTATCCAGCAAGTGTTGGAATTATGGGTGCTCAGAATCAACCGTACTCTTTTTGGAGAAAGGTTATGGACATATCAAAGTTCCAAGAGAAGTTTGGTCACTATAATAAAGCAGAACTAGTAGAAGCAAAGAAGTCTACTCAAACATCCGGTGCTACTATTCCTTACTACATGGACTTCCTGTCATCAGATATTGGAGAAGGTATGGTTGAGTTGATTAGATTTTACGACTCGCTCAATGACCAGTATGTAATGTTGGCTAACGGTATTTGGATTAATCCACTAGGACCTAATGAGGAAGTACAACCACTTCCTTGGGCTCATAAGGAACAACCATTCTATTCAGCTATAAATGAACCGTTCGGAGTATTCTTCTACGGTAAGTCTCTTCCTAATAAGTTGAGCTCAATGCAAGATGTGCTCAACGTACTTCAAAACATGATGATGGACCAATCATTCTTGTCAATCTTCACCCCTATCATTACAGCCGGGTTTGATGATTTTGAAGATGACTTCCTTAGACCAGGCAGACGAACTGCCATAGACACAGGTGGCCTAAGACTGTCAGAAGCTATCATGCCTCTACAGTTTCCAGCCCCAACAGGTTGGCACCAATACATTCTTGAATATACAAGACGTATCATGGAAGAGTCTTCTCTAGACAGAACCTCACAAGGTCAAACTGGTACCGGTTCAGAAAGAACTACTGCGTACGAAGTACAGACAGCAGCAGCGGGAGTAGCTGCAATCCTTACCATGGTCGCTCGTTATCTTAACGGTGCTATCAAAAGAAAGGCTATGCTTCGCTTTAAGAATATACTACAGTTTGGTTTCCAACCAACAGCTACTATAGTTCCTGGAGTAATGGCTGATACAGATACAACAAAACCTTTTGCTTCGTTCTCATTTAATAATACTAAGTTATCTAAAGGAGAAAGAGGAGCAAGGGTATTGGAGATTTATCGCAATGATGAATCTCTTCCATCGATAGAAGAGACACGGGCTCGGTCAATGATTTCATCTTCCGAACAGGGTAAGAAGGTTGAAGTAACAGCCATCAGTCCTAAATATATCAGGGATGTACAGTTCGACGTTAAGATTGGTCTAGACACTAGACGTGAACATTCATCAATGGCAGAACAAGCTATGCTTCTTCAACAGATTCAAATGCTTGCACAGATTGGTGGAGATATGGTAAATCTAGAAGAACCATTAACAATGTTGGCGGCAGCTATGGGACTAGACCCAACTAAGATTATTAGAGGACCTCAGCAACCACAACAAGCTGAGGGAGCAGGAGTTCAAGGTGAGAGTGCCCAAGCCATGGGTGCTGCTAATCAACAGTTAGCACAAATGATGTAATAATACTTATGAAAATAATAAAAAGGGCAGCTAACAGAATATTGAACAAGCTAGGATACTACAATAGTGAGATGCCAAACGGTTCAGTTATAACAGAGAAGGAAGTTTTAGAGATGTTTAGAACCTACGGTAGCAATGAAATGTTTACTCGTCTACTAAGAGACCTATGTGCTAATGATATACGTACTTACTTCCAAGCATCTAACGATGAGGATAGGCGTACTATACGAGGAGCATACCAAAGAACCAACTACTTTATTTCACTAATAAGAAAAGCAAATGACACAAGAAAACGAAGTTAATTTTGATTTACCAGAAGTAGATGGTTCAGAAGTGACGGTCCGAGTGCACATGGCACCAGGCGACAGTGTATGTACAAGCTGTGAAGGATAGGGGGGGTTGACAAAAAAAATAGGTATGTTATAATATACCAGCATTTAGGTCTTACTAGATGTACCCTTGACTATCTATAGTCGGTGCCTTCCCCTTGGCACACCCACTTGTGGGTGGGGTAGGATGTACAAGAAAGGTTCCCTCCCCTTCCTCATTGTATGTCCTACCTTGCTCACAAGAGCAACTCGCCGTACTGGACTCGACCAGTCGTGGGCATTACCACGTTAATAAGTGAATTAAAAATAAGGGGGCGAGAAGTCATTTAACAAATATGACAGAAGAAGAAATTAAAGCATTACAAGACGCTAAGGATGAAGCTGAAAGAAGAGCTTCTGTTGCAGAGGAAGCGGCACAAGCTGCTAGAACCGAAGCAGATAAAGCTAAAGGAGACGTTACTAAAGTAGTTGACGAACTAAAGGAACTTCGACTTAAAAGAATCCCAACGGAAGGTAATGAAAACATTAACAAAAACGAACCTGATATCAATAGCTTGATTGAAAAAGCACTTGCTGAGAAGGATAACGAACGACGTAAGAAAGAATTGGAAGAGGCTATTGCTGAATTCAAATCTAGTAAGACTGAGTTTCAATCCGACACAGCAGGGATTGTGTTTAGTAAATTCACAGAGTATTTAAAGAAATTTAACTTATCTGATGTGACTAATAAATCACAAGCTAAAGCTAGACTAGAGGAAGTATATCGTTTCATGAATAACACCAACTCACAAGAAGGTAAAAGTGATTACGAAGGCAGTCCTCGTAATGATGGCACTGCCCCAGTAAAAATAGATGGTATTTCTAAGGATGTAGAATCAGCTATGCAATTTGCTAAAATGGATAAAGAGAAGTTAACTCATCTCAATTCAAAATATCCAGAAGCAATGGCTAGTTTAGGGATTAAATAAATTTAATCAAACTTTTGAATAGGGTTCTATTTAATAAAGAATCAAAATGTTCATAAAAATTGGTTCACTTGGTAACTACGGAGGCCCTATTTTGGTAGACCGTATTGTTACTAATTCTGTTACTGTAGCTGTAGGAGATGCTGTCAACACCGTTAGTGGTTTTGCTGCTCTTGTAACTACAGGTGCTCGTATCCTAGGTATTGTGGAAAGTGTGATTGGTGACAATCGACTAGCTATCTCTACTGGTGGTACTTACAGAGGTAATCCAGGTGATACATACGCAGCTGCTGCTGACAACCAAACGGTTGACAAGGCACGTGTACGCGTAGACGTAGGTACGACTTCCCTTTATGAAGTCACAGGTGATGCCGCTATTGGTACAACCGCTGGCTCTAACTTAGCAGGCAAAACTTTTGACCTTGCCGACGAAGAGACACTAGATGAATCAACGGTAGCAGAAGTAAAGCAGCAAGTTTATTCTCATGGTCTAAGTCTTGTTAACACAACTAAGGTTGTTGTTAATATCTTGGAGTCTGAGATATTTGGCTTCTAATTATTCGCTTCCTAAAACTTAATATTAATCTAACATGATTGAAACCCGAGCAAAATGGGGCGAGATAATTAGGGGTACCGGTCTTCAAATCCTTGAGTGTATTGACCAAGGAGCTGAACTGTACCAACCAGGCATCTCAGCCCTCCTTACTATGGAATCTTCTGACGTAGGTCAAAAGAACTTCACAGGAAAGGTGTCAGAAAACCGCGTCACAAGAAAAGACGAAGGTGAAGAGACTGACGAATTAAACCGTTATAAGACATACGTAACCTCTGTTGACTATACAGCTTATGGAGCTAAGGTTGAAGTTACCCGTGAGAATCTCATGGACCGTGACTTCAGTTCTCAACTTGATGAAGCTACAGACATTGGTCGAGGATACAACTTCTCAATTGATGAGTCTGGTATCCAGCTTTTCAATGGAGGATTTACAACCAGAGACGAATCTATTCGTGGATATCGTTTCCAATACTACAATGATGGGGTAGAATTTTGCCCCCTTGCTGCGTAAGCAGTTCGATAAATGGCTTAAATTGCAGGGAACTCCCACGAGGACAATCTGCAGCGAAACCCCGGAAGGGGGACGTTCAACGACTATAATAGCCCACCCTTAGGGGTGAAGGAATAGTCTGAACTCTATGGCAACATAGAGAGTCTAACAGAAATGATTAGGCCGCTGATGTTAATCTGCTCTTGACAAAAAATATATCTATGTTATAATGATATGTATGAATAAAATACATCATAACAACAGAGGTAGAAACCAGACAGATTTCAAGGAAAGACCTTGGACAAACAAAGAATGATTTAAACAAGAGTACATGATTAATCGAAAATCAATCAATCAAATTGCTAGAGAGCAAGGTGTGGCACAGACCACAACTAACTACTGGCGAAGGAAGTTTGGATTTCCAGTATTTAACGACTGGATGAAGAACGAACGAAATCCTAAATGGAATGGTGGAAGACAAGTATTAAACAATGGATACATTGGCTTACACACATCCCTTATATCTGATAAGGAAGAACACAGAGTATTCACCAAGGGCCGGTCCACTTATGTATTAGAACATGTATACAACATGGAAAGATATTTGGGTAGGAAACTAGAGGATGGAGAATGTGTTCATCACAAGAACGGTATTAAAGACGACAACCGAATCGAAAACTTACAGCTTATGTTTAGTAACTCAGAACATATTACACTGGAAGGAAAGGTTGGATTGTTTGCAAAAAGATTGATTTGGGGTGACATACTACCCCACCTAAACAAAGTAGAACTACAGATGGAGTTCAAAAAGTTTAGGAAACAGCAGTAACAAAATTGACCAACTTTCTCAGTACAACATCCATCAGTAGTACCAAGCCAATCATCACAGTCAAACGCTTCATCGACAGGTATGGTTCTTTCAGAAACAAACCTTGAGACAGCACGTCTTGCACTTCGCAAGCAAATGACTGATGCTGGTGGTCCTCTAACTATGGGTGGTCGAGAGACCCTCGCAGTTCCTTTGGCCCTAGAGAAAACCGCAACTGTTATTACAGAATCTGAATTAGTTTCAGGTAATGCTAATAACGACATTAACGTTTATAAAGGTATTGTTGGAGTTACATCCTCAGTACTTATGGATTCTGTTCATGGAGGTTCTGACACAGCCTGGTTCTTAGTTGTTCCAGGTTCTACTAAGTTCTGTCACGATTCTCGTGAGGGAATGCAGCCATGGACTGAAGTAGATGAGGACAAAAAGACCCTAATCGTAGGAGTCTACGGTCGTTGGGCAAACTATACTAAAGACTGGCGTCGCTCTTGGGGTTCCCTAGGAGACAGTGCCGCTTATTCTGCATAAGCTTTAGTTGTAGCCTTGTTCTGGCCATCATTTTGGGTGGCCAGACTCAAGTCTATAATGGCTTGGTTATAAGAATTATTTTAGAATTATGAGCAAAACACCAACAATATTTACAAACTTACAAGCAACAAACCAAATCTACAAGAAGTCTGTTGCAGAAGCAATATCAACCGCAGCCGCAGTAACATACACCGTAGAACAAGTGTTGGGTGGACTAATACTTAGAGACCCAGCTGGCTTATCACGTGCTGACCTACTTCCTACAGCAGCTAGCATGTTTTCAGAGATTAACTCCCCATTCAATACTGCTGGAGCATCATTTGAATTCACTATTCGCAACACCGCTGACGCGGCTGAGACGATTACTGTAACATCAAATACAGGACTCACCCTATCTGGTACAATGACAATTGCACAGAACAATTCAAAGCGGTTTTTGTGGGTTCAAACATCTGCAACAGCAGCTACTATTTACTCACTAGGAACAGTAGTACACTAATTTTATGAATGACGTAAAAGTAAAAAACACAGAGAATACCATACTTAAACTTTTGTTTAAGGGGGTAAGTTATGAACTCCTACCCCAAGAGACAAAGTCTTTTCCAAAAGATGTAGCCAAGCAATGGTTTACTATCTATGGTTTCCTGCAATTTGAAAAGCAAGTGGAGATGGAAGAGATTGAGGATGTCGTAGAAGAAGCAGAGGAAGTTAAGGTTGTTACTAAGAAGGTAACCAAAAAGAAATAACATGCTAAATTATACAAGCCAGCCTGTAATACCATTATTTAATACCGCCACATTGACGGCCGCCTACACTGGAAACAGAAAAGTATTTGAAACTGGTGGTTTCTCAAAGTTATCGTTAGATGTTGTCTATAACATGGATGCCGGTGAGACACTAAATCTTTTGGAGTTCCAATTAGAAGCATCTAATAATGGAACAGATTGGTTCATTTTAGCTATTGATACAACAACAACAACTGAATCAACTATTACAGAGAGACACTGGGAAATGTCTGAAGGTAGTCAGAACATCCTAATTGATATTGCCTATAAATATATGCGATTATCACTACTGGAATCAGGTGTTGTTACTACATTTGGAACAGCATCAGTTACAGCTACATTGTCGGGACTATAAAAAATTATACAACTAAGAATTTAAACAATGAAGAACTCAGTAATACTGAAAGATGAACTGAGACTTCTTAGCGAGGATAGGTCTGCTGTACTCATAGAGTTAAGGAGGGCTAGTTCTGAATTGAACGACACATTGATGTTAATCTCAATTGAGAATAAGAACTTAGCGGAAGTGAGGAACACTATATCAGAAACAACAGCACGGCTAGACGATTTGCGCAGCCGTGCTGTTTTTCTTAAATCAGAAGTAGATAGATATACCCAGGACCTACGAAATATTCAGAACACCTGGGAGGCAACCAAAGTTAAGAACTCTATACAGTTAAGAACACATCTTGGACGTATAAAAGAACTACAAAAGGAGGAGGAAATACAAAAAGAAAAAAATAAAGAAATTAAAGAAATCTTTGATAATAATCACAGAGTTTATTCACAAACAATGTCAGAACTTAATACTAAAATTCGTTCATTAGAAAAAGACAAAGATACTTTATCTAAAGATGTTTCTTCTTTAATTGTATTGGTAGATAGGAAAAGGGAGGAAGAAAAGAAATTAACTAAAGATAGACTCAAGAGAGAGGATAAGATTAGAATAAGAGAGAAGAATTCAGATGCAAAAGAAAACTCTCTGAAGAAAATGGAAGATGACCTAATAACAATGTCAAAGGATATGTCGGTCATATATAGAAGATTAAAAGAACTTTATTCAAAGGTAGACCCAACGGTTGATTTGGATAAATTAATTATAAAAGTATAATGTCATTTCCTTGGAACATAACGAACCCGGGGTTCAATTTAGAAGGACTTCTCACATCTACTGAGTCGTCTTTTGTAACAGACCTAGTTGGTCTTTCTTATGTAGAAGGGGACATACTATACCATAATGGTACAAATATTGTAAGGTTAGGAATAGGAACAGACGGACAGGTTCTTACAGTAAACAATCTGGCAGCCGCACCTCAATGGGAAACTCCAGTGACTGGTTACACCAACCTTACATCCTTCGTAGACCAAACAGCATGGAGGGTATTCTATTCTAATGGTCTCGGAGATGTTACCGAACTTGCACTTGGTGCTAGTGGAACATTCTTAAAATCTAATGGGGCAACATCTGCTCCTACATTTGCAGTGCCAGCTGGCACTGGTGACGTATCAAAGGTTGGTATACCTGCGGATAACCAAATAGGTGTGTGGACAGGTGACGGAACGATAGAAGGTGATACTGCTCTGACTTTTAACACTACTACAGATACTTTAACTACAGGTATCCTAAACTCTACTTCTCTTACCGCTTCCCAAATAATTATCACTGACGCTTCAAAGAATATCGTTTCAGCCCCAGTTGCCACCTACCCAAGCTTAACTGAGCTAACTTATGTTAAAGGAGTAACTTCAGCTATTCAGACACAATTGGGAACTAAAGCCCCAACAACTTCACCAACTTTTGCTACTTCTATCACTGGTAGTTACTTAACTGCTTCTGAAATTTTAATTACTGACGCTTCAAAAAATATAGTGTCAGCTCCAATTGCTACATACCCTTCATTGACAGAATTAACTTACTTAAAAGGAGTTACTTCTGCAATCCAGACTCAGTTAAATGCTAAAGCTTCAACACTCAGTGGAACTATAAATGAAATTGCCTACTTCAATAGCTCTTCTTCTATCGCTTCTCTCGCTGTTGCTACCTATCCTTCACTGACAGAACTCACTTATGTAAAGGGTGTGTCAAGTGCTATTCAGACACAAATAACCGCCAAGATGACTAACCCGATGACCACTGGAGGTGATATTATTTATGGAGGTGCTTCTGGAGCACCTACACGATTAGCCAATGGCACAGCCGGACAAGTATTGCAAAGTAATGGAACAACACTTGCTCCAAGTTGGGTAGCAGCAGGCGCAGGAGATATGGTGCTTGCCTCT
>Ga0100380_10006280_pt1 | contig 12120 bp, 17 predicted proteins | sample CryGeymeta201504_FD_80417 | JGI IMG/M metagenome (GOLD analysis project Ga0100380, IMG submission 80417) | Groundwater microbial communities from Crystal Geyser aquifers in Utah, USA - Crystal Geyser metaG 2015-04 | ecosystem: Environmental > Aquatic > Deep subsurface > Groundwater | place... | reverse complement strand
CCACAATTCCGATTGTGGCATTGATTCTGTTCCTCACCCTCATCTTGACGGTCGGAGACGTCATCAGCAATGTCAGTATGGATTTCAATCCCTCTTCAATATACTCGGAAACGATAAACTTGAGCAAAATGCTGCATCCAATTGTTCTTTTCTATGGCATTCTCACCTCAATAGTTTGGAGCAGTCCCTATGCACATCTTGGGAGTACTGGTATGTTCATTATGCTTGCCGTTCTAAAAAATGCTTCAATGATGAGAAGTTCAAGTTTGAAGGAAATAGTTCTCAGACTTTACTTTCTTTTAGCCTGTGATCATGTGGTTATGTTCGCTGCTGCTATGATATCTCTCCCAGTCGCCTTTCAATGGGTTGCTCCTCCCATCATATCGCAGTTCTTATACTAACTCTTCAAATTACGAAAAAAATCTGTGAAACTTGATGAACTCTACAGTCAGTAAAATTTCTTCAAACTGGCCTTCAAAATATCTTCCTATCTTGAGAGCAAAAATAGTGACCCTCTCTTCTAAGCTGCCATTGAAGACTTTGTGGGGGATCGACTGCTTTCCCCAATGAAGTAGGTCGAAAAAAAGCTATTAATTTATGATAAATTGATTGAAATTCTCAATAGACAAAAGAAATACGAAAATGAGCTCCTCAAAGCCAACATATTTCTTCTGAATGGATGCTAGCTTTTAAAATGCAAATATACCATAGAGTCACTAAAAAAAAGAGTCGGATGGAGCCCAATTCGCAGAATATTGCTGTGGAGAATATAGTAGCTGTTATTTGAATTTTATGAGAATAAGGACAGCAAGATCTCCTTTGAGTACTTCGAAAGTTACTTCAAGTGCGACCAGTTCAGAACAATGCTTATCAGGGCTGCCACTCACCACATCCACCTCATGGAATACAGCAAGCACCCAGACATCATCATCGAGAAACTGAGAAAAATGAGTGATAGAGCCATCGATTACGAAGATGAAATTCAAGAGGCATACGCAGACATTTAGCACAAATGTACAACAATCAGCATACTCTATTCCAGCTATTTGTTTGAGGTCAAAAAAGATAGAGCTCAGGCCAGAAAAATCCTCTATGAAGTTTCTTTCAACGAGGATTTTGAAATATATCTGGGGATCAATAATAAGGTTTTCATTGAGTTTGATCTCGAGGATAAACCTTTAAATATTTTGAAAATCAGCCATAACTGCAGCACACTTCTGGGCTATGAAAGACAAGAGCTCGAGGGCCAGAGCCATGAAGTGTTCTTGCCTGAATTCTACAGAAAGACCCACAAGGAGATGGTAGATAAACAAGTAGCAGAGAACATCAACTCTATGAGCCTCTACAAGAAGAAAACTATCATCAAGACCAAGGAAAATTACTACCGAGAGTGTGACCTCGGCTTAAGAATAACCTTCTCAATAGGAGGCAAACTCCATCTCCACGGCTTCTTATACCTGAGAGACAACCAAGAGTTCCTCTGGGAAGATTATTTCTTCATCAACGATAACTAACAAATAATCGAATGCGGATAAAATTTAGTTGATTATCAACCAACCAAGACTGAATTCCATCATGTCACCAAACTTATCCAAGAGTAGTAAAATCCATTTGGAGAAAGCAATTGTTGTCTTATCGAAAGGAAGGGCTACTATCATTTATTGTCTTTTGTGGATCAAAGTGGTTCAGAAGAAACAAAGTATTTTGTCAGGAAAGCCGCATAAAAAGCAAACAAAGGTAATGGACTGTCTGCAAACAAGCTTTCTGTATTTTTGGGAGCAATGACGACCCAGAAAGATGAGCCTCCTGAAGTGAAGGCATACAACAAGTAGGCCAAAGCAGTAATCTAGTCGATCTTTTCCAAAGAGTATATCGTTTTGTTTTTGCTGATACTATCCCTTTTAGCTTTAGTGCTGGCTGGTGAGGCCACAAAATACGGACTAGCTTTATAGAAAGAATCTTACCAAAATAATATCCTAAACAGGACGGGTGACATTATTTACTGGTATACAAATTTAACCAAACTTGAAGTCGGGCTCAACTATTTTGACTTGAATCAGCAAATAGGCTATAACAACGATTTCACCAAAGTCAACATTCTTTCAAGAACGCTTGACTTTCATTTCATCAATGAAAGGTTGCGTTCTTTATCGAAGGCTACTTATATTCTGCCTAGTATCGTCAATGGTACCACCTATAGCGCTGACACCTTCTAGCTTTCCATGAAGATCATAGCAAGCGCCTACATCATTTGCAAGTTCGATGGCTCTGACCCTTTTCTAAAAAACCTCACCATTGAAAACTATAGAAATACTCTGAATGTGATGAACTATGATGCTCTCTCCTAATACCAAAATTAATTTTTGATAGAAATTCAGCAAAAGAGTTAAAATTATCAAATCCTCAACCTAGTCTATTTGATCGGCATAGGGAGCTTACTTATCGCCATTTATGTGGCACTCATCAGAGGATAGCATAAAACCAGAGTCAATGAACAGGAAGCATTTGATCTGTTCTGCAATGGCCACTTTCAAGAATAAACTATTGATAGCTGCCAGAATTTTATTAGAAAAATCACCAGAGAATAAATCAAAGCTTCACCCGTGATGGGACTTATGGGATAGACAAAAAACAGCAAAATAAGGAAGGAAGAAACATCTTTTGCTCCTGACTTCACAGCCACAGATCGAGAGTACACCAAGTCATAAATGTCCATGAGATAGCTATCTGGTAGAAACCTGATGGATTAAAGTGTCATTGGTAAATCATTTTTTGCCAAACAAGCAAAAAGCAAAGGCCAATAATCATTTGTCAACAAGAAAGTGATTGTCAGAGTGGGGAAGCGCAACAAGAAGCTCTTTATTGTACCCCTTGTCCTCAGTCTCGCAGTCATTCTTGCTCTGAGCATCAATCTCATTTACAACGAAAACGTGATGAGCTTTGACGAGAAACAATCAGCTGAACATGTCCTTCTTTTTTTCCAGCAAAGCTACGGATTCTCAAGAGGAGTCAACGGCTTCTTTAACTTTTTGAATCTTCGTCTTGCCGGAGCATCCACTAATACTACTCGATTTGTCTCCAATCCTACAGCACTTTTGTCTGCTCAGGGAAGTGCCCAATTTCAGGAGCTTTCATTCAGCGAATTCAAAAATTTCGAGGCTGGCTTAATCCAGTTGGAATATAGCTACATGTGCTCTTACATGTCATGCGATTCCCGCTTTTACAATGAAATAAACATAATATATACTGCGACTATTCAAAAGCTATTGAAGGTGATGAACGGCTTCATCACAAGCTTCAACAGAATGACTGTGGCCCAACTCAAAACAAACTTGACTTCGACTACCACACAATTTCAGCTTGACCTATTTTTATACTCAGAGGGTCTCATCAGAGATTGTGTCAATGCAATTCTAAGTGTCCATGCTCATAGCTACATTCAGTACAGCAACAATTTACTCATGAGAAAACGACTACTGATAGGGATAGCAGCCTTTTTGAGTATTGTCGGAGTGATCCTTTTTATTGTGTTGGTTGTCAGGGTTTGGCGAGGAGAAAAAAAGCTAGCCAGAATAGTTGATGTGTTCAAACTGGACGATGAAAGAGAGGATGAAAAAGAAAGAGAATAAAAAAACAACATGCCAATGATGGAGGTTACAAGGGTCGTGCTGAGTCAATGATTGTTAAGGTTTGTCTATTGATATTTTAAATCAGCAAGTATGATATTGGTGGCATTTGTCGGGCTGGTAATCCGCCTCTTATTCATCTCCTACTTCTCCTCTGGGGATCACTACTATAACGGAGTATTCACCAACATCGTCGATGTCGACTACAAAGTCTACCTCGATGCATCTCTCTACCCATCCCCCTATCAAAGGCACACTTACCGCTACAGTCCCATTCTCTCATATCTCATGGCACCTAGCTATCAGTACCACTAACTGTTTGGCAAGGTTCTCATTGCTGTCTGTGACATGCTTACCATTATGTTTATCTACAAGACCTTCCAGTCAAGAGGCAAGCTAGATGAGAAAATAAACAAAAAGGCAGCCCAGATAGTGAGTTGGTTCTATGCTCTTAATCCTGTCCTAATTTACCTGACAGTCAGAGGTAGCTGCTAAGGGATCACTATGGTTTTCGCCTCATCATTTTGGTACTTCTACGTCGGAGGTGACTGTCATGGCAATATGAGTCCAGTAGAAAGAATTGATAGAGGAGTTACTGAGAGACAACCTAATATCCTCAAAAGGTATGTTTCTTATATGTTGTTTGGATTATGGGTGCATTTTAGAGTTTATCCAATCATTTTGGTTCCTCTGCTTATTATGCATGAATACAACTCATATAAGGATGACAAACTCAAAAAAACTATAAAATTTACCTTGGAGTTTGGATTGATATCTGGCGGAGTTTTCTTGGCTCTTGCTGCTTATTTCTACCTTCTTTATGGCTGGGACTTCATACAAGAGACCTATCTCTATCACTTCACTCGCAGGGATAATCGTCACTCCAAGTCAGTATTCTTCTATGAGATATACCTTAACTACAAAAACGACACACTTGGTAGATCAGCTTCTCGCATCATCAACCGTATCCTTCCAAGCGCCCTCGCCATTCTTATGGTTAGTTTTGTCTATGTGCGAAAAAGGTCCTTGTTCTTCTGTTATGGCCTGACGATGTTTTACTTTGTCTGCTTTAATAGAGTTATCACTGATCAATACTACATGTGGGCCTTTTCCAGCATGTATTATGTTATTCCTGAGATTGAGGCCTTCAAGGACAAAAAATGGAGATAGGTGATTACCAACGTTATCAAAGAGCATTTAGTGGCCCCTCTTCCTGTAATTTTGTGGCTTTTGATGGCCTTGAAGCTAGAAAGAAATGTGGAGGGAATTTACATCTTCCATGTGTGGCTTGCTAGTATGTTTATTCTGGTGATCCACACAGTAATTATGACCAGATATTACTGCCAAATCAAGCCATATACTTTCGAAAACGAAAGGAAAAGAAATTTGTAAGCTGCAAAGAAACTTCTGATGGGAAAGAAAGGAAAAAAAGATTGATTGTGAATATTGATTGAACGTTAAGCTCCATGTTGTTATAATTACCTTCTTTGTAATTATTCGAGTAAATGATAAGAACCTTTCGAAGAAGACAATGTATTTTTTATGCCCAAGGGAGATGTAAGTATGGGGCTCAATGCTTCAATAGTCATGATGGCTATACTGAGGCCCTGATGATCAGACATGCATAATCAGAGTTCAACAAAGCTGTTCACTTATTTCCTGGCGAAGAATACAAAATCGAGCCTGAAAGATCATTTGTTCATCTCAACAGGGGACTGATTGACTGTGGGCTCAGTTAGGTTGGCCAATATATGTGCTCTTTGACTAAAATTTCTGAGCATTATGTGGGACATCTGAATGAGCTGGACTTAGTCTTTGTTTCTCCTCTCAACAGAACCTTATAAACAGCTGAAATTTTAATCAAGGCCAATAAGATAAAAGTTGGCAAAATTATTGTTCTTGCTTAACTGACAGAAGTTATGTCAAAAATATGTGATTTTTCAAGTTAAATCAGTTTGAAGAAGGCTAAATACAAGAACTATGACTTCAGATAGTTTAAGAGATACTGTTAGCAAGAGGACAAATAAGAAAGCAACTGGCAGGACTCTCTTGTTGACAAATAATATACAAAAAATATTCTTTTATAGGAGAAAAATGCTGACAGATATTTGAAAGTACTTGAGGAGATTTTTCCCACTCCTCTTGAAAGCAGTGAGAGATGCTTTAAGAGGGCTATGAAGGCTATGGAACGAATGAAACAGATATCTGAGGAGATTGAAGCTTCCAAAATTCTTGTGGTTTCACATAACAGAATATTGAAATACATGGATGGAAGGTACAACAAAGGAAGAGCCCCAAGTTTCTAAAATTGCTAGATCCGCAGGCTGATATTTTGATAAAATGAAGAGTTGGGTTAATGAATTATGGGTTAAAAGATGTGATGATCAATACATCCTATTCTTGTAGGAAGCCAAGGACATTTCGATCTTCTGAGGAGCAGAAGGAATCATGAACTGTTCTTTCCTCAAAATAGGCTCGTGGAAAGGTTGGATGAAATTCCATAATTCTTCCAAAGTGAGCCTGTCTGAAGGACTGACAGACACCAGGTTGAGTATGATAGCTTTGAAGATGTCAGAATACTTGCTATCTCCGAATGCCATTTTTTTCTCACGAAGATGAACAGTACTGATTGCTTTTTATTTAAAATCGTAGACGGACTTGAAATCGGAAAGGAGAGCTGCGCTAATAATCGTAGCTCCGATGGCGAATAGCTCGGACTGGTGGTTGTTATCATTGTCAAGATGGTTGGTTTGCCAGTTGTTCATATCCTCAGGTGCCAGTAAAGTGTTTTCATGTTTGTCATTTTCAAGAACTTTCCAGTAGCTGAATCTTTCGTGAGGCCAGGAGTAGATGTTTGCTACTCTGATATGTCCTTCGTCGTTGACGAACACATTTTGAGGGTTAATATCTCCCAATTTGGGAGTTTTTCCATTCCTTCTGATGTCGACAAGGGCTGCAGTCAAAGAATAAAGAGCGAACCATAGCTCAGATTCTTTAAAGTTCTTTTTCTCTGAAAGTCGCTCCTTGATCAAATCTGCTAAAACATGTGGGAAGAAGGGATATTGATTCTGAGTAAATGATGAGTTACCGTTAAAGTACCAGTGTTACCGCAAAGACCAGCATCAGCGTTGTAGTTAACTTTTGTTGGCAACAATAGGTAGTTAGACTCTTGGCAGCCTGAGTTTTTGAGGGCATTGTGCCAGTCGCTATAGTCTTTGTTTTGAGCTTTGAAGGCAGCCTCGATGTATCGATCATGAGTAGAATTTTCAATGAGTTTGGCCTTGTTTAGGTGAGGATTAGAGCTCTTGAAAGTGCTTTCTTTGACGCCTTTGTTTGAATTTCCCATCTGGATATGAAATATATGAATATAATTTATCGTAGTTAGCATACAATACTACAAAAAGCAAATCTATCTAAACTTTATTTCAGTCACAAAAGGCATAAATTCAATTCATTCACAAACTTGAGGTGAACAAATAATAATTAAGGGTAATATCAATTAACTAAGAAAATATACGCTGCCTTTATTTTGCAATAGCTCTGGCTCTATACAATTGCCCTAACTGCAAAACTATTTTCATTATCTTTTTGAATATTTTAAGCCATGGATCTATCGAAAGGGGACTAAATATCGATGAGGCTTAAATAAATGCTAAGCAGTTAGTGTAGGTTGATAGATCGTTCGGAAAAATGATTAATTGATCAATAATTAGATATGGAGACGAAGCTGCTTTATGTTGAAACCAACAACAGCAACTAAAAAAATCAGTTGTAGTCAGAGTATTTGGCAAAGAACGATCGTTTTGTGGTACCTACCACAGAAACTGAAACTGTAGAGAGCATTATCAGGTCATAGTGCTTTCAGTATTTTCAGAACTCTTTGCCACCTCTTGCAGAAAAAATTAAGTAATTTGCCTTCAAAACACTCAACATGACTCTTTCTCTGACTCTCTTGCGAGAGATTCTGGTCCTCGCTAGCTAGCAGCATAACAACATCAGCAACTTCAGATAGTACTTCCTTGACATGAATCGCATTATCTCTGAAGAGAATGAATCAAACGATTCTTGGCCTCTCTAGGAATGCGGTAGCGAATAGGAAAACAAAGACCACCTGTTTTAAAGAGCAGAAAGAGGACAAATGCATGCGACCCGTCTACTTGAATAAATAGACTTGAGTCAAGAGCTGGATAGATAGTGCTAAAGACTATACCAAACCAAAGTTCTTACATAAAATACAAGAGAGACAACACTCAAAGCATTGAATCCAGAAGAAGATAATAAGGCTGAAAAAGTAGTGAGTTCTAATAATATATTGAGCGTTTTTTATTCAGCCTAAGGAATCGATGAGAGTCAATGGTGGAAAAAATAAAATCACTTCTCTGACGAGTCTAAGGAAATTTCAAAATTTGAGAGAAGAAGAGGAAAAGCTATTCATCAGAAGAGCATCACACGCCTGGTAATCGATGAGATGAAGAGAGACCTGAATCGATAGATTGAGCTTGGAAAAGACATACACAAGCACTAAGAACATATGTTCAAGTTTAACAAAGCTGTCAAGAACAAGCTGACCCATGCTAAACTTCGGAAGAGGAGAAGATGACTCTCCATCTACATCATATTTATTTACTGTTGTAAACCTCTGTAATTATCAAGTAGTAGTATGTTGGCTTTCTAATATTTACAAATTAGAGATAATGATTAGACTGTTTGATTCTAATGTTCAGAATCATCAGAAGAGTAGCACGAGCCCCCCTTGTTTACCTGGCTGACCTAAGACAACTGAGATTCAAATAATACCTGCTTATTCACACCAACTTCAGCCCGTCATATCCTATCATGATTGTAGTATCTCTCCTCACCACTCTTTTCCTCGGGATATTCATCATTTACGAGATGTTTACTCTACCTTAGGGTGATAACTGCTTTTCTAATGTCAGAAATGGAGCATATGTCATAGCTATCCTTTATCCTATTGAAACAATTCTGATATTTATCTGCATCACCGGGTCTATAGCCTTGTCTAAATCAAATATCTGGAAGGTTATATGGATCTTGTTATTTGGGCCGATGCTGTGTGGAATTGGATATGGTGAGCTGGCTTTTATCGAGATGTGCCTACTTGAGACCTACAACCCTAATACTTTCGATATTGCCTCGATTTTTACTCAATAAGCCTTTATTGATAGCATGGTCTATCTCTACATCACATTCCTAGTTCTCTACTTCATGCTTGTCCCCAGCTTTTAATTTCTCTATCGCAGACAAAAAGAGGATAGAGAGGAGAGGAAAAAATTGGAAGAGCGAAACAAATAGCTGAAAAAGAGCAGACAGTCGAGGGCAAGCAGGCAATAAAGTAAAAGTAAAAATGACATTGATCAGCCATAAGAACCTGAATAGTAACTTCCAGAAGCTGGTTCAAGCTGCGGTTCACGATGTGTATGCGTTCTCTACTATGGCCTTTCCATATTGTTCGCATTGTCTTTTCTGTTTATAGCTGTCATCAAGATCATAGGTCCCATTCTATACACTTATGTTTGGATAAAAATATCAACAAACAAAGCCAACTATGATCGCCAAAATTAACAAATTCTTTTTGGATTGATGCTCACTGCATACTTCGCTCCTTTTGGACTCACAGTCATCATCCTCAGCATCCAGAGAATATTTAAATTGGGAAGAAAAAAACCTGACCTTGAAGATTCTGTTCAAGACAAAAATACGATTGATTTGTCTGATGGTGAGAATAGTGGCAGAAAAACAGATCCCCTTGGATAGATAGCATAAAATCGTCGAGATAGTATTAATATGTCTGATCGAAAGAGTAGATAAGTGGATGATAATGATGATCATAGAATGTCAATGTCAGAACAGAAGAGGTCGGCCCGTGATAGTCTGCTATGAATAGGTTTATCAACTTTGTAAATAAATTGAATCATGGGGAATATTATAAGGGTTTGATAGTCATTAAATAGATTCTTTAGAGGAATGCCTCGTAGTGTGTCAGTCTCGTCCTCTTCAAACTCTTCGAACTCTGACTCTAGTGAAGACAGCATTAAAATTATCTCAGTCATCGCCTAAAACCTCAGTCCCAACGTCACTCAGGATCATATCAACTAGATATTTTCTCACTTCGGACACATTCGCTCGTGCGGTATTCGCCGAGCCAAAAATTATGCGATGATCAACTATACAACAAAAGAATAAGCTTAATCTGCAATAGCTTGCATGCACAAAGGTCAAATAGATGGTCTGACTATCACTGTCAAACTATATGAGCCTATTGAAGAGGAGGAACATAAACAAGAGAGCCCTAACAAAAAGAGTAAACATATTCACAAAGAAGACAAAAACAAACCTACAAAACAATAAAAAAAGAACAAGCATCATTAGAAGGACAGAAGAAAAGGCAAAAGGATATCACGATAACGCAAAAATGACAGGCACAAAAACCGTCGAACTAAAAGAAGAAGATCACCTTCTTCCTCAGATAGGAGCTCCAGAAGTGAGTCATCCTCATCCTCAAGTTCTAGTGGCTAGTCATCCTGATACTGTAATTATTTATTCGTATCAATAGTCACTTGATAAGCCCAATCATTGCATGCTTCTGTTTACAAAGTGTCTCACCATCTCCAATGCAGCTGCTCCCTGGTCCATGGGCACTAAATGTCCAGCATCGTTCACAGTTCGGAGCTCCAATCTGCCAACAATCTTATGGAATCCAGCAACTCTATCTCCGACTTTCCAAGGATTCATCAAAGTTTCCCTAAATATTACAAAAAATACCTAAATTGTTGAGCATCTTTATGATGCAAAAGTTCAGCCCACTTAAATGTTCCCGGAGTCTCCACAATCAGATCATTTTGTCCATTGTAAATCATCACGTTGACGTCCATTTCCAACAATTCTTCAACCAAATGCACATATTGTTGCATAAAATCTTCATATAAATGCTCGTAAACTTGGTCTGCTTGGGCAGAATAGGACACATTGGGGTTGAGCTTGAAGAGCTTGATGATGTCGGGACTTTCGAAGAAGGATTCCAAAAGAAGAGTAGGATAATCATGGTAGCTCGTAATATCATAGACGTTGACACCACCAGCCATATCGACGATGACATCAAGAGCTAGGTCAAAAGTGTCATGAAGACCTCTCATATCTCTCATTCTTTGTTGGTATGTTGAGTTGAGCAAAATGTGTTCGATAACCACTCGTTATTGATAGTCAATGAGACCCATGTTGTAGGCAAATTATCCGACTTGACTCAAGATGAAAGCAGGATGAGTGAATCCATCACCAATGGCAACTCCCTTCAAGCCTGTGATCTTTCCCTGTTTATCTCTTTGTTCTTGTTTGATCTTTGATCCAATAGCAGGAGCATACTTTCCAGCATAACTTTCTCCGAAGATAAAGAGAGGTTTGTCTCCTGTGATACCTAATTGATTGAAGCAACCGTTGCTGCTGAAATACAATTCTTGAAGAGCGTAGTAAAAGTCGTTGGCAACATCAGACATATTGCTACAGTAAGGTGTTGGCTGGTAGTTAGGGTCGGCGTAACTGAGACCTGTTCCGACTGGTTGATCCACAAACAGCACGTTGTAGCTTTTAACCCATGTATACTCGTTGGCTTTGATTTCGTAGGGAGCCATTGTGGCTGGCTTCACAAATTCAGGGCCAAGCTCCATGAAGTTTCCCAACTGACTGGATGATCCAGGGCCTCCGTTTAGCCAGATGACTGTGGGATAGTTTTTGAGCTCTTCCTTAGCGGCTCCTTCTTTACCATAGAAGATGAAAGCCAATCCCGATCCTGCCTTATTGACGCTAAGGTAGCCACTATAGGCGACTCCTGAATGATTGAAAGGAGCGCTTTGAAGGTTGAGTTCGTTGCAGACGGTCTGCAAATGCACATCTTTATCGTTCTTTTATTCGGTGAAGATGCCGTCACTGACATCAAAACCTTTTTTTTTCCAGTAGGAGGATGTGTAGAGGGAGCAGGTGAGGGTCACCATGAACAGTAGAGCCAAGAGGATCTTTGTCATATGTTGTTCGATATAATATCTATCTCTAATATCCAAATCAATTCATTAAATATTAAAATCAAGAATCAAAAATCTTGGTCAATGCTCTTCTTCTTGAAGCATCACTTTCTATACTGTTTAGCGTTTGTATCTCCATTTTGGTGTCCTATTTTTCAAAGCAACAATAAGAATGACTTATCTCGATATTTAACAAAAGTGAGCAAAAGTAGAACCTCTAGATGGTATAGGGTTCTCTATCTGATGTATTTGTTTGTTCAAAAACAAACCGAAGAAGTTTTGGGGGTATTTTAGGATGACCAATGGATAAAGGGTATTCCTTGGTGCTGATAACATCATGGAACTCAATCTAGTCATTCTCTATCATGCCTATATCTCGGATTATGTATATTTCAGCTTAACCATGACTAGAATCCCAAGATTCGCCAAGTATGCTTGCACCAATGATATGCTACCTTTTT
>Ga0100380_10006278_pt1 | contig 12125 bp, 7 predicted proteins | sample CryGeymeta201504_FD_80417 | JGI IMG/M metagenome (GOLD analysis project Ga0100380, IMG submission 80417) | Groundwater microbial communities from Crystal Geyser aquifers in Utah, USA - Crystal Geyser metaG 2015-04 | ecosystem: Environmental > Aquatic > Deep subsurface > Groundwater | place: USA... | reverse complement strand
CCTTCCAGTGAACATTTTTAGCCATCACAAAGATAAATATTTTCCTCCTTTGACAGATGTTTTGCTTCTCCTGATTTTTCAAGAAAATAACGATTGCCTTCACAACTTTCAAAATAATATTCTCGATATCGTGGAGATCAGGCAATAAAAGATCATCGGGCTATATAACTTCATCAAGCAGATTCTCTCAATCCTTCAAGCTATAGGGCGAGGGAGAAAGGTTCTTTCAAGAATCAGGAACAAAGAAATCATAACATTTTACATCAGAAGAGAAATGAGCAGATCAAGGGAAGACTATCAAGTCGGTCTTAATTTCATAATTTCAACAGACCGATAGATGTTGAGAATGACTGTGCTAAAATTAAGTTGTATGAGGATTATTGCGGAAAATATCAACGTGAACGATCATTTGTTATGGCTGACAGAAATATGAATCTCCAAAGGACCTATAGAGATTAAAATGATGTGAAAAATGACGGCTCATCAAGCCGCATTCATTTTGACTATCAACATAGACTGAGTATGAACAATTTTTAGTCCACTCATGTTCGAAACAAATATTCAGATTAAGGTGACAGACATGTGACTCCTCAAAAGAAAGATGAGCAGTTAGTCTTTGCTCCAGGTTCTGCTGAAAGAAAGAATTCTTTGATTTAGAAATCTCAACTATTGAAATAAAAGCTGTCGAAGATCAATGGTGAAAATTATTGTCCCCCCAAAAACGAATAGGAAATGAAAAGACCAAAAAGTAATGAAAATAAAACACCGTCGTACTACAGTAGATAAAGAACAAGCAAGTATAGAATTTTTGAACCAAACTACCAGAAAAATATCAGGAGCTACACAAGGAGAGACCAGTCAGTAGAACCTTCTATATTTGAAAAATCCAGAGTGAATGAACCCGAAAGGCCAGAGAAATAGGTCAATAAAGAGGAGAAACAATCTAACATTTATCTTGAGGACAATACGATTAGGAAGATAGCCAGTTTGAATGAAAAGATAAACGAGAGAATTCAGTCAATCATCAAAAGCTACGCAAACAAATGATCTGGCCATAAAAAATAAAATCCATTCACTTAATACTCCTTTTGGCGATAATAATATACAGAAAAGTAATATGAAAACTTCAGATGAGTTTGGGACATCTCCAGTCTTCTTCAAAAAACACTCCCATATTATTTCTTCTAACTCTAACTCTCAGTTTCCAGGGACTCCGACCACACGCTATCTCATGTACGCGCTTCAAAATTAAGGTAAAAATAAATCCAAATGCATCGCAGTCAGTTTCATAGTGAGGCGGCCACTTCAAAGTTTATCGAAATTCCATTCATAGAAAGCCCCGATGGTGAACGATACTCAACAAACAAAGAAAAGCCTGAGCAGTCAGACGTAAGCAGTAATAAAAATTAAAACGAGAGCAATCCGTTCGATTCTTTCTATCACTCATCAGAGATGTCATCTTCTGAACAGTCAAGAAGTCACACTAAATCTCATAAAAAAATTGGACTTGGGGAATTCCCTTTCAAATAATCACAGCAGGCTTTAAAAAAAGTAAAGAGCAACCACGGAGATGGAACATTCTTGGTCATAAACTCGAAGAAGCAAAAATTGAATAACAACTATTTGTTTCTCAGTAATATCGATGCCCTCAAAAAGGAAATTTAAAAATACGAGATTTCGATTTAAAGGCTCAAATAATAGAATTATAAGCTCATTGAGGAGAAAAAAAAGTATCTGAATCCCAACGGCTTATCACTTGTTTCATAAACAGCTCAATAGCTGGAATGTATGAAAAAGAGAATCAAACAACTTCAGACTGAGAAATAAATGCATCTCACCATAAACAGCCAAAGTCACCCTGTAACTCCAACAAGCACCTCCCAGGTTATCGGATCAATGCAGTCTGTTCAACCAAAAACAAGAAAGGCTTCTTAGCTACTTATTAAGCATACCCTTTCCACAGAGGTATAAAATAAATTTATCCCTACATTTCGAAATAAGGAAGAAAACCCAGGGCATTTAGTCCGAGAGATAAACTCACCGCGGCAACAAGTTGAGCCATCAATAAAGATTCAGCCTACATTAACAACAATAAAGAGTCCCTATTTTTTGAAGAAAAACTGAATCAGCAATCACTATATCATTTCATCTTTGTGCTTCCTTTACTATTTATTATCTAACTCCATTTGTTGTTTAATGTTCTCCTTTTCATCTTTTTATTTTTATTCTTCTTCATATTCCTCTTACTCTTCTTTGCTATTGGCCGAAATATTTTCTTGATATTCCTGAATTTGTATGACGTTTTCTTCATAAATATATTTTCCATTTATTTTCCTATGATTTGATTTGCTTATTTAGTTTATTTGATGAAGCGATAATAACATTTGTTCCTTTTCATAAAATTTTGACATTTGACTTTGCTGGGGAATTTATCGTACTTTATTAACGCTCTTGCTCTTTCCAGAATAGGGAAAGCTTGTCTTATTATTTAAAACATACTGAAAATACAAGCCATGCTGCTTCATTATAAGAAAAGCATCTCGATGTAATTCTTTTAGGTATATTAGAAAATCGGTCCTGGAGACTTTTTTTTCTTAGATATCATTTTGAAAATGGATTGAAACAGTGGTAGTCATGTTATCTTATCGTTCTCGTTGCTCAATGGATTGATTGAGTAAATCGATGGCTATCTTAAGCTTCATATTGTTCGAACTCATTTATATTTTTGTATTTCTTAATTTTTTAAGGTTCTGCATTGCAAAATCGTTGAGGATTGCTGATTTTGTGAGTTAATGAAACAAAAATGACATCAAGCTGTAGGTTCCAGCTTTGATATTGCTGGTCTCCTTACTATCTTCTACTTTCTTATTATTTTCAGGGATAATAATATTGTTATTTTTACATTATTCAAGCTTCTTTTTTAGCCTTGCTTTCACCTACACATTTCTCACAAGCTGATTTATTACCCTCCTTGATTAATCTAGTTTGCTGCTGTAGCTATGTTATAATCGTTAGATATCTATCGTGCTCAAATACTGCGTATATCTATGAGTTTCATACTCTATATTTTTCTTGACCTCTTCTTAAACGCCCTGCATCTTTGTCTCGTTTTTTAAAATGTAGTCTTTGAGCCAAAGTCTTTTTTGGTCATAAGACAGAAGAGTCTTCTTGAAAAAATGCTGCTCATTCGCTTTTTAGAATTACCTGTTTTCCACTTAAGTGCTAAAAAACCGACCTTGAGTTCTTAAGAGCAAGGAAACTTAGGCTAGTGCTTTTTTGAGTTGTTAAAATTTTTTGATCATATTGTAAGGCAGCCCCATTGTTTTTTTATTGTTTTCTTTAAGAAATTCATGGTATTGCTTGAGTATTTTAGATGAATGCGACTGCAGTTATTTAAGCGGTTCAATCAAGGAAGAATAGTCTTTTACATCCCTTGCGAGTGCTCTCATTTGAGGCTGTGATCTCTGGATATTGCTATTGGACTCAGCATTTATAATATTGAAGTCAGCCATCTTCTAAGTTTATAATATCACGAAAAAATCATACATCACAATAAATCCAGCTCATACCTCAAAAATCATTCCAGCTCTGGCAACCCATTTCACTCAACTTCGATAATGGTTTGGTATTTTTTGTTGCTCACCTCGCATTGCAGTTATAATATAATCTAGTTCAGTTTATCGATCGAGGCATGGCCAACTGTAACTGCTTACCTCATAGCGGGGATCTGCTTCATTTAGGCATCAAGTAAGTTTATGTCTTGATAGAGACTGTTGATCAGGGCTTATTTAATGTTCCCTTCTTCCACAAGATCTTTTATTCTCTTCTGAAGACTGCCATTTTAAACCTTCAGTTTTTTATTTTCCTACCGAGCCTCAGCCAACTTCTATCTTGTTGAATTGTGAGTTGAGTTAAGCTGCTCAATCGATTTTTTATATGACTATACTCTTTTTCTGAGATCTACTAGTTCAGATTCACCTTGAATCTTTTATGTGAAATATTTAGTCGAATCTGTTGAATGATTTTTGGTTTAGACTTATTTTCTGAGTAGGTCTTGAAGTGATCTATTTTCTTCCTTCAGAGAAGAATTTTATGAGTAGAGAGTTTAAATTTATTCGACTAAAGCCAGTTTTTATTCTGTTTTTCTTTTGAGGCATGCTTAAAGCTGATCGACAAGTTCATTTTTCATGCTCAAAGACATTTTACATTTTTAACAGCTTTCTCTCCATCTTTAGAGTTAGCTGTTGGAATGGACTACAAATTATTCATATCTTTGCCTTTATTAAGACAGTTACTTTGCTAACTTTTGATTTTACAGTTCGGAATTTGTAATTTTTATTCTTAAATTTTTAACTTCGAGCTCCAATGTGATTAACTCCTGCTTCGCATGAATCTGGCTATCATGGCGTTGCTGTTTTGTATGTTTGTTGAACCCCGATCCAGAAAATGTAAATTTGTATTATGTAGTTTCATTGATTTCTTACTGATGAGGTCCTTTCTATTATTTTGTCTCATGTTCGTTTCCCATAATTGGAGATACTTGGGGCCAACCATTGTTAGAATTGATATTGCTTGAATGAATTGAATTTGCGTTGTCAATCTTTCTGGAATAGGACAAGGATGCATGTTCTATCATTTTAGACATCTCTTTTTCATTTTGGGATCGACGAAGCATATTAAATTCATCGTTGTTGATAAGCCTAGAAAACTAGGACCTCAAGTTGTTTATTTAACTTCGAAGATGTGCAAAGGAATTCTCATTAGTTTGATACAAGGTTTGAGAAACATCTTTGTAGGGTTTGTAAACAGCAGGAGGTTGACCATTTTATCGAGAAGTTGGAGTTAAGGGTTGGCTGAATGCGTATTGGCTCTTAACTGAGTTTATGTTTGTCATTACTTCTTAAATTTCAAATAATGTTCTTATATAGCTGAGCCAGGAGTGGTTATGAAAGGTTGAGGAATACAACATCATTTCTTTTTCTTTAGGGACAAGTTAACAGGGGTGTTCTTCTTTTTGATAAGGATGTGATTGCCTGAACCAGGTTTCCCCTATTCTTTCTTATTATCAGCACGGTTCATGCCTTCCATAGCTTCGTAGTCAGAATCATCGCCCCCACTATCGTCATCGTTCTTATCATTGCGCAAAATATTTTGTTAAAGATCGCTTATGGCTTGACTCACCTTTGAAGATTATGGGTCAACCAGATCGTAAAGAGACTCACAAAATTTCTAAGCCATTTACTTATAGTTGTTGTGATTGAAATGCTTGAACTCATATTTTCCAGAATCCGGGCCGCAGAAGGATACTTCAAAGGTGAAACAGTTGTTGATGTTTAGCTCCTTCCAAAGGGCAATCTATATAAGGCTAAACTTACTCTGGAAGCACCCTCTCGATCTTTCTGGATCAAAAAACAACTATCCTTGAAAGAGAAAGTGTTGAGGTTCATTTTCATCAAAGCAGGAAAAATTTGCTCTTTCTTTGAGTTGTCTTTGTTGCACCCATACATGAAGCAGTTTTTCTTGCGTGAATGCCCATGAAAATCGCAGTAAAGAATTAAATCTCTTTCCTCTTTCATTCGCTTTACCAATTGTTTAGCATGAAAAATCGTCGGATGTGCTTTTTTTGAGGGGTCAATCCATTGACGGTTCAAATCCACTTGGCTCAAGTTGCATCTATAATTTCCCACAATAACTCCATCAGGATTGAGCATAGGGACAACTTTGAAGATGAAGTTTTCTCTCAAGACCTTCGCGATTGCAGAGTTGCTCAAGAGATAGTCAATGATATATTAGATGATAAAAGATGCCATAGTTTAGCCTGGGTGAACTCTAGATGTCAGGAACACTCCTTTTTTTTATTTTCCGTTGTTGAAGTCACTGATGATGAGATGGTCACAGTTATTTCCTGCAACTGTCTGGCAAAGAGTCTTCTTTTGGACAAGATGCTTTCTTTTGGGATCAACTTCAAGAGAGTGAAGATAGCCCTGGAGTCTGGAGTAAGTGTATGGATAGCAGTGAGCGATATAGACGGTGTCGTTGTCATCTTAATGAAGGCATTGATACGCTGAAATTTAACAGAGAAAGTCAGAGTGTAGAAGAAGTCTCCGTTCTTTCTTTTGAGGTTGTTTTGGTAATAGCAAATATCGTGTCCGTCTCTGTACCAGCCGATATCTCAATATTAATAGATGTACTCTTTTGTTTGGCTTGCTTTTAGGAGTAAAAGAGGGGCTTCATGCCCGAGTTATAGAGGCTGTCTGGCTTCATTAGGTTTATTATCATGAACTTGTATTCCACATCTTTCCGGGTGTTTGCCACTGAAAAGTAAAACCATTGAGTATGTGAAGTTGTGTTCCAGTCAGCCTGAAGTATTATTTGATACTCAAATTCCAATATTTGGATTGCTCGACGTAAATTACCAGTCTCAAAGCGGGCCTCAAATATCAGAGTAGTATCGTTTGCTGAGCTGGGAAGATAGTATGGTAGGAGGTCCACATCATAGTTTTTAGGACTGAGGGTGCGTGTTGGGGCTGGCTCCTGCTGATCATAGACCACCTTGTTTAAAAGGGTGTTCATGAATATTATTATTTGAATGTCTTTCTTGATGGCCTCTTCCAAAATGTAGGCCTTGGGTTCGTACACAGGCTGAGATTCTTCGTTCTCAGGTTATAAGAACTAAGGATTTCCAGGTAACAGTTGATAGTCAAGCCCTCTTTGAATATGATGAAAGGTACGTGCGGACAGGAACGTCACCTCTGCTACTATTGCGATAAAGTGACTTGTTAATGCCGAACCACTACTATTCCTGTGGATGTTCAGTCAAAGGAGGTTGCTAAGTGATTTTACTTTATTGTTCAAGCTTCTGTCCTTCCAGGGAATTTTCCTCCATCTAACTCAAATTTATATATGAGCATATCTCATCTAAGCATCACGAGAGCAATTGATTTATTTATCGTTATCGCTTAATCAAAGTAACGCAATGAAATAATTTGCCTTACAAAGGTCAGATAATTTTAATTAGATGTCGACTATTGAACCCAGAACCACAGTCAAGTCTAGGCTTCCCGGATTCAGAAGCACATACCAGCTCCCTCATCCTCAAAGGCTCAAAACCCCGACCCCGAAAAAAATGCACCATAATTTTTCATCTTTCATCTCTCCTCAAAAAAAATATTCTCATGATTCAGAGGCACAGTTAGGAAGCAATAAAAGTTTACTAGATACAAACTTGCCCTAAATACAGTCAAAGAGAAGTACTCAGAAAAGGAGTAGTATGCTGTAGATGTGGTTGGATGAGGCATTAGATCCGCAGTAAAAATAAAAGGAACTTCAGAATCCTCAGCTGAGAATAGATGTTGATAAAACAGGTCCTTTGAAGACTGTTCAGAAGTTCAACATTGACAAAAAGTTCCTGAAGAGCCTGAACCTAAGCATCTAGTCAATCGAAAAAATATACAATAGCTTGTACATCTACACTCATGGTATCAATAACACTTTTGGAGAAATAATGGCCCTTACTCGAGCCAACGAACATCTAGACAAGAAAGTCATCGATCACTTCTGGAAAGCTTTCATTAAATTGCTGGAGGGCTGTACATCTTTCCGTACTACTTTTCAGGTGGTTGAAGAAAGCCACCTTAAAACCATTGCTGAACTCCGTCATTCATTTTGTCTAAGAGAACAATAATGGCTTGACCAGAAGAAAGGGCTAGATTCGGAAATCATTAAGCTGATGAAAAAGATAAATGATCAAAGCTCGATCATCGGGAAGCTGACGACTGACTACAATATCAGTGAGGCCACTCTTTATCTCACTGATTAAGCTTTCAATGATTAAGTCAACACTCGTCTGAAATTCGAGTAAAAAGTCAATGAAATGTTCGGATCCTATGAAGAGCTGAGAAGCAAGTACACCAACCTTCTTGAATAATTCCGATCAAAGGAGTATCAGCTCAAGTAGAGCTAGAGATAAAAAGCGAAGTTACAACAAGAAGCCTTGCATATGGAGATTCAGGTTTAATAATTTAGGAAGCAGACTAAAAGAGCAAAATAAGCCATCGAATAGAGGGAAAAATAGCTCCTGGTCAAACGGCAATAAATATTTGAATTGATTGAGGAAAAGAAAATACTGAGTGAAGAAAAGGATCATAATGAGGAAGAGGTCAGAAAAATCATAAACAAGATGCACAATTATCGACAAAGCTCAGATGAACTTCGAACTGAATTAGAGACAAAGGACATATTAGAGAAAGAATTGAACAAGAGGATCAGGGAGCAATAAGATCAGTTATCGTTTTGCAGATAGACTGAGGAGAGACTCTATAGCCAGCTTCAAGAGCAAACACAGCTGATAGCTGATCTTGAAAAAAATAAAATATAGAATAAATTGAAGATAGGAGTTATTTCAGAAAAGTGTGCCAAGGCCGAGGAAGAGCTGGCCCATTTTAAGATTATACTCTAAGATCAAAAAACATCTATTGCAAAATTATAAAAATAACTAGAAATAGCCAAAGGATAAATAGTAATCAAGACAAACAGCATTGAGAAAAACAACAAGCTATTGACTGAGCTCCAAAGCATCAACAGCAAGTCTGGGATATTATTGAACAATCTCACCTCATAGAAGCGTAAACTCTAAGCAGAAATTAACGAGGTGATTTCAATCAGAGAACGTTTCCAGTAAGAAATGACAGGAATGAGAATGCTTTTGGAAAACAGAGATGTTGAGCTAGCTGAAGTGAAATCCAAACTCGACAATGAGAGATAAGTATTTAAAGCCAAAATTGCAAGCTTGAAAGAGGAAATATAGTTCAGGTAGAAGAAAGTTATCGAATTCCATAGTCAGATGCAATAAGGCCAAAATTCAGTAATCTAGGCAGAAAAGTTGAAAACGGAGACAGCAAACACAAACTCTCAGCTCAAAAGAACAATATTCAACTTATCTGCCGAAATAACTGAAAAAAGTATTAAAATAGTCGCCCTTTAAAAAGAGAGGTCAGAGCAAGCTATCGCTTACCAACAGTTGGAATACAAACTTGAGTAGGTTCAAAATCAGATAGTCAGATATGAAGAAGATTTAAAACTGAAATTGGGAATAATCAATTCTGCTGATCATTTATCAGGAGCCGAGGCTCAATGTTTAAGATAACTGTTAGAAAGTTATAGAGAGTCGAGAGAAAGAAGAGTGTGTTACGTTCATCCAATGCTATTTGAGGATGCTGTTTAGCAAATTGCAAGATTGAAAGATGCAAAGATTCAGCTTGTTCAGGCAAATTGCTAATTGTCTGCTGAGAAAAAATAGCTTAGATAATATTTGGAGACCAAGAATCAATAATATGATGAAATGTCTCAAAAGTATTCCATTATCAAACCGATATTAACTAAATGTGAAGAACAGCTAAAGTAAGCAAGGGAAAAAATATTGGCTTTGGAGAAGGACATAACTGATAAAGATGATGCCAGCAGGAATTACCTTGAACATTCAAACCATGAAATAAAAGAAATGGAAAGAACCATTTAAGCCTTATAAAAATAAAATCGACTGTTAAACTAGGAAAACACAAAAAATGCACATACAGCCTCATTGCAGACTGCGAAAGTTTATAAGGTAGAGGAATAATGCTAACATCTTTCTCGAAGAAACCGATAGTTAGAAGGTCAACTTAAACTTGCTGAGTAAACCATCCAAACCTTAGAAGGTTAAAGAGAATAAATAGAAAGAAAAATTCAATCCCACCAACTTGTAAGACATAAGCAGCCAGATAATATCCAACTGAAACAAAGCAAATAAGTAGTATTTTAAAAACCCAAACTGACTGTTTCCCATCAGTAGTGTCAGACATAAAAGAAATTCAGTCATGCATCCAAGTTTGAAATTCCTAAAGGTGGCCATGACATTGGCTGTCAGGTGGAAGAATTAGGAGAAAACGATGAACATCTGAAACCTAGAATAAAAAATCCATAAAAATAGCAATAGCCCAGGAAAGTTGATGCAGAGAAGTTTAAGCGAGCCTTGAAAGCTACCTACATGCGTCGTTGAAATGTTCTTCAATTTTGATTTGTTTTCATCATTTTGATTACAATTTTATTGATGAAGGAAATAAACCGGTAGAAACTTACTCAGTTTGTTGAACACTCGATCAGCCACGAAGATAACCCTGAAAGCTTTAGCAGTCAGTTACAATCTGAAATTGAAAAATGCTTGAAGCAAAACCAGCTACATCTTAGGGAGGAATCCTCAAGGATGAGATTTCAGCAGTTGATAAAATAAAATGTCGCTCAAAGGTAAAAGCTTGAGCAAACTATAAACGGCAAACTAAGGTAAAGCTAATTGTCTCGAAAACAACATTTTCAAGAACAAAGCAAAAGCCTGGCTGAACTGAATAAGCGGAAAAAGGATATGCAGACTTAAAGATTAAAAATGAAGCAGAGAGAACAGCTCAAGCAATCCCTTGCAAGAATCAAATAGATTGAGGGAAAGGGTGAGGCCTATCAGCAGTTGAGGCTTAAAAAATCAGCAAGTGAGGGTGGATCAAAATTTGTCTCAAAGTTGAGGCTAAGATAACAAGCAGATGCTGCAGAATATGGTAGCATTGTCGAAGAACTCAAGTAAAAAAAAAGAATATACGAGATGCCAAAAAAAAAACTGAAAGCTTTGTACTAACTTAAAGTGGGGCAAATTAGGGCAAAGGAAGAAAGCAACCTGAAATTACGAGAAGATAGACTGGGTGAAAGTTTAAGCAAGATAGAAAAGGCTCGCCAGAGGAAAGAATAATTTTTAAATCAAAGGGTCGAGAAGATCGAGAAAATGGATAAATATCAGTGCGAGTTGCATAAAAGCAAGCTTCTAGAAATTCGTTCATCTGAAATAAATAAAAGAAAATAGCTCGATAAATTGCATCAGTCGAGAAACAGGGAATCATCAATGAGCAATTATTCCACAAAATGTAAGTCAGGTATTATTAAAAATGGAGAGAAGATTGGAGGTCAAATTGAGGATTCAAGTAAATTCCAATATGCCAGCAAAGGGAGATCATACAGAAAGGATATTAGAGAGTGTATCAATGAGTATCTCAAACAGAATGGCTGATTTATTAATTATTTGATTCGCCTGCTTTCATTAATAAATAATATGAACAAACTAAGTTTAGATGTTTTAGAAAACATTCGATTGCTTCTCGATAAGCCAATCTCCCCATTGACACAACGGCAAATAATAGACCTAGTAGCTAAACAAACAGTTCCTGCCAGTCAAATTCTTCCTCTCTTCACATCTAAGTATCGGTCTGACCTCATTCTGAGTCTTCTTCATAAAGAAAACATCCCCTTAGCTACTATTAATTTCCTATTACAACACCTGAGGAAGGACATTCACAAGTACCCTCAGTAAGATGTTGAGACCATCTTTGGAATTGTCCTCAAGAAGTAGGAAGTTGCCAGTTTGAGAGGAGACTGGGGTCTAATGCACCCCCTCGAGGAAGCTTTAAAGAGAACAAATGAAGAAGCCAAGGATCGACTTCTCTGGTTGATACGGGCTAACGTAGAGGTCTTAAGGGAACTTGACAACTCGAAAGAGATTTAAACATTTATGGGGTTGTATATTCGATACTACTTGGTAAGAACGTTGTAATGTAGAAGCACAATATTTACCTCGGATCATTTGCAGCTTTATCTTTGCTCTGTTTGAAGCTAGACGAAATGCTACCTAAAAGTTAGCTCCTCGATAGATCGACCAAACAGCTGTTGTTTCAGAGAACTATCTCACTGCTGCAAAGTGCTTCTGGAAAACATGCTTACTCTTTTCAAAATTACTGTCTACGAGTACTCACAAACATCATGAGAGATTCATAACATCCTATTCCTGATATGATTGACATGCATAATTGCTCAAAGACCCTACAGTTGTATCTCTGGAAAAAGCCAACTCGTGAAGATGCAAGAAATGCCCAACATGCATATGAGCTGACAATGAAAAAAATAAAAGAGATAGAGGAGGGAAAAAGGCATCAAAGTTATCCAACCTCCCAACTGGAAACTAAACAATAGTTAAAGCCAGTCCTATTGATTTAAAATGTCATCGATCGAGTGAACATGTATAGGCAACACAAGCAACCTGACTACTCCAAAAT